>ERZ773248.1567-NODE-1567-length-17703-cov-3.396816_pt1 | contig 17703 bp, 17 predicted proteins | sample MGYA00580518_ERZ773248 | MGnify/ENA primary metagenome ERZ773248 (study PRJEB29015, sample SAMEA2737762) | human gut metagenome | biome: human gut; feature: human-associated habitat; material: faeces | place: China | collected 2012 ...
AATGGCTTTTTAATATCCTCTATGCTCTCCTTTTTCATGGTTCTATTTTTTGTGAGATTCTCTATTTATCAATTAAGAATTATTTTTTCTGCATTAATTCTTTTAAATATTGGTACTGGGTGTTTAATTAATGAAGTGGATTTTAAATATAAAAGAATAATCATTATTTTAGCTCTTATGTTCAATTCTATCTCATGCTATGAATGTGTTATATATAACCTGGATTATGTTAATCTTCGTTTCACAAAATGGGATTATCTTAGAATAAATTATAATCTGAGTGATAATGAACAAAGAAATTCTTTATATTTTCCAAATAATATTCCAAGATATAAAATATTTAAAGAATTTACAGATATTATTAATCAACATAAAGGAAAGAATTTAGCGCTTGCTACTAACACCTATATTTTGGAGTATCCTATATGGTGTATGCTAAAACCCGAGATAAATATTTCTCATATAATGCTTGATTCTGCAACACAATCATCAAACTTAATGATGCTGGAGGATAAAAACAATCATCCTGACTTGGTTTTATATTATAATAAAGAAACCAATCCTGATGGTTTTATTTATAATAATAAAAAATATGTTCTTATCTGGGCATATCAAAATGAAGATGATAAGTACTATAATCATTTGGTTTCATTATATCAAATTACTAATTAATTTAAAAAATAAAAAAATATGGGGATAAATAAGTGAATATAAATAAAGAAAAAATCATTATTGGTGCTGGATTATATGGATTTTACAGTGCTTTATATTGTGCAAGAAAAGGTGAAAAAGTTCTTGTTCTAGAAAAAGATGAAGAAGCATTTATGCGTGCGACATATATCAATCAGGCAAGAGTCCATATGGGATATCATTATCCACGATCATATTCAACAGCTATTAAATCAGCTAACTATTTTGAAAGATTTAATAGAGATTATGGATTCTGTATTCATGATTCTTTTGAACAAATTTATGCAATTTCTTCTGATTTTTCATGGTCTAACGCTGAACAGTTTAGAAGATTTTGTCATGCTACTGATATTAAATGCGAAGATGTTTCTACAGATAAATACTTTAATGATTTTATGTGTGATGGTGCTTTCTTGACAAGGGAGTACACTTACGACGCTCATTTATTAAGGGATTACTTTATAAATGAATTAAAAAAATATCCAAATGTTCAAATTAAATATAATACTGATATAGATATGATCAAAAATATTGGTAATGAGTATGAAATTATATTAAATAGTGGTGAAACATATAAGAGTAAATTTATTCTGAATTCAACGTATGCTTCAGTCAATCAAATTCTCAATATGCTAGGTTTTGAACCATTTAAGATTAAATATGAACTCTGTGAAATTATTTTATGTGAGGTCAGTGAAAAACTTAAGAATGTAGGAATAACGGTTATGGATGGACCTTTTTTTCTATTATGCCTTTTGGAAAAACAGGATATCATTCATTAACATCAGTTACATTTACTCCTCATATGACAAGTTATGATGTTCTACCATCGTTTGAATGTCAAAAAATGACTCAAAAGTATTGTACACCTGAACAATTAGGTAATTGTAACAATTGTCCAGCAAAGCCAAAGAGTGCTTGGGATTATATGTCCCATCTTGCGAGAAAATATTTAAAAGAAGAGTATGAGTTCAAATATGTGAAATCACTCTTTTCAATAAAACCTATTTTGATGGCTTCGGAAATAGATGACTCAAGACCAACTGTCATTAAGAAGTATACAACAAATCCAACATTTGTTAGTGTACTTTCTGGAAAGATAAATACTGTTTATGATTTAGAGGAGATACTGGATAATGGAAATCAATAAGGAAAAGAATTTTATATCTGCAGTTGTTTATACCTACAATAATGAAGAAGTAGTTATTCCCTTTTTCAAATTACTGTTGAGAACTTTAGATAATCACTTTGAAAAATATGAAATTATTTGTGTCAATGATGACTCACATGATTCTTCTGTCAAATGGATAGAAGAGTTTTGTGATAACATTCAACACTCCATCATAACTGTTCTTAATATGAGTTATTATCAAGGTGTTGAAAAGGCAATGCATGCTGGAGTGGATTTATCTATTGGTGATTTTGTTTATGAGTTTGACAGTATGATCCTTGATTATGACGAAGATGAAATCATGAATATTTATTATAAGTCATTAGAAGGCTATGATATTGTAGGTGCTTCACCAAATTCCTCAGCAAAAATAAGTTCTTCTCTTTTTTATAGGTTTTATAATCACTATACCAATAGTGATAACAAACTTGTAAGTGAAAGATTTAGGATTCTATCTAGAAGAGGTATTAATCGTGTACAATCTATGGCAAAGACAACACCATATAGAAAATCTATCTACGCCAACTGTGGATTAAAATACATAACAATAAAATATCAGTCTGTTTCTAAAAATAGCAATAAATTAAGTCATAATCAAGAAAAACTAAGATGGAATACTGCTATTGATACAATGATTCTTTTTACTGATATTGGATATAAGATATCTTTTTTTCTGACTGGAATCATGATGTTAACAACATTATTTACAGGAGTATATGCCATTTATGTATTTTCTCATTCAACACCTATTGCAGGATGGACAACAACAATGCTTGTTTTATCTTTTTCATTCTTTGGTATTTTTGCAGTTCTTACAATTGTCATAAAATATCTTTCTATTATTGTTAATCTGATATTTAATAAGCAAAAATATGTTGTTGAATCAATCCACAAAATAACAAGGTAGTGCTATGATGCAATCATTTAAAAAAAATAAAAAAGGAATTCTATTGATGATTATTTCATCATTATGTGTATGTATTGGTCAATTATTTTGGAAATTATCATCAAATGGAAATCTGATTTACCTAATTACAGGCTTTTTATTTTATGGATCTGGGGCATTGATTATGTTGATAGCCTACCAGTATGGAAGTTTATCTGTACTTCAACCAATGCTAAGTTTTAATTATATATTTACAATTATCATTGCTTATTTCATATTAAACGAAACAATGACTATATCTAAAATGATAGGTATTTTTATTATTGTTCTAGGAGTTATTTTTATAGCAGGGGGTGATGAAAAATGAGTTCATATATTTTACTCATTATGATGACACTCTTTGGCTCAGTCGCTTCATTATTTTTGAAAAAAGCATCTTCTAATAAAAAACTTACAATGATGCTCAAAAATATAAATATATATATTGGTGGGATTTTATATTTCATATCAGCAATCATAAATATTATTTTACTTAGAACACTTGATTACTCGATAGTTTTGCCTTTAACCTCAATTACATATGTATGGACATTATTTTTTTTCATCAAGAATACTTTGTGAACAAATAACCTTCAAGAAAATCATAGGAATCAGTTTAATATTTATAGGAGCAATAATCGTAACAATTTAGAGGTGACTTAAATGGAAATATTAGTTGGATATACAGGCTTTGTAGGATCTAATTTGTGGGCAACACATCAATTTGATTATCTATTCAATTCAAAAAATATTAGCGAGGCTTTTGGATTATCTCCTGATCTTTTGGTTTATTCAGGTGTTAGAGCTGAAATGTTTTTAGCCAATTCAAATCCAGAAGCAGATATGGATGTAATTAAGGAAGCTATTGATGATATTAAAAAAATAAACCCTAAGAAATTAGTTCTTATATCAACTGTGGCTGTGTATGATGATATATCTAATGGTGATGAAGATACATTTATTAATAAAGATAATCTTTCTGCTTATGGAAGAAATAGATTGTTTTTAGAAGAATGGGTTGAAGGCAATTATGATGATTATCTTATAGTCAGATTACCAGCAATTTATGGATTAAATCTAAAGAAAAATTTTATTTATGATTATATTTATTTTATTCCTAAGATGTTAAGAACTGATAAATATAATGAATTGTATCTTAGAAATAAACAACTTCAAAACTACTATAGTGATGAACAAAATGGATTTTATAAATGTAGAGAATTAACAAAAAATGAAAGAAAAGAACTCATAGATATTTTTAAGGAGCTTAAATTTAGTGCCTTAAATTTTACTGATAGCAGAAATATCTATCAGTTCTTTAATCTATCCCATTTATGGGAGATAATTGCTCTAGCATTCCATCATGATATTAGAAAACTAAATATCGTTACAGAACCAATATCTGTTCAAGAACTTTATTATTATCTTGAACATAGTGAGTTTAATAATGAACTTAGTAAAAATATACTACACTACAATCTAAAAACAAAATATGATTATTTGTTTAATCATGATAATGGATACATAGAATCAAAACAAAATATTTTAAAAGATATAAAGAAATATATAGATAACAAGAGAAATGAGGAGTAATGAGAGTGAAATTATCAATTTCTAATATTGCATGGTCAAAAGAATATAATGAAGAAATGTATAATTACATCTCTTATTTAGGATTTAATGGTTTGGAGATTGCACCAACTCGCCTTTTTGATAATCCTTATGAGTATTTGGATGATGCAAGAAAATATAAAGAATATCTTAATGATAATTATTCATTGGAAATATCATCAATACAGTCTATCTGGTTTGGTAAATCTGAAAAACTTTTCGGTAGTGATACAGAAAGAAAAATATTGTTGGAATACACATATAAGGCTATTGATTTTGCAGCAACTATTGGATGTCGTAATTTGGTTTTTGGTTCACCTAAAAACAGAGTTATAAGTAAAAAAGATGATAATGAAATTGCAATAAACTTTTTTAGAACACTAGGTGAATATGCTTTACAAAAGAAAACAATTCTTTCTATAGAACCTAATCCAGAATTATATGGAACAAATTTTATTAATACAACCAAAGAGGCATTTGATTTTGTAAAAAGAGTAAATCATTCAGGAATTATGGTAAATGTAGATTTAGGAACAGTTATTGAAAACAATGAAGATATTAATTTAATTAAAGAAAATATTGAATTCGTTAATCATATTCATATATCAGAGCCAAATTTAGAATTAATTCAACAAAGAACTTTGCATAATAATTTTGCAGATATTTTAAAAGAAATAAATTATCAAAATTATGTTTCAATAGAAATGAAGAATTTAGAGAATAAAAATCAAGTCAAAGAGATTATGAAATATATTATGGAGGTATTTAAGTGATTATTGAGGGAATCAGTGGTGTTCCAAAGTTTGAGTGTTTGGAATTCAATAAAAAAAGGAATCGATACTGTTTACTTATACCTATCATTAATGAAGGAAAACGAATTCAAAAAGAACTAGAAAGAGCTAATCAACATCAAGTTCATAATGAAGTTGATATTGTTATATGTGATGGCGATTCAACAGATGGATGCGCTGATCAAGAAATATTAAAGTCATTAGAGGTCAATACATTACTCATAAAAAAAGATATGGGTAAACAGGGTGCTCAATTAAGAATGGGATTTTATTGGGCACTAGAAAGAGGTTATGAAGGAATTATTACAATTGATGGCAATAATAAGGACAGTATTGAAGATGTTTCAAAGTTTATAAAGAAACTTGATGAGGGATATGATTTTATTCAGGGGTCAAGATTCATAAAAGGTGGAAAAGCAATAAATACACCACTCATCAGGCATCTTTCAGTAAAATTCATTCATGCACCAATTATATCATTAACTGCAAAACATCGATTTACTGATACGACTAATGCATTTAGAGGATATTCTAGAAGATATCTTTCAGATCCAAGAGTACAGCCATTAAGAGATGTATTCGTGACATATGAATTATTGGCATATCTGTCAACAAGAGCAAGTCAATTAAAAATGAAAGTTTGTGAAGTACCAGTAACAAGAGAATATCCAAAGTTAGAGAAGACACCTACTAAGATTAGTTTCTTTAAAGGAAATATTCAGTTAATGAGTATACTTATAAGTAATTTATTTGGTATGTATAACGTTAGATAAATTATTGTAATATAATAAGGATAAGGAAAAATTAATTTCACTCCACTTTTTTAGTGGTTTTTTTTATAAGATGATGTTCAAAAAAACACGAGGAGGATATATTATGAACGATATTTCATTTGATAGTTTTGAGTTAATAAAATATTTAGATCATCAAAAATATGATAATCAAAGAACAATATCTAATGCTTTAAGAATTTCATTAGGTAAAACAAATCGATTATTAACAGAATTAAGTACATCTCGTTATATAAATACAAATAATAGTTTAACTGAAAAATCTAAATTGTTAGTTGAACGTAATAGACCAAAAAGAGCAATTATTCTGGCTGCTGGTAGTGGTCTAAGAATGATTCCAATAAATAATAATGTTTCTAAAGCGTTGCTAAACGTTAAAGGTGAGATTCTTATTGAAAGATTGATTAGGCAATTACATGAAATCAATATTATGGAAATTTATATAATTGTGGGATTTATGAAGGAAGAATTTGAATATTTAATAGATAAATATAAAGTTAAACTTATTGTTAACAATGAATATTTTACTCGGAACAATCTTTATTCATTGTTTTTAGAAAAAAATCACATTGAGAATTGTTTTATAGTTCCATGTGATTTATATTTAAAAAAAAACCATTTAAAAATGATGAACTTCAATCTTGGTATATGATTACAGACAAGATTAGCAAACATAGCAACATCATCTTAAATAAAAAACATGAACTCATTAGAGTAAACTCCGCAGGAATGAAAATGGTTGGTTTATCATATATTAATTATGATGATTCGAATAAAATATCAAAAAAACTTGACAAATATAATCAAAATGAGAAATATGAAAATAGTTTTTGGGAAGAAATATTATTTGAAAAAAATAAAATGATTATTTATGGTAAAGAATTAGAAAACAATTGTGTATTTGAAATAAATACATATGAGGACTTAAGAAATATTGATTCACAATCCATAAGTTTAGATAGTTCTTCTATACAATTAATTGCTAATATATTCAATACAGATACTTCAAGTATAAAAAATATTAGTTATTTAAAGAAAGGTATGACAAATAATTCATTTATATTTGAATATCAAAATTGTAAATATATTATGAGAATACCTGGCGAGGGGACTGAACAATTAATTAATAGATTAGATGAATATAATGTTTATCAGAGAATTAAACCTTATCATTTAAGTGATGAAATTATTTATATGAATCGCCAAAATGGATATAAAATCACAAAATTTTTAAAAAATACTAGAACATGCAATCCTGATGATATTGAAGATATAAGATTATGTATGTCATTCTTAAAAAAATTTCATCAATTAAATCTACAAGTATCACATGAATTCAATATTTATGAAAAGATTGATTTTTATGAAAAACTAAGAGGAAAAAAATCTTTATATAAAGATTACTTAATTACAAAAAGAAATGTTTTATCTTTACAAAAGATTATTGATAATAGTGAAAAAAATTGGTCATTAACACATATTGATGCAGTTCCAGACAATTTTTTAATATATGAAGAACAAAACAGTCAAGTGGTAAAATTAATAGATTGGGAATACGCATCTATGCAAGATCCACATGTAGATCTTGCTATGTTTTGTATATATGCATTATATGATAAAAAAAAGGTTGATCAGCTAATAGATATATATTTTGATAGTAAATGTGATACAAAAACTAGAATTAAAATTTATTGTTATATCGCTATTCACTTGCACAGTATCGTTATGCAAAAGATTTTTATAGACTTGTAATAGAAGAAAGGAAAAGAATAAAGGATTATGAATAAAGTAAAAAGAGCAATTATTATGGCTGCTGGTAAAGGAACAAGATTACATCCAATCACACTTAAAACACCCAAACCATTAATCGAAGTTAATGGAAAACGTATGATTGATACAGTGATTAATGCATTACATATCAATGGAATATATGAAATATATGTTGTGGTTGGCTACTTAAAAGAGCAGTTTTATAGTTTGGAAGACCAATTTCCTGGATTGAAAATTATTGATAATCCATATTATGAAACTTGTAATAATATTTCTTCATTATATGTTGCAAGAAACTATATTGATGATGTTATCATTCTTGATAGTGATCAAATAATTTATAATAATTCAATATTATCAGTTAATTTTAATCATTCGGGTTATAATTGTGTTTGGTGTGAAAGAAATACCAATGAATGGCTATTAACAGAAGACCAGGGTATAGTAACAAATTGTAGCCGAACAGGTGGTAACTATGGGTGGCAATTATACAGTATTTCACGTTGGTCATCATCAGATGGAAAAAAATTAAAAAAGCATCTTGAAATTGAATTTGAACAAAAAAAGAATACCCAAATATATTGGGATGATGTTGCTTTATTTTGTTATCCAGAAGAATACACATTAGGTATTAAGGAAATGAAATATGGAGATGTTATTGAAATTGATAATCTTTATGAATTAGCATCTATAGATAAAAAATATCAAATTTATTTAAATAGGGGAGAAAATGAATATGAATCTATTAAATAGTAAAAAGGAAAAACAAATAGACTGGATGATTACACTTTTACCACTTATAATTATAGTTATATTATGTGTACTGTTTATCTTTAAACCTACACAATCTAATGAAATTCTTAGTCAGGTAAGATATTTTTTAGGTGATACATTTGGAATTTATTATCTTATTATTGGATTAGGTGTATTTCTTATATCTATATTTATAGCCTCATCAAAATATGGAAATATTGTGCTAGGAAATAAAAATGAAAAACCTAAATATTCTTTTTTTGCATGGGGATCAATGATGTTTACTGCTGGCTTGGCTGCCGATATTCTTTTCTATTCTTTTTCAGAATGGATTCTTTATGCAACAGACCCACATATAGCTGAACTTGGAAGCATTCAAGATTGGTCTAGTGTATATCCTATTTTTCACTGGAGTTTAATACCATGGGGATTTTATCTTGTACTTGCTGTTGCATTTGGATTTATGCTTCATGTTAGAAAAAAAGAAAGACAAAAGTACTCAGAAGCGTGTAGACCAATATTAGGTAAACATACTGACGGACTTCTTGGAAGATTAATTGATTTGCTGGCTGTATTTGCATTATTGGCTGGGACTGCGACTACATTTAGTTTAGCTACGCCATTAATGACTAATATAATTAATGAACTTTTTCATTTACAATTAAATCCTATCATTATTACAATATCTATATTAATAGTCACTTGTTTTATATATACATACTCTTTGCTACATGGATTTAAAGGAATTAGTTTTCTAGCAAAATCATGTATTTATTTATTTTTTGCTTTACTCGCTTATGTGCTATTTTTTGGTGGAGAAACACAATATATTATAGAGACTGGTTTTTCAGCATTAGGCAGAATGATTCAAAACTTTTTTGGATTAGCTACTTATACTGATGCTCAAAGAACAACTTCTTTTCCACAAAATTGGACTATTTTTTATTGGGCTTATTGGATGGTCTGGTGTGTAGCAGCACCTTTTTTCATTGGGAACATATCAAAGGGTAGAACAGTACGTCAAACAATATTTGGAGGATATGTTTTCGGAGTAGGATCAACTATTATTAGCTTTATTATTCTAGGGAATTACTCATTAGGTTTACAAGTCAATGGGGTTGCAGATTTTATTTCTATTTATCAGCAAACAGGTAGTTTATATCAGGTTATCATTGAAATTATTAGAACATTGCCTCTTGCTCCACTTGTCTTGATTTTACTTCTTGTTACTATGATTACTTTTTATGCAACGTCTTTTGATTCAATTGCATTAATAGCTTCATGTTATAGTTATCATAAACTTGAAGAAAATGAAAGTCCTCACAAATTCATACAACTTATGTGGTGTATCTTACTTATTTTATTACCAATTGCATTATTATTTTCTGATAGTTCGTGATAGAATAATTGCAAATTCTTATCTGATTCATATAAGAGGATCTAAATCAATGAGAGTAAGAGAAAATGAGTAATTGGAATATTTAAAGATAATCATAGTACATATTCATACATGATTTAAATTAATTACAAAAAAGAGAATTCAAAATCATTGTTTTAACTAATGAATTTTGAATTCTCACTTTTATATACCTGAAAACAAATCTAAATATTCTTTTTCAATGAAATATAATGTCGCCACTTTAATTAACACACTGTCGTCATTTGATTAACATAGTGCGTACAATAGACTGAAATATTCAATTGAAGAAAGAACACAGAATATTTTTCATATCAAAAAAGGAATTCTATTAATCTCTCACTATTATTTTGAACAAGCTTCATTAATAACAACGTATCTAAAAGACGAGCAAACATATTTTCATATGGAAGCCCATGGCTATGTCCGATTAGATATTTTAAAGCGTGATTATTATTTGATACGTGATAATGTTGATCTGATTCTTCAAGACAAAGAGGTATAAGGAATGAATAAACCAACAAAACAATATTATAATAAAATCAAAAGAACTTTTCCTATTTTAGGTAAAGAAGAAAAAAGATAACTATTACATATAAGAAAACATTTAGAAGAAGATGAAAAAAGATATCCTGATTATCTATATAATGATTATATGGACTATTATGGACACCCAGAAGATGTTGTTTCATCTTACTATGAACATGTTGAAAGTGAGTATATTGTGAAGCATATGAAAGCACGTAAAATCATTAAATATACAAGTATTTTCTTTGTAATTATGATTATTTTTGTTGCCCTGTATACAACATATTTTGTCTATCAAACTTATTTAGAAACTAAAGACTCAATGATTTATTATGAAGAGACAATCATTCGTGATGGTGAAACATCAGTTATAGAAGAATAAAAAAAACTTAAAAAGAGAAATAGTTCGGTATGTATCAATTTTATTTCTCTTTTTAAGTTTTAGTGTTATATAATTTATGAAAAATTTAGCTTCAAATACTTAACTATTATTGCTGATATAATTGCCCCTTTTATTTCACTAAATGTTATAGACCTATATTGAGTTGACTTTTCTTATTTAAATAATGATTCGTAATCATAATTTGAATAAAACTTCTTTATCTTAGATAAATAACTTTTATAATTATATCTTGTTAATCGATGCTTCTCAGAGTGCATTTCTTTTAGCATATAACTATTAATATCTCCACTATAATGTGCAATATCTTTATAGTTATTTAGATTTGTTGTTAAATCAAAATTATCACTGAAGGAAAATAAGTGTACATTATCATAATCCAACAATGATTTGATAATCATTTGTTCCCCAACCAAATGTTTTTCCATTTCACCTTTTCGAATTAGATCATCCCAGAATAAAATACTATATGGTGTTAAAAAATAATAAAATTTGATATTCGGGTTTTCCTGAATAATTGAAATTATATTTTTATCTATGTTTTCCTGAAATCTAATCTTATCATCTTCACTAACTTGAACACTTTTCTGGATTTTGTCAGTTCTTGTATAAGTTCTTAGAACACTATCTTTTTCAAACACAAATAATCCACTCCAATTTGTATAGTCATCAAATGATGTTATACTTCCTTGTTTTGAATATGTCTTAAATATCGGAATAATTTTTTTGAAAAAAATATCCTTATTTAAAATATATGAAACATCATTCCATAAATCATCATCGGTTAGATATGTCGGATAATCAAACATACTTTTCATCTCATCCTTAGCTGTAAAAAAGTATGAATAATCAAGTGATCTAATAATATATTTTATATTACCATTTGCCTGAATGGCACGTTTTAAATTATTGTTAACTTCTTTATAACTCCCACCACTAAAGGCTACTTTAATTGAATTGACATTAAATAATCTATCAAATTCACTTGTCTTAAAATTTTCTGTCATTGATGTCCCTGTAATGATTGCATCATAATCAAAATTTCTTGATATTCCATCATTTATATATCTTTGATCAGCTAACACATAATCAAAATGTTTATTAGGCTCATGATAATGAAAATAAGGATCCACATACCATGTCATTCCAATACATGAAATAATCAATAAACACAAAGTACTAATAAACACAATTACATATTTCTTATAATTCATTATAATACACCTCCATCAGAAATTAAAATACAGGAATGTACTGACTCCTGCCAATGAAATAATACATAGGAATAATATAACCGAATAGAACACTGCATTATGTACTGATGGATGAAATGAAGATATCTTTTCATTTGTGTTCTTAAATCCCAATACTGCAATCAATATAATTACAAAAACAAGAGGAACAAAAATCACCTGTATTCTTTCATTTATATAAGGAATTTTAGATATAAAGAATGATATATCACTTGAATATAATGCATTAAAAATATCTGTAGAAATTCCCGTAAAATTAAACGTAAATATTTCCTTAAATATAGCCATTGCCTGATGAAGACTATCTGATCTAAAGATGGTCCATGTGAGATTGATAAAAGAAAAAGTTATTAACCAGTTTAATGCAGGATGAATATGATCAATTTTTTCTTTAAATATTCTATTGATAAGCATAGCAATACCATGAAGCATACCCCAGACTATAAACGTATAGTTTGCTCCATGCCATAATCCACTCACAAGGAAAACAATAAACAAGTTAAGATACGTTCTATATTTACCTTTTCTATTACCACCTAATGGAAAATAAATATAGACTCTTAAAAATCTTGTGAGAGTAATATGCCATCTTTTCCAGAATTCATTAATCGTTAATGCCTTATATGGTGAATTGAAATTCATTGGTAAATCTATATTAAAACATTTTGCAATTCCTGTTGCCATATCACAATATCCACTGAAATCAAAATATAACTGAAAGGTATAGGCCAATATGACTAGTATAGCATTTGTTGTCCCTAGAATCCCTCCCGTAGTTTGTAAATTGAAGCCCCAGTCAACAACTCGACCAAATGCATCAGCGATAAGTATTTTTTTAGCCATCCCACATGAAAAAGCCATCAATCCAACAGAAAAATTATCCCAATTAAATCTTTTTTTAGATTGATCTTCAAACTGCGGAATGATTTCATCATGTAAAACAATTGGTCCAGCAATCAACTGTGGAAAGAACATTACAAATAAAGCATAATCTATAAATGAATAAACAGGTATATCCTTTGTATAAGAATCAATGACATATGATAACTGCTGAAATGTAAAGAAACTGATACCCAAAGGTAAAATAATCTGTTTAATAATAAATGATGTTGCAAAAAGTTTATTTAAGTTCATAATGAAGAAATTCATATATTTAAAATAGAACAGTATTCCTACATTGAATAGAATACCAGTTATTAATAAGAAAATACGTATCTTCTTATTCTCTGTTTTATGCATAAATAAACTTAAGCAATAATTGCAAATAATACTCGCAACTATTATAGATAAATATGAATAATTAAAATAAGCATAAAACCATAAAGACATAAGTGTTAAATATATCTTTGAATATTTATTATCAGTCAATTTATTTAATAAAAAATATCCACTTAAAGCAAGTGGGAAGAATAAAAATATGAATACATATGAATTAAATAACATTTTTGATTTCCTTAAACCTTTCTAAAACCTACTTTCACCATCATGCTTTCTTCTCTTTGTTATTCCAAAAATCTAAAGACTGGGCTGAAATTCTTTGCAAAGGACAAGTATCTTTTCATAGATGAAGTGGGATTACTGCCATTGGATAATGAGTTATCAAACCAGATATTTCAGTTAATAACAAAAAAATATTAATGATAGGAAATAATAATTATAACCCAAAAAACTGATGAAACTTAAACGAGCATAATTGATGAACTTTATATTGATATTAACATTAATCTTTATAAATATCAATATAAAAAAATTTTGAATATTAACTTATGTACAGATTTCTCCTCCTTAGAATAGTCTTTCAAATAATATAATTTCTCTGTAATTTGTATCACATGTGCGTTATAAAACACCTAGTCTATTTTGACAGACTATAATCATTTCTGTGATTCATCTAGCAATGAGAATTGCAACAGATTGATTTAATGTTTCATAAAAAAAGATACTCATATTAACGAGGTAGATAAATCTGTTCTCTTTGCTATAAACCATCAAATTAAAGCTAAGAAAAGAAAGAGTTCTGACTACATATCTGTTGAAGAAAATTTCTTAAACGAACTATCTAATCTAGGTCTTATTAAGTATAACTTGTTTCATATAAATAAGTATTAATTTTTATTAGATATATACAAATCATTTATTCACTAATATATTCTAAAAAAAGAGGATCATCTTTATTTAAATGTTTATTAACCTTTTTACCAATAACACTATAATATTCTGCCGAGTCTAATCCTATATATGGCTTTTTGATAGCTAAATTTTCCTCTGTAATAATATCTCCAGGTTGTAATTCTTTTTTTATATATATACTTTTCGAGAACATGAGTTTTAATTCTTGAGCACTTTTTGACAGCTTGTCACGTGTTCCTTTTTTCTCTAACATAATATATATATATTCACTACCTTCAACAATTTGTTTCAATTGTTCTAATGTAACAGATGCCTTTACATCTGGTCCAAACATATATTTACTCATTGTTACATGAACCTCAATCACTCTTGCACCTAATGTTATGGCGGATAATGATGGATAAATTGTAGCAGAATGATCAGATAGCCCTATATTCATACCATATTTATTTTGAAGGGTCTGAATCATGTTTAAATCAATTTGCTCAGGTTTCGTTGGATAAGCAGTTGTACAATGCATTATAATAAATTCATTGCCACTACTTTTGATTTTCTCTATATATTGATCGATATCACCGATTGTACTTAATCCTGTAGAAATAATAATAGGCTTTTTTGTTTCTAATGCTTTTTTAAATAAAACATCATTAAAAATTTCCCCGGATCCGAATTTCCATGCTGGAATTCCAATATCATCTAACATTTTGAGAGCTTTAATTGAAAAAGGAGAACTTAAAAAATCTAATCCACGTTCTATAGCATGGTTATAAAGACCTTTCCATTGTTCAGGAGTAAACTCCATTCGTTTCCAATAATCATATCGTGTTCTATCTTCATAACTAAATTTCACTCTAAATGGTTCATGAATTGTGCTTTCTTCTTCAGCTATATGAGTTTGAAATTTAATTGCATCTGCTCCACAATCAGCCACCGCATCTATATATGCATGAGCCTGACCTAAACTACCATCATGATTTTGTGAAACTTCTGCTATAATATAAGGTTTTCTATGTTTATCATAAAAAAATTGCTTAATCATTTATTACATCCTCTTTCTTTTCAAAAATTTATTTTTTATTGAACTAATTGTTTGTATAAATTGTCTAACTTTAAGTAAATATAGCATTAATATATATATTCCAATACTTCCTAACACTGTTAATACAAGCGAAATTTCGATAGAATAAATATTTAAATAATTATTAAATATAAATGTAAAAATTCCCATAACTATTGCTGATAAAAGCATTTTTGAATATTGAAAAAAATTAGATTTATGAATGATATTAGCCATTCTTTTTTTTGTATCCTTAAACATTAAATATGTTGAAATAATTGTAGATATACTAGTAGATAAGGCTACACCCATAATACCAATATAATTAATAAATATAAAGTTAAGAATAATATTAATAAGAATTGCTATACTACTATTAATAACAGGGACTTTAGTCTCTTGGATGGCATAGAAGAATCTAATAAAAACTTGTCTTAACCCTACAAAAATAATTCCTAATGAATATGCTTTTAAAACTGTAGTAGACATTTTTACAGAGTTTTCATCAAAAGCACCACGCATATATATTGTTTTAATAATATCTTCTCCACATATAAAAATTCCAATCATACAAGGAACTAAAATTAATATCATTAAACCAATAGCATCTGAAATATACTTTTTACTTTGCTCAATATCGTTGTTTTGAAGATGTTTTGTTAATAAAGGATATACAACACTAATAATTGAGGTTGTTATAACATCATTAATTAAAGAAACAATCAATTGAGCATATGAAAGTGCAGATATTCCACCTATAAATTGTGAAGCTAAGGATTTATCAATTAAAACACTAATTTGATTAGTTGAGACACTTAAAATTAGAGGTAAAGAAATTTTAAACATATTTATTAAATAACTATCTTTAAAATCTATAATCAATTTAAATTTAAATCCGTTTTTTTTAATAAAAGGGATTAGGACTAAGAATTCACAAAAAGTAGCCAAAAGGCTTCCAAAAGCCAAATAATACAGATTTCCACTTTTACTCAAATAGATAGAAGCAATAGTTATAATATTCAATGGTATTCCAACCAAAGTTGGTATTATAAAATTATTATATAATTGTAAATAACCTTTAAATATATAAAAAAGACCAGTTGAAATAATTCCAACAACTCCTATTCTACAGAATATTATTGCAACAGTTATACTTTCTTTATTAAAACCACCTGCCATAAGATTGATAAGTTGCTCTGTAAAAATAATAGAAAGTATAATAATAATTATACTAGCTAAGCAAAAAATAGTAGAAAGATTATTTGTAAAGTAATCTGCTCTTTCTTGACCTTCATTTTTTTTAATTTTATTATACATTGGAATAAAACCTGTATTAAAGCCAATACCAATAAAACCAATAATAATCGTTGAAAAGGTCAATGAAAATAAATATGCATCAGATATAGCACTTGTACCATAGAAATATGAAAAAATAATTTCTCTTATAAATCCAAAAACTTTAGAAATAAAAACGCCAAACATTAAAAGAAATGTAGTATTTTGCAAATTCACTTTTTTATTAAATAAAGACATTATTCATTCCTTTCAATTTTCGAGATAAAAAATGTATTTCTTGTAAGTTCCTGAATACATATTGAATCAAAATTTTTATTTTCTATTTTAGAGATAAATTTGTATATATTTTGTAATTCTTGTTTGGTTAATGAATTAAACTTTTGGCTAATATATTTTGAGTTACTTCGTCTTTCTTTATTTAAAAGATTAAGAATAGCAATTTCAATATTATACAATATTCTTATTTTTAATATTGAAAGTTTTTTATAATTATCAAAAGATAATTTATTAAAAAATTTAAGATAAGCATCAAAAACATTTTCTTCATCATGCATATTCGAAATGTAATCATGAAGGTTACTATGACTGAAATGACTATAAACTTCGTTCCATTGATTAGTATCCTCAATAATTTTTTTTATATTAACGATAAGACTTTTTTTATCTGTAAAACATGGAACAACTTTATTCGGCAATCCTCCATCAAAACGCTCATCATACGATGGTAAGTATGAAAAAATTGGTTTACCAAGGCAAAGTGCCTCAATTGCTGTTGTACAATTTTGTTGTAAAACACAACTCGAACCTAATATCCAAGGTATAACTTCTCCTTCAAAAATAACCATTAAGTTATTTTTTTCATAGTTTTTATATGTCTCTATTTTTTCAGATGGATGTGGCCTTATTATAATTTTATGTTCAGGAAATAACCTAGATAATTCATTTGCTAAATCCAGAAATGATTCAAATGTTACTCTTTGATGCTCTATCTTATCTTTATAAAAATTTAAATCCTTTTTATTTAAATCCACTAAATTAGATAATGATCTCGTATAATCATTAGAACTCTTAAAATTATTATATGCACCAAAATTTGTATTAATAAGAATATATTTTCCAT
>ERZ773248.1583-NODE-1583-length-17466-cov-9.177704_pt1 | contig 17466 bp, 14 predicted proteins | sample MGYA00580518_ERZ773248 | MGnify/ENA primary metagenome ERZ773248 (study PRJEB29015, sample SAMEA2737762) | human gut metagenome | biome: human gut; feature: human-associated habitat; material: faeces | place: China | collected 2012 ...
TTATGGGCGATTAGCTCAGCTGGGAGAGCGCCTGCCTTACAAGCAGGATGTCAGCAGTTCGATCCTGTTATCGCCCACCAAGCTCTATTCAAGGAACTGGACATGAAGGTCTTCACCTTCGTGCACGGTTCCTTTTTATTTTTACGCGCAGCGCCTGTACCAATATCCATATTTTGTACTACCGTCCATTGTCGTGTTACGGAACCGAAAGGCCATAAAAGAGTTGTCTTTATGGTCTTTTTTCATTATCATGAGAATATAGATGTTTTTGCGTACAGACAGGAGGCCGACTATTATGGCAGACACGATAAAAAATTGGGAATCAATGAGACAGGCATTGCAGTTATCCGGTGCGGACCTGCGGGAACTGGCGCAGCATTTCCGCAAGGCCGCAGAAGATGCCCTGGCCGGAAAAGAGAGCTCTCTTTCGGCGCTGCGCACCTATCTGGGCTTGCCGACGGGACGGGAAACGGGGACCTTTCTGGCCCTGGATTTCGGCGGCACGAACGTCCGGGCTTCGCGCATCCGCCTCATGGGCGAACAGGGCTTTGCCGTAGAAAGCAAGGTGGCCAAACCCTTGAAATGCGCTGACTACGACTACACAGCTTCGTCGAAGACGGCAGACGAACTCTTCGACTTCATCGCCGCCATCGTCAAGGAAGCGGCTGACGGCAATCACGACTATAAACTGGGCTTTACCTTTTCCTTTGCCGTCGACCAGACGTCGGCCAAGGATGCCAGCCTCATCGCCTGGTCCAAGGAAATCGCCGTTCCCGGCGTGGCCGGCCAGTCCATCAATGGCCTGCTGAAAGAGGCCCTCGTCCGGGCCGGCCTGGACCGCATCGAACCGGTGGCCCTGCTCAACGATACGACGGCGACCCTCCTTTCTTCGGTCTATCAGCACAACCCGTCGCGCATCGGCATCGTCTGTGGCACGGGCTTTAACATGTGCTATTATGAACCGGCCCTGCAGATGATCGTCAACCTGGAAGCGGCCGGCTTCGACGGCGGCCCGGCTACGGTCTGGGACCGCCTCGTCGATGAAGCGTCTCAGCTGCCTGGCGACCATCCCTTTGAAAAGATGATCGGCGGCCGCTATTTGAGCGAAGTCTGCCGCGTCGTCTTTGGCGAATACCTCAAACGGGACATCCCATATTTTACGACGCGCGATATGAATGAACTCATTTCCGGCCAGCAGACAGCAGAAGAACTGCTCGGTTTCGCCGTCAGCGAAGAAGAGCAAGAAGGTCTCTGTGCCCTGGTCCGGGCCGTCTTTGCCCGGGCAGCCCAGCTCATCGGGGCGGCCAGCTTCGGCCTTCTCAGTCACTTGGCAGAGGATAAGGGCTTTACGGAACAGTCCATCGCCATCGAAGGAAGCCTGGTCGAAAAGATCAAAGGCGTTCCGTCGCTCATCGAAGATGCCATCTGCATCTTCTGCATGGCTCCGACCGAAAATACACGCATCCACGTCATCCCCAACAGCAACGGCGCCTCCGTCGGCGCTGCCATCGCTGCGGCACTTTGTGAGTGTTAATTCCGTTCATCGTAGGTCGAAAATATCATACCATCGCGATGAACGACGAACGACCAGCTTGACGTCCGTCCCTGGATTCCTTATAATGAAACTATGACCCGGCCCCTGCGGATTTTTCCGCCGGGGCCTGTTTCGTGAAGGGGGAACCAGCCATGCAACTTGCCGAACTCATCAACGCCCATCGTCAGCAGCTCAATAATACGGATATGGGAATCTGGAAGTACATCTTGCAGCACCGCACCGCTGTCCGCCACAGCTCAATCCATGAACTGGCCAAGGCCTGTCACGTCTCGACGACGACGATTGTCCGCTTTGCCCAGAAATTAGGCCTCGACGGCTTCGGTGAATTCAAGATGCTCCTCAAGCGGGAAGAACCGGAAATTTCCTGCTATGATACGAATGTCATGGACGAACTCCAGCGCTTCTATGAACAGACCGTGGACAAGCTCTGCAGCCGTAACTTCGATAGCGCCAGCGCTCTCGTCCATGAAGCCAACCGGATTTTCACCTATGCGTCGGGCTACGTCCAGAATAACGTCGTCCAGGAGCTGAAGCGTCTTTTTTTCTACGACAACGTCATGCTCTACGACGTACCGGCACGGGAAGAATTCCGCAACCTCATCCGGACCATGACCAAAGACGACTTGTTCATCATCGTTTCCTTCTCCGGCGAATCGCCGGCCGTCAAGGAACTGGCCCAGGCCCTGAAACTGCGGGACATTCCCTTCATTTCCATTACCCGCCTGCACGACAATACCCTGGCGTCGCTGTCGACGGTCAATTTTTACGTCTCGCCGGCCCGCTTCCACCTCTATGACAAGGAAGACGACCACGTCGCCTTTCAGTCCATGATGCCTTATTTTGTCCTAGCTGAGATATGGTATGTGAAATATTGTATGTATCTGCACCATTTGAAACAAGAACAAGAGGCTTCCCGATAGGCTGTACCAAAGTACAGGAAATGTACCAGGTTACAGGCCGGGGGCCGTGTGCCAGAACGCCGCGAATCTATTGTATTCGCGGCGTTTTTTTTATATCCTGTTACTAAAGAAAGCTTATGTACTTTGTTTCACAAACGGGAGGAATTGTCTATGTCATTCAACAAGAACCGCGTGATGCAGGAACTGCAGCGTTTTGGCGGCGCTATGTACACACCGGTCATCTTATTCGCCTTCTTCGGGCTGACTGTCGCCTTGTCGATCATCTTCAGCAATACGGGCCTTTTCGGCAGCCTGGCAGAAAAAGGGACCCTCTGGTATGATTTCTGGTACATCGTCCAGCAGGGCGCCTGGACCGTCTTCAATCAGATGCCGATCCTCTTTGCCATCGCCGTTCCCATTGGCTTTGCCAAGAAAGAACAGGCCCGCTGTGCCATGGAAGGTTTCGTCATCTACATGGTATTCAACTATTTCATCGCCGGTATCCTGACCCTTCACGGCAGCTACTTCGGTGTCGATTATAGTCAGAACGCCGGTGCCGGCACGGGCCTGGCCATGATTGCCAACATCAAGACCCTGGATATGGGCATGCTCGACGCTATCTTCATTGCCTGCATCTCGGCCTACTTGCACAACCATTTCTATGATACGGAAATCCCGGACTGGCTCGGCATCTTCAAGGGACCGGCCTTCGTCGTCGCCGTCGGCTTCCTGGTCATGCTGCCCATGGCGCTCCTCTTCTGTTACATCTGGCCGCCTATCCAGCACGGTATCGAACAGTTCCAGTTCTTCCTCAAGACCAGCGGCATCTTCGGCGTCTGGGCTTACACCTTCTCGGAACGCATTCTCTTGCCGGCAGGCCTGCATCATTTTATTTACCTGCCCTTCATTTACGGTCCGGCTGTCTGCGACGGTGGCATCCAGGCTTACTGGCTGCAGCACCTCAATGATTTCGCCACCAGTGCTCATTCCCTGCGGGACATGTTCCCCCAAGGCGGCTTTGCCCTCCACGGCAGTGCCAAAGTCTTCGGCCTGCCCGGCGCAGCCCTGGCCATGTACTATTGTGCCAAACCGGAAAAACGCAAGAAAGTCGCAACCCTGCTCATTCCGGCTACGATTACAGCCGTCCTCTGCGGCATTACCGAACCGATTGAATTTACCTTCTTGTTCGTCGCACCTATCCTCTATGTCGTTCATGCCGTCTTAGCGGCTACCTTGTCGGCGACGCTCTATTTCATCGGCCTGTCGGGCAACTTCGGCGGTGGCCTCATCGACTGCTTCGTCCAGAACTGGATCCCCTTGTTCCGCTATCATGCCTGGACCTACATTTTGCAGATTGCCATTGGCCTCGGCTTTACGGCCATTTACTTCGTCGTCTTCCGCTTCCTCATCCTTCACTTCGATTTGCCCACGCCGGGCCGTACCGATGATGGCGGCGAAGACAAATTGTTCACCAAAGCGGAATACAAAGCCAAGAAAGAAATGGAAAAGAAAGGCATTGCCGGCGGTGCCGATGCCCTGAAAGCCCAGGTCTTCCTCGATTGTCTCGGCGGTCCGGACAATATCCGCGAAGTCACCAACTGCGCAACCCGCCTGCGCGTCACGGTCAACGACCCGGATAAGGTCGCTGCGACCAGCAAGTTCACCAATGCCGGTGCCTTCGGCCTGGTCAAGAACGGTCACGCCATCCAGGTCATCGTCGGCCTGTCCGTGCCCAATGTCCGCGGCCATTTCGACGCCCTCATGAAAGGGGAAATGCCGGCAGCCGTAGAAAGCACGGTCCCGGAAACGAAAGAAGTCCCGGCAGAAACGCCGGCAGCTCCGGCTGCTGAATCCGTCGCTTCTGTCGATGAAGACGACCGTTCCATGAAGCTGAAAGCCTTTGTCTCCGGCGACCTCGTCGACATCAGCGAAGTACCGGACGATGCCTTCTCACAGAAGATGATGGGCGACGGCGTCGCCATCAAACCGTCGGGCGATACCATCGTCGCCCCGGCAGACGCGACCGTTTCCATGATCATGGAAAGCTCGCTCCATGCGATTGGCCTGGAACTGAGCAACGGTGCCGAAGTGCTCATCCACATCGGCTTGGATACAGTCAATATGAATGGCGACGGGTTCACACTGCTGACCCAGCAGGACGCCCAGGTCAAAGCCGGTGACCCCTTGATCCGCTTCGACCGCGATGCCATCGCCAAAGCCGGCTATAACGACATCGTCATCATGGCCGTCACCAACTCGACGGAATACCCGCAGATGAAGAAGGAACCGGACCAGCCTGTCGTCGCTGGTGAAACACCGATTGTCATTTTCTAGGAGGGTTTTATGGATACTTTGAAATGGTGGCAGCAGACGGCTGTCTATCAGATTTATCCCCGCAGCTTCCAGGACACGACGGGCAGCGGCGAAGGCGATATTGCAGGCGTTACGCGCCACTTGGATTATCTCAAGAAGCTCGGTGTCGGGGCCATCTGGCTGACGCCGGTCTACCCGTCGCCCATGGTCGACAATGGATATGATATCAGCGATTATACGGCCATCGACGGGCGCTACGGCACGATAGAAGATATGGATACCCTCATTGCCGAAGGGAAAAAGCGGAATATCCGCGTCGTCATGGACCTGGTGTACAACCACACGTCGGACCAGCACGCCTGGTTCCAGGAATCGAAGCGCAGCCGCACGAACGACAAAGCGGACTGGTACATCTGGCGCGATGCCAAAGAAGACGGCTCAGCGCCGACGAACTGGCGCTCCATCTTCGGCGGCCCGGCCTGGACGTGGTGCGAAGAACGGCAGCAGTATTACCTGCACACCTTCGCCGTCGAACAGCCCGATTTGAATTGGGAAAATCCGGCCGTCCGCCAGGCCCTCTATGATGCGGCCAATTTCTGGATAGCCAAAGGCGTCGGCGGCTTCCGCATCGATGCCATCGTCTACATCAAGAAACCGGCCGTCTTCACAGACGGCCCCGTCGACGGCGCCGATGGCCTGTCGTCCATCCACAAGATGATCGCCAATACGCCGGGCATCCTCGACTTTCTCCATGAATTCCGCCGGAAGGTCTTCGACGGCCACGACATCTTTACCGTCGCCGAAGCCAACGGCGTCACGCCGGCCGACCTGCCCCAGTGGGTCGGCAAGGACGGAGCTTTCAGCATGCTCTTCGAGTTCAGCCATGTGAACCTGGAATTTTCCGACGATGAAGTCTGGTGCCGCGCCGAAAAATGGCCCCTGACCAAGCTCAAGAAGGCCCTGTCCGACAGCCAGCAGGCGACGGCAGCCAATGGCTGGTATCCCATCTTCTTCGAGAACCACGACCAGATACGCTGTGTCAACCACTATTTCCCGGAAGGGACGGATAAGAAGAAGGCGGCCAAAGCCATGGCGACCATCTTGTTCAGCCTGCGCGGGACGCCCTTCATTTATGAAGGCCAGGAGTTAGGCATGGCCAATACGGCTTTTGCCCGTATCGAAGACTACAATGACATTTCGACGCACGGCCAGTATCAGCTGGCCCTGGATGAAGGCTTTGCGCCGGCAGAGGCCCTGCGCCTCGTCCAGGCCCACAGCCGAGATAATGCCCGGACGCCCATGCAGTGGACGACGGCAGCCCAGGCCGGCTTTACGACGGGGACGCCGTGGCTGCCCGTCCATGACGATTACCTGCAGTGCTGTGCTGAGAGCGAAGAACACGATGCTGATTCGGTCCTCTGGTACTACCGCCGCATCCAGGCCGAACGCTTCCAGGGGGAAGCGGCAGCCATCCTGCAGCGAGGGCGCTACGAAGAGCTGCTGGCTAATGATGAACGCATTTACGCTTTCAAGCGTATCTTAGACGACCAGGCGACATTGACGCTGGTCAATTTTACCAACGAAACCATCGATTATGGCGCATCGCTGACGGAAGGCGCAACGGTCCTTCTGGGCAACTACGACGCCCAGGAAGCCGGAAGATTGCGCCCGGCCGAAGCCGTCATCTATCGTGTATGAGGAGGATTATTATGTTAAAAGTTGCTGCCAGCGATTATGACGGAACCCTGTTCCGCGACGATATCATTACGGCCCGCGATGCCGAAGCCATCCGCAGATGGCGGGCTGCAGGCCATAAATTCGGCGTCGTGTCCGGACGGGACCACGGCATGCTCATGCCCCAGCTCAAACACTATGGCGTCGAATATGATTACCTGGCCTGCAATAACGGCGGCCTCATCAGCGATGACCAGGACCGCGTCCTCTGGGAAGCCCGCATCGAACCGGCCGTCCTCAAGGCCGTCAGCAAGCTGGAGCTGGTCCGCAAGTCCTTCCATTTCTCCTTCTCTTCGCAGGACCGGACCTATCTCTGCCATGATTTGCCGGGCACCTGGGTCTGGCGGGAAGCGAAAGAATGGGACTACCCCATCGTGCCGATAACGGAAGACGACATCGACCATCTGCCCCAGACGATTCACCAGTATTCCCTGGGCTTCACCGATCCCGACGATGCCCTGGCAGCGAGCGAACAGGTCAACGCCCATTTTGGCGATACCGTCCATGCCTATCCCAACCGCTGCGCCGTCGACATCATCCCCTCCGATATCAGTAAACAACAGGCGATTGCCCACACGCTCTCCCTCTTTGGCTGGGACGGTGCGGACATCCTGGCTATTGGCGATGAAATCAACGACCTGCCCATGATCCTGGGCTATAACGGCTATACCGTCGCCACGGCCCGTCCGGCTATCCAGGAACAGGCTCGTAAAGTCTATGACAGTGTAGGGGCCATGCTGGAAGATAATTTATAAGAAAAGAGGTCCTTACCATGGATTTGAATAAAAAAGCCCTGGTCGTCCTGGCTGCCGTGACTCTCGGCACTGCCGGCACGGCCCTGGCCGCATCGGCTGACAGCTTCTCCGATGTCCCCAAAGACCACTGGTCCTATGAAGCCCTGGATTACCTGGCCAAAGAAGGCGTCATCGAAGGCATGGGCAACAGCACCTTTGAAGGCGGCCGCACCATGACCCGCTACGAAGTCGCCAGCATCGTCGCCAAAGCCATGCAAAAAGGCGGCGGCAATTTCGGTGACAAGACGGTCCTGGAAAAACTGCACGCCGAATATGCCGACGAAATCAACGTCTTGCAGCAGCAAGTCGCCAAGAACACCAAGCAGATCGAGCAGAATACCAAGGACATCGATTCGCTGAAAAACGGTATTGCCGGCAAGATGGAACTGAGCGGCTTTATCCGCGTCCAGTATGACCACGACAAGTATAGCAATAACGTCCAGAACAACAGTGATTTATACAAAGATAATGACCGCTTCTATATGAGCTTGAATGGGTCCTATAAAGTCAACGATAACTGGAAAGCTAAATTCCAGTTAGAAAAGAATTCATTCTACAACGGCGGCCATGACCATGAAAACGAATCGGGTTCGTGGGCGACCGATGGCAGGGATAAAGGTCGGGCGAAACGCTGGTCTGGCCATGATGGCGATATCCAGCGCATCTGGGTCGAAGGGACAGACCCGAAAACGGGAGCCTGGATCAATATCGGCCGTGCCTGGCGCGGCTTAGGCCAGCAGAACGTCCTATTCGGCACAGAATCAGATGGTTTCCAGCTCGGCGTTCCCATCAAAGGGACCAGCCTGACCGCCAGCGGCTTCTGGTTTGCCTCGACGAATGGCGGGAATCATGAAAGCTGGTACGGCCTCGGCACGTGGGGGAATATCGGACCGCGGGCCGGTATCAACGTAGCCTATGCCTTGAATTCCAAGCATAAAGGCGATGTTTACGAAAAGAGCACGAGTTATCTGAAATCGTGGGGTGAAGAAACCGTCGATTACGATAAAGCCTACGTCCTCAGTGGCTGGCTGGATCTGTCCAAGAATACCCGTCTCCTGGCCGACTATGTCCAGACCAACGCTGATTACCAAAACAACAGTACGTTCTTGCGCTTGAACTATCGCAATACAGACCTTCAGAAACCGGGAACATGGCAGGCTTATGCCCGCTGGTATCGTTATGGAACCAATGGCACCATCGCCGGTGACGATGAATGGAGCTCCTTGTTTTACAATGGCAGCGCCGGCAGTAAAGGCTGGATTTTGGGGTATAAATACGTTCCTTGGAAGAACATCGAATGGGAAACGCTCTACTCGAAGCAGGAACAGATTTCCAATTCAGATAATAAACGGACCCTCGTCCGCACTCAGATGGACTTCCATTTCTAAAATTTAAGGCCTTTCCTTGGACTCAGATGCGGCTGCGCTGCGACAGACTCAAACTGACAACGACGCTGCGGGAAACCCTCAGCGCGTAGCGGGCCGCCCGCAGCCACTGTCCGTCCAGGGAACTATCCTGCAATTGACAGACCCGAAAAATCTGGGCGGCCCCTACGGAATCGCATACAGGTGATGAAAAAATAAATGCAGGCCGCAGGTGGCCGGTCGCAGGTCGAAAAAACGGCCAGCGGCCGCACGTAGGGGGCTCGCACGTGGCGAGCCCGCTAGGGGGGATTTCGTCACAGCCCATTCGAGTATAATGGCAGGTTTTACGAATTACGAGCTACGAGCCACTAACAACTAGCCACTCAAAAAGGCGCTGTCTTCATGCGACAGCGCCTTTTTACTCACGGCATACTGATTCCTTCCTGGTGGTTCATGGAGAAGCCGCCTTTTTCTACGTCGTCGAAGTCGAGGGACGGGTCGTATTCTGGAAGTTTGGTCAAGCGTTTGACCAGGCCGAAGGGCTTTTTCAGGGAGAGTTTGTCTCCTTTGCCCGAGAGGACCCAGAGGACTTTGTAGCCTTTGGGCGGCGTCTGGAGTTTTTCTTCGCCTTTGCCGTCGGTGAAGTAGACGACGAGGTCGACACGCTGTGTATTGGCGTAGGCGAAGACCGGGGAATAGGCCGTGCCGCCGCGGATGTCCAGGCGGCCGCGGACGTCGTCCATAGTGCGGATGCGGTAGGTGCGGCGGATTTCATCGTCACATTCGGCGACGATGATTTCATGATTGTAGCAGCGGACCAGGTGCAGGACTTCGCCGATGGCCTGGCGGAATTCGGCATCGGTGATGCTGCCGCTGATGTCCAAGCCGATGAGGATTTTGGCCGTATGGGAGCGCAGGCAGCCCGGCAGGTCCAGCCGTTCTGGCTGGCGGCGGTTGCGGCGCATGGTCGTCTTTTTCCAGGTGCTGGTGACGGAGCCGACGAGCTTCTTCAGGTACCAGTGCCAGGGCAGGTCTTCCTGGGCGTCTTTCAGGGCTGCAATCATGCTTTCTAGATAATTCGACAGTTCGCCTTTGCATGACGCGTCGATGTATTTTTCTGTGAATTTGCGCAGCGTCTCTTCGTCGATGTCGTCGCCTTCGTCCCATAAATCATGGGTCTTGGCCGGGTCGTAGGACACGGCGATGGATTTGTCGGAATCGCTGTCCGATTCGGGCAGGTCCTTCTTGTCGGTCCGCAGGTCCAGGGCGCCTTGAATCTTATCGACGTAGTATTCCAGGCTTTCAAAGGGCTTTAATAGCAGGGCATAGTTCATGTTCACCAATTCCAGGGTCGTTGAGAAGGGCGGCAGGTGGTCGAGGTAGGTGTTGACGACGACGTCCATAGCCAGATTGACGGCCAGCTTGCTGTATTGCTGCCGCAGTTCTTTGGCCCGGATGAGGTGGAGCGATACGACGTGGAGGATTTCGTGCTTGATCGTGCTCTCCATCTGTTCCGGCGACAGGGGCAGGAAGAGCATGGGGTTGAAATAGAGATGATACCGCGTCCCCTTGAAGTTGGTCCCCGTCGGTGAAGCCATGTCGAAGCGGATGTCCTTGACCATTTGGAAGAGGAAATAGCCGAAGAAATTGTCTTTGTCTTCCATCAAGTGACCGGTGATGCGGTCCAGGAAGGCGTAGAATTTCTTTTGGAAATCGGCCGGCACGTCCGGGACGCTCCCTGTCCGGCGCTGTTCGGCGAGGACGGCGTCGGCTACGATAGATGCCTGCTGATAGAGTAGATTGGCCGCAATGGGCAGTGACTGTTCCATAAGCTGTTACCGCAGGGAGCGGAAGGCGGCGAAGTAGCTGTCGATGAAGTCGTCGTTATCCAAAGCGCAGGCATAGACTTTGGGGTTGGCGGCTTTCATGTCCTTCATGACGCCGAGGCGCAGGTCGACCGGGTAGAGGGCCAGGAATGCTACGAAGCGGGATAGGAGCGCCTGGGCCTGGCTGTCGTCGAGGCGGAGTTCATGTTCCAGCTGTTTAAGGATATTCTTGGCAGCCAGATAGAGGCGGGTGTGGCTTTCGCTGGCAATCCGGCTGGACAGGGCCGGGTCCAGGGACGGTCCGCCGAAGACGTCGTCATAAGCGATGAGGGGCTGGGCGTCGGACGTGACGAAATGGACGAATTCCTGGGCGATGAGTTTGCCGACGTTGCCGCGGATGACATTGTAGAAGACGCCCTGCGGGATGGCCGACGGGTCCTGTTTATAAATGTGGTACAGCTTGGAAATGCGTTCGTAACTGCGCGGCGTCGCATTGATATCGTCTTCGTTGGTCTTGTCCAGGTATTCCGGGAAGGTGGAAATGAATTCCATGACTTTTTCTTCGATGCCCGCTGTCGAGGCCCAATCGAGCCACTGCAGGTAATCGGCTTCCATATACAGCCAGACGAAGCGGTTCTGCTGGGCCGCATCCATTTCGACGACTTCGTAGTCGTAGGAATCGGCCGGGTTCATGGCGGCGATGATGTGGACCGACGGTGATAAGACGTAACCGTTGATTTCACGGTTGAGGATGAGGTTCATCAGTTCCTGCTGGACGGCGTGGTCGCAGCGGTTGATTTCGTCGATGAACAAGAGGACCGTCTTGCCCTTGGCGATTTCTTCGTCGATTTTGCGGAGTTTGTGGTGAACGGCGTAAATCGTCGTGCCCGCTTCGACCGTAGGCAGGCCGCCGATTTCCCCTTCTTTGAGGAGGTTGCCGTCGATGCCGACGAGGCTCCAGTCGTTCTTGGCAGCCAGTTCCCGGGCCAGGGAGGTCTTGCCGATACCCGTTTCGCCGACGAGCAGTGGGACTTCGCCGGCTTTGAGGACTAATTCTACGCTTTTGAAAGTATCTGTAAAGTTCATGATTTCGCTCCTATTTCAATGTCAATTTTTCATCTACTGTGATGCGGCGGGCCTTCTTGCTGCCGCACTCGTCGACGAGGAGGACTTTATCAGCCGGCGTCAGGTCGACGGCGCTGCAGGTAATGAAGTTGCGGACGTAGTCTTCCGGCACGTCATCCCGGGACAAGACGGCCTTGAAGGTGTTGCGCCAGTCATCGGGCGTCAGGGAAATGCCCTTGGGCATATATTTGCTGACCAGGACGTTGCGGCTGAGGAAGTGGAGGAATTCTTCTTTGCTGATGTCCGGGATGAGGCGGATGGCCTGTTCATTTTCGCTGATGGCCAGTTCTTTCGCTTCTTCTGTCGGTTTTTCGATGTAGCGCAGGGCTTCGTAATTGCCGCGGATGGCAGCCAGCTGGACGGCCGGTGTCGGATGCTGGATGTATTTGATGGCGTCGTAATTCTTTTCTACGGCCCGCAGCTGCAGGTCTTCGTCCGGGTCTTTGACGTATTTGATGGCCCAGCCGGACTGTTCCAGGGCGGCGTCGATGAGTTCCGGTGACGGATTTTTGATATAGCTCAAGTTGTTCCAGCCGGACTGGACGGCTTGCAGGAGCATGTCTTCCGAGGGATGGTCGATGAATTGGATGGCCCGCGCCGTGTTGGCGACGGCGGCTTTCTGGACGGCTTCGGAAGGATGCTTGATGTATTGCAGGGCCAGGCCGTTCATCTGGACAGCCAGGAGCTGCATTTCTTCCGACGGATTTTCGATGCGGTCGATTACATAGGGATTGTTGCGGATCATATTCATATATTTTTCATTCGTCATGTCAGGTCCCCTTCATTTCATATAATAAAGATTCATTGCCTCTATTATACAATAGCTGCGGGCCGGAGGGAAATATTTTAAGTGGCTGGTGGTTAGCAGCTAGTGGCCAGGGGATGGTTTTAAATTTTTTACCATTTGCTGCAAACTTAAAACTCAAAAAGGGGCTGTCGCACATGCGACAGCCCCTTTTCTGTAAACTATGTTGATAGAGAAACCTCTCAGTCAGCTTCGCTGACAGCTCTCCTATAAGGAGAGCCACTGCGAGCCACTAGCCACGAACCACGAGCCACTAGCCACGAGCCACGAGCCACTAATCCTTCTGCGGCGTGAGGGCGGCGAAGTGATGCAGGGCCGTGTACATGTCGCGGACGTTTTTGAACTGGACCGTGTCGATCTTGACGGCATAGTCTGTTCCATCGGGCCGGTAGACCTTGGTCAGATCGGCTTTCAGGTCGTATGTCCCTTCGCGCTTGTTGGCGTGCAGGGCCGCTTTGTATTCGTTGATCTGGTGGATTTCCTGGCCCATCTGGAAGACCAGGTCGTCGCGGATGCCGGCGTATTTTTCGACGTACAGCGTCAGGCTCATGTTTTCGATGCTGTTGGGATAGTCCATGGTCTGCATGGCCCGGAGGGAATCCATATCGGCATAGACGATGCCGTCCGGGCTGGTGCTGATGACCCGGTAACGGCTGGGATTATTGACCAGGGTCTGGGAATCCATGGCATTGGCTGTCAGGCAGCCCAGGGCCAGGAGCAGGGACGCGCAGAGTGTCGTCATTTTTTTCATCATAATGATTCATCCTTTCTTGTATTTGATGAGTTAATCGTTTATCCTTATTATACCATGAGGGCCTCGTCTACTACAAGCGTACGGAAACAGGCCGGCATCGAAATCGATGGGAGCGAAGTCGTCCCATGTGTATACATAAAATGCCCACTTTTTTCTTGATAAAAATTTTGAAATATCATAAAATTATCTTATGGAAAACGCAAAGAAAGGAAAGGGTGCTATGTTAGATTTTCGTATCCATACATTTTTGTGCGTTTGCCGTCACATGAACTATACCCGGGCTGCTGCGGAACTGCACATCACACAGCCTGCCGTTTCTCAGCATATTCGCTATTTAGAACGCGAATACGGGACCAAACTCTTTAGTTACAAGGGGAAACACCTGCAGCTGACCCAGGCTGGTCACATCCTTTGGAATGCCGTGACTGCCATCAGCCATGACGATGCCATCTTGAAAGATCATCTCCGTGATTTGCAGCATAACCGCTCCTTGTCTTTTGGTGCGACGCCAACGGCTGGCGTGGGGATTCTCGATAAGTTGGCTGACCTGCTCAAGCATAACGACGATATGAATCTCCGCATGGAAATTGCCGATGCTGAAAAACTGCTCCAGTCCCTGGATGATGGTGCCATTGATTTCGCCATCGTCGAAAGCTCCTTTGACCAGGGGCGCTATGAATCGCTCTTATTTTCTAATGAACCGATTGTCGCTGTCTGCGGCACAGGCTATGAAGCGCCGGAGGAAATGACACTGTCTGAACTCATGCGCTATCGGGTCATCGTCCGCGAACGCCATGCCGGCGCCCGCCGGATTTTAGAACATAAGCTGGCAGAACAGGGGTACACACTGGAACATTTCCCGGCCCGCTATGAAGTGGGCAGCTTGTCGGCCGTCAAAGGGCTGGCCTGCCGCGACTGCGGTATTGCATTTTTATATGAAAAATCGGTTCAGAAAGAACTGGCTGACGGGACGCTGCGGCGCATTGTCGTCAAGGATTTTTCCGTCATGCACGCATTTTCATTCTTGTGGCGCAAAGGCAGCATGTATCGCGCTTTATTCACACAGATATACGACCAGTTGAAGGACTGAGTCCTATACGTGCTGCTTTTTATTTCTCATACATTTTGAAAGGGTGAAGAGAACATGTTATATTCAACAGAAGTTAAGAATATGTGTCCCGTCACGAAAGGCGCATATCACGGACCGGCACCGATTCCGGAAGAAGGCGAATGGGTACAGGTAAAGGAAATCAAAGATGTAAGCGGTCTGACCCACGGTGTAGGCTGGTGTGCTCCGCAGCAGGGCGCCTGCAAGCTGACCCTCAACGTCAAAGACGGCATCATCGAAGAAGCCCTCGTTGAAACTATCGGCTGTTCCGGCATGACTCATTCTGCTGCTATGGCTTCGGAAATCCTTCCGGGCAAAACGCTTCTTGAAGCCCTCAACACCGACCTGGTCTGCGATGCTATCAACGTCGCTATGCGCCAGCTCTTCCTCCAGATCGTCTATGGCCGTACCCAGACGGCATTCTCCGAAGGCGGTCTCCCCATCGGCGCCAGCCTGGACGACCTCGGCAAAGGCCTGCGCAGCCAGACCGGCACCATGTTCGGCACGAAAGCCAAAGGCACGCGTTATCTGGAAATGACCGAAGGCTATGTCACCCGCATGGCACTCGATGAAGACAACCAGGTCATCGGCTATGAATTCATCCACCTCGGCAAAATGATGGAAGCCATCAAGAAAGGCGTCGAACCGGCGAAAGCCATGGAAGACGCAAAAGGCCATTATGGCCGCTTTGAAGAAGCAGCTTCGTATATCGATCCGAGACAGCAATAGGAGGGCAAAACCATGGAATTATTTGAAAGCTACGACAGAAGAATTGATAAGATCCTCGGCGTACTGAAAGAATACGGTATCGGCAGCGTTGAAGAATGTCGCGATATCTGTGCAGCTGCCGGCCTGGATCCCTATAAAATCGTCAAAGACGTACAGCCTATCGCATTTGAAAATGCCGGCTGGGCATACACCGTTGGCGCCGCTATCGCCATCAAGACCAATGCACGCACGGCTGTAGAAGCTGCGAAAGCTATCGGCATCGGCCTCCAGTCCTTCTGCATCCCCGGTTCGGTTGCTGAAGACCGCAAAGTCGGCCGCGGCCACGGCAACCTGGCAGCTATGCTCTTGCAGGATGAAACGAAATGCTTCTGCTTCCTCGCAGGCCACGAATCCTTTGCAGCTGCTGAAGGTGCTATCGGCATCGTCCGCAATGCCAACAAGGCTCGTAAAGTGCCGCTCCGCGTCATCCTCAACGGCCTCGGCAAAGACGCTGCTCAGATCATTTCCCGTATCAACGGCTTCACCTATGTTCAGACCCAGTTCGATTACAAAACGGGTGAACTGAACATCGTCCGTGAAATCCCGTATTCCAAGAGCGAACGGGCCAATGTCCGCTGCTTCGGTGCCGACGATGTCCGCGAAGGCGTCGCTATCATGCACCACGAAGGCGTCGACGTCTCCATTACGGGCAACTCGACCAACCCGACCCGCTTCCAGCACCCCGTTGCCGGTACATATAAGAAAGAATGTATCGAAATGGGCAAGAAATACTTCTCCGTTGCATCCGGCGGCGGCACAGGCCGTACACTCCATCCGGACAACATGGCTGCCGGCCCGGCTTCTTACGGTATGACCGATACCATGGGCCGTATGCACAGCGATGCACAGTTCGCTGGCTCTTCGTCCGTACCGGCTCACGTAGAAATGATGGGCTTCCTCGGCATGGGCAACAACCCCATGGTTGGTGCATCCGTAGCTGTAGCCGTAGCCGTAGAAGGCGCTGCCAAAGCTGGCAAATTCTAATAAAATCCGTATGTAAAAAAAGAGGCTGTCGCATTAAGACAGCCTCTTTTTGAGATTTAAGTTTGTAGTTTTTAGTTTGCAGCAAATGGTAAAAAAATTTAAAGTAATCTTCTACAAACTACAAACTCCGTACTACAAACTATAAAGTAAAAGGGGCCTTGCATGATGGCAAAAATCTTCGTGCGACAGTCCCTTTTTTGCCGTCAGCGGCTAGCTGTTAGCCGTCAGCAGATGGCTTTAAATTTAAAGGTTTTCGCTAAAAACTACAAACTCCGTACTACAAGCTATAAAGTGAAAAGGATCGCGCATGATGGTATAAGCCTTCGTGCGACAATGGCCCCATACTATAAATGTGGCGAAAAAAATGGTATAATTAATTATCTATGTTACAAATTTGGGAAAGGGGTATTCCATGGATACGACAAAGAAGATAGCCGTTATGCTGGGGGTGTGCTTCATGACGTCCCTGTCGGTGGCTGGTGCGACGTTCCATCCCGGTGACAAGGGACATCAGATTACCGAAATCCAGCAGGCTTTGACGGCGCATGGGTATGATACGGATGCGGATGGCGACTATGGCGATTCGACCAAGGCCGCAGTCCGTCAGTTCCAGGCAGACCACGGACTGGATTGTGATGGCATCATCGGCGCCGCTACGTATGAAGCCCTCATGGGGGAAGCCATGCCGGAAAACAGGACTTCCCAAGGTGGTACGGCTTCGGCAGCTTTGCCGGCCGTAACGGCAGATAATGAAGTCCGCGTGATACAGCAGGCACTGGCCAATGATGGCTATACCGTCGACGTCGATGGCGTTTTTGGCGTCGGGACGGAACAGGCCATCCGTCAGTTCCAGGCCGACCATGGGCTGGAAACGGACGGTATCGTCGGCCAGTCGACTTTTTATGCCCTTACCGGGCAGAGCCTGCCCAACGGCCCTATCCGCCGTTTCGGCAATGGCGGATATAATGGCCTGGCCCGCGTCGAAAGCCCGGCAGCTACGCATATCCTCGATATTGCCAATCAGTATATCGGTGTCCCCTATATCTTTGGCGGTTCGACGCCGTCCGGCTTCGACTGCTCCGGCTTCACGCGCTACGTCTATTCGGAAGCCGGCATCGACTTGCCGCGCAGCGCCGATGAACAGTATGGTGTAGGCTATTCTGTCTCCATGGCCAACTTGCAGCCTGGCGACCTGGTCTTCTTCTCGACGTACGATTCGGGCATTTCCCACGTCGGCATCTATATCGGCAATCACCAGTTCATCAATGCCGCCAGCGATGGCGTCAGCATCTCCGATATGGACAGCAGTTACTGGGCTGCCCGCTACATCGGAGCCAAGCGCGTCATGTAAAGCGAAAAACTACAAACTTAAAACTCAAAAAGTGATGTGACCCCAAAAAGTTAGACCTTGGTAACGAGACAGTTTTTACTGTCTCG
>ERZ773248.1584-NODE-1584-length-17463-cov-4.524931_pt1 | contig 17463 bp, 21 predicted proteins | sample MGYA00580518_ERZ773248 | MGnify/ENA primary metagenome ERZ773248 (study PRJEB29015, sample SAMEA2737762) | human gut metagenome | biome: human gut; feature: human-associated habitat; material: faeces | place: China | collected 2012 ...
GAGCTTTTGCAATCTGGAAGAAAAAGGTGTGAAAGAGAGACGAGAACAGCAGATAACGGAAAGAAATGAAGGAAGAGCAGATGAGCGGGGAACAAGTACCGAAGCGAATGCAGTGGTCAAGGATGCAGGAAAAGCAGATAGGAAACAGGTACAACAGAAGCAGGCGGTAGTTGGAAAAGATAAGAAATTATCCATTCATGAACGGCTTGAGATTAATAAGAGGATTATTCAAGAAAAGCAGGGAAAAGATAAGCCGGAGAGAGGGGCTGATCGGGGTGTGAGATAAGTATAATATTATAATTCTAATGAAGGATGTAGGGAGTCAATCCCTGCATCCTTTTTTAATGCGTAAATATGGATTGAACGTTATAATGAAAGCAGATTGGAGATGTTTTTCTTCTAACCACATCAATTAGGAAAAGAGTATCTGTAGCAGATAAATTCAAAAGGTTTGTGAATAAATTAAAAAAGATATTCAATATTTGAAAAAAGATATGTGATATTTGTAAATGCGAATTGTACAAGGAGTTTTTTGTGTGATAAAATAATTTTGATATTGATTGCACATTAAACGGAGGAAAAGAGGATGGCAATTAGTTATAATGGATTATGGAAACAGTTAATTGACCACGGAATGAAAAAAGGAGATTTGTGTGCCAAGACTGGTCTTAGCTCCAGTACAATAGCAAAGATGACAAACTGCGAGTCGGTGAAACTATCTGTTTTGGAAAAAATCTGCAAAGAGTTGGATTGTAACTTTGGAGATTTGATTGACTATGTACCAGATAACAAAGAAAAGTAAATTACCTTATGGAGGAAAATGTAAATGGCTACGAGAAGTGCAAAAATAGATCAGAAAGCAGACCTAATATGGGCAATAGCAGATAAGCTTACCGGTGTATATAAACCACATGAATATGGAGATGTTATATTACCACTTACAGTAATCAGACGTTTTGACTGTATTCTCTCAGATACGAAGGATGCGGTATTACAGAAATACGATGAAGTAAAGAATCTTCCAATGAAAGATATTTTACTTCGTAAGGCTTCAAAAAAGGATTTTTACAATACAAGTAAATATACATTTGAAAGACTTATGGATGATCCTGACCACATTGAGGAGAATTTTAGAGAGTATCTGAATAAATTTTCAGCAAATGTGCGGGATATTCTGGAAAAATTTAAGTTTGATGGACACATCACAACGATGGCAAATAAGGGGATTCTGTATATTGTTTTAAAGGAATATACAACAGACAGAGGAAATCTTCATCCGAATGAAATCTCTAACCTTGAAATGGGATATATTTTTGAAGAAATTATAAGAAGATTCTCTGAGTCTCATAATGAAGATGCAGGACAGCATTACACTCCAAGAGAAGTTATCCAACTTATGGTTAATATTCTCTTCTATGATGATAATGACATCCTTTCTGGCAATAATGTGGCAAAGACGATTTATGATCCTGCCTGTGGAACCGGAGGTATGCTTTCTGTAGCAGAGGAATATTTACATAGTCTGAATGCATCTACAGAGCTTGTATCGTTCGGTCAGGAAATCAATGACCAGACATTTGCAATCTGTAAGGCTGATATGCTGATTAAGGGTAACAATGCTGATTACATTAAGGATGGCAACACATTATCGGATGACCAGTTTGCAGGCAGTACATTTGACTATATCCTTTCAAATCCTCCGTTTGGACGTGAGTGGAAGAATGAAAAGGCAAAAGTAGAGGAAGAGGCAAAGCTTGGCTTCGGAGGAAGATTTGGAGCAGGACTTCCGGCTACAAGTGACGGACAGATGCTTTTTCTTATGACAGCAATATCAAAGATGAAAGATATTGATAAAGGTGGAAGCAGAATTGCAATCATTCATAATGGTTCCCCACTTTTTACAGGAGATGCAGGAAGCGGACCTTCTGAAATCAGAAGATATATTCTTGAAAATGATCTGCTTGAGGCAATCATTGCTTTACCGAATGATATTTTCTATAACACAGGAATTGCAACCTATATCTGGGTATTGTCAAATAAAAAGGCAGGTACAGTCAGAGAAGGAAAAGTGCAGCTGATCAATGCCAATGAGATGTTCGTGAAGAGAAGAAAGGCATTAGGAAATAAGCGAAATGATATCTCTAAAAACTGCTGGAATCCCTCGTTCAACATCCAATACTTCAAATAATAGTTATTAACAGTACTTAATGCTCTAAATTTTATAATACGTTGTGCTAAGCAGATTCAGAAGTCAACGAAACGGCCGCATGGTAAAGGAATTGAGCGCAGAGGAGTTGGACGCAGCCTGCCGCAAATGCGTCCGCATGGAAGTGACCGACACCGCAGCTCTGGCTCGTGTTCTGGATTCCATGAATCTGGAATATAAGATCATTTCCGCAACAACCGCCGATGTATTCGCAAAAATCAACGTAACCCAACTGACCGTTGCACTGGCAAAAGAAAACTGCGAAGTGCTTTCCATGCAGGAAAAGGACGAAAGTCTGGAGAGCTACTATATCTCCCTTGTGGGAGGTGGCAGCAATGCGTAAGTTGATTACAGCAAACTTTCATCGTTTCAGTAAAGATCGGTTTTCATGGTGCGTTCTGGGAATCGTCGTGATTCTATCTCTTGGAAATGTATTCAATAGCGTTGGTTCTTTTGAGACAATGGCGGCCAGTGGTTATGCCGTGAGTCTGGACGAATACTATTTCAATCAGGCACCGCTCATCGGAGCATTTCTTGCCTTACTGATTAGTATGTTCTTGGGGACTGAGTTTTCCGAAGGAACCATTCGCAACAAATTATGTATCGGACATAAGCGAGATGAGATATTCTTATCTAATTTTATTTCCTGTGCATTTGCGTCAATCGTTCTAACTGTGGTGTGGCTACTGAGCAGTGGGCTACTTTTTGGATTGATTGGGCCATTAGAGATGGAGGTATCTAAATTTATTGGCTGCATTTTTGTAGCAGTTGGCTTTGCTGTCTCTTTTGCGGCTCTCTATACCGTGATAGGCAGTCTTTCTTCCAATAAGGCAATGACCATCATCTACACATTTGCGGTATTTATCATTCTTGTAATGGCTGCTTCCGCTTTATATGACCGACTGAGTGAGCCAGAGATGCACACGGGAATGACGATTGTAGGTAATCAGTTTGTGGAAATGGAACCGACACCGAATCCGTTGTATCTGTCCGGTGCGACTCGCACTGTATGTGAAGTGGCTTTGGAATTACTTCCTACTGGACAGGCACTTCTGCTGAGTGATGTTGCCATTGAGTATCCTGTCCGTGCGATTTCTTTGAGTGTTGTATTTACTGCTGTGACATTGCTTGTGGGCAGTATGCTGTTCCGCAGGAAAGATATTAAGTGAGGTGGCAGCTATGAGAAAACTATTATCTGCCAACTTCTCACGACTTTGGAGAAGCAAAATCTTTTGGGTATTGGAAGCTCTCTCTGCTATTGCAGGTGCAGTATTCTACATTCTGGCAATTATCAACACGAAGAATATCGGAGAAAACTGGTATCTTGCCAGCGGTAACTACTATTTCTTTATCGGATTGGTTATTGTAGGGGCTATCATGGCGGTGTTCAGCGCTTTTTATATTGGTTCGGAATACGATCAAGGGACGATTCGCAATAAATTGAATGTTGGATGTACCCGAAACAGTATTTATTTGACGAACTTGATCGTCGTAGTCACATCCAGTGTCCTGTTTACGATTACGCATATTGCGGCATCTGTTGTTGTTGGCTTACCATTCCTTGGTGGATTGATGTGGGAGGCACTTGCTCCTGTGGGATGGCGTATTCCCACTGCAATAGTCATGCTCCTGTGTTATTCCGCTGTTTTCACATTCATTGCTATGCAGGACAGCAATAAATCCCGAAGTTTGATCATTAGTTTTGTGTTCGCTCTGGTAATTATTATTGGGGGCTTGTACGTCTACAGTGCTTTGCAGGAACCGGAGTTCACTACTCGTATGATTATGCAGGAGGATGGCAGCTATTTGCGTCAGGAAGGCATTCCCAATAGCAATTATATTCGAGGGACTGTTCGAACAGTGTACACTTTTGTAGAAGCCTGTATTCCATCTACGCAAGGCTTGAATATCGCCCGTTCGGAAGGTGTATTTAGTCCGCTGGCGATAATTTGTCAGTTATGTGTATCTATTGTGACCACTGCCGCAGGCGTATCACTATTCAAGAAAAAAGATATAAAATAAGAGGACTGTTATGGAACATCTGCTGTTAATCATCATCGGAATATTGCTTCTGATTATCTTTGTGCTTGTTGCAAAGGTCTATTTCCTGCGCAAATCGGCACAGGAGATTGCAGAAGCGTTCCGTGACCGATTGACAGTAGACACCAATACTCTCATTGATATTTCCACCCGTGACCCGTATATGCGAAAGTTGGCGGCAGACATCAATGTGCAGCTTCGTCTGCTCCGCAAGGAACGCCATCGTTACCAACAGGGCGATTTGGAACTGAAAGAAGCTGTCACAAATATTTCCCATGACCTGAGAACCCCGCTGACCGCAATTAACGGTTATCTTGACCTGTTGGAGCGTGAGGAAAAGAGCGAGAATGTTCAGCGTTATCTTTCCCAAATTAAAAACAGAACCGAGGTTTTGAAGAATTTGACCGAAGAATTGTTCCGATACAGTGTGGTCACATCTTCGCAGGATCTGAAATTGGAACACATGGATGTTGTCCGGGCGCTGGAGGAAAGTCTGCTATCTTTCTATGCGGTTATGCAAGAGAAAGGCATCCAACCGGAAATCAAATTGCCAGAAGAACCAGTTTTCCGTGAACTGGATACAGGTGCAATCAACCGAATTTTCTCTAACATCATCAGCAATGCGCTGAAATACTCTGATGGCGATTTGTCTGTAGTCATGGATAAGAATGGTTGCGTTACATTCAGCAATACGGCGCACAACCTAAATGCTGTAACTGTCGGCAGATTATTTGACCGATTCTATACAGTAGAATCCAGCCGTAATTCAACGGGCCTGGGATTGTCTATTGCCAAGCTACTGATCGAGCGCATGGGTGGAACAATTTCTGCACAATATGCGGAACATAAATTGAATATTGTTATCAAGATGTAATGTTGTATGAGGAAGTCCGTAGTTGATGCGAAGGCATCGCTATGGGCTTCTTTTTTGCGAAAATATATATAAAATGACCGTACAGCAAAAATATTTTTTCTGAAAATATTGTTACAAGGTCATTATGACTGCGTGGCAAATCGACAGTTGGACAAAATGACCTTAGAATAAAAGTATCAAACAGACTGGAGGTGATCGGAGCGATGGGCGTAAGTGAATTGAATTACGTGCAAATCGGACTACGTATAAGAGAAGCTCGTAACGCAAAAGGATGGCCGCAAGCAGAACTTGCATTTCGTGCTGGGCTGAATAGTGCTTATGTGAGCCACATATGATGAATACGGTATCCGCTTATCAGGATCTCATCAAGGAAAACATAGATTATGAGTCATTACTTATTGCGTATCAGTATGACGAAGCATTGATTCAGGGCATTTATGAGCTTATTTTGGAAACAGTTTTGTGCAGTAGCGAAAAGATCCTGATCGCAAGTAACTGGTATCCGGCAGAACTGGTACGCGGCAAGTTTTTAAAACTGAATTATTCCCACATCGAGTATGTTCTTGACTGTTTCAAGAAGAATACATCAAAGGTGAAAAATATCAAGAAATATATGCTGGCAGCATTATTCAATGCCCCGACAACGATCGATGGGTACTATAAGGCAGAAGTGAATCATGACATGCCGCAGTTTGCTGTCTGACTGAGAGGAGGAGAAAGATGTTTTGTTTAAAGCTCATTGGGAAAATATTATTGATTCCGGTCTGGTTTATTCTCATAATCGTGGGAATACTCGTTAAGCTGGTTGTGAATATGGTTTCAATTGCTAAATCATTTGTGGTGCTTGGACTGGTAGCTTTGGCAATAGGAACGATTATCTGTTACCAGGATTGGGCGCAGGTTGTATTTTTGTTCTGCCTGATCGTTTCAGCATTTCTGGTTTTGTATGTAAGTGTATTTATAGATGCTGCGATTGATCTGGCCCGGGAAAAATTAGTGAGAATATTGTTAGCATAGAGGAGGAGAAGAACCATGATTAAAGAAAATAATTATATCCAATTACCACCGCTTCGTAGAGATACGGATTTGAAAGTGGTTATGGCATTGTGGGAATATGTAAAGATGCCAGAAGAATCCAGGCAAAAGGTCTTAGCATTTTTAGATGAATCAGAAAAGTATAATCCAAGTGGGGAGCTTCCCCCACTTGATTATCTGCAATCACTTCCTGTTGAAGATATCAATGATTTTGATAAAGTTATGGGAAAGATTATTAATGACATTATTGTAGAAGCATGTGATCTGGCTTGTTGGGTATATGTCTGTAAGTTTATAGAAGGATTGTCATTGGAACAGATTGTGGAGCAGAATAGAAGCGCAGAACAGTTTATTGCTGCTCTATTCTCTATGTTTGATAAATACATAGATATTCCTGATAACGATAGTAATAATATCAGACCATCATGAGTAAATTGATGCAGAACTGGGAACAAATATGATATACTAATGTAGTTCCTTATTTTTTTACCTGTATACTTCGTTATACCTAAGTATTTTGCATTGGAATATACAATCTGATAAGTTTCCTTAATTATAAGTACAATAAGGGTATCATATCGGAAATGAGGTGTAGAATACTTGCAAGCTGAGAACTATATTATTGCCAGGATTGAGCAGTTGTGTGAAAAAAAGAAATTTAGTAGGTACAGACTCGCTCAGAAATCTGGAATTGCCCAGTCATCTATTTCTACATTGCTAAACAGGAAGAGTGTTCCAACGATTCAGACGCTTGAGAAAATATGTGAGGGATTCGATATCACCCTTGCCCAGTTTTTTGCAGGTGATGAAGAAATTCCTGATTTAACAGCAGATCAGAAACAGCTGCTTTATGACTGGAATGCGATGGACGAACATCAAAAAGAGCTGGTAAAAGCGTATATACAGGGCATTATTAGAAAATAGGGACGTCTGTGCTGAGGGATGGCATAGTACGTCCTTATTTCAGCTTCGGGGGTTTTTATGAAAAGAAGTAATATTTTATGCTTTGTACTTATATTAGGGATTACTCTTTGTGGTTGTCAGACGCAGCCTGCAAAAACATCAACAACAAAACAACAGTTGGATCAGATGGATTATGAATCTGATGATGACTTTGAACTGTCTCTTCAATCATCAATCGGTAAAGAACAATGCTTTATTTGCGGAACACCGGCTGGTGGACTTTTGGAATATTATAGAAAATTCGATTCAATTGGGATTATCCATTGGGCCGATATGTCAGTCACTGACACCCGGATCCGAGAATATGATGATGATGGAAATGAAAAGATTGATTCTGGGCATATGAGCACAATGGTAAATTCTTTTGGAGAGGATTATGGTTCTATTATGACACACTCTCAACCGGATAGATGTATTGCGGAACCCAATATACACCTTGGAGAGAAAGATACGATAGACTGTGAAACTCTCAAAGATCAATTGTGTCAGGATTGTCTGGATAAGGTGTGTGAATTTTATGAAGATCAGGTAAACAGTGATAATGATGAATATCTGGAAAGCACAGGGTACTCACTAATTGATTTTACAACAGGAGAACTTTATACCCTATCTGATCCGTATCGGGGATATAGTATTCGGGATTATATGATCCGGTATGATTATAGAGAACAGGGAGACGGAGAAAAATATATAGATTTGCTGATCTTCTATGCTCCGATCCGGGGAGAGGAAGGTTAAGAAAAGTGTTGGTATGCATAACTGACCTGTTTATTCATTTTCTATGAATGCCCTGGGTAAACGAAAAGGAACAAGGTATATTTCATCCTTGTTCCTATCGGTCAGTATGTGCTATTCAGTTCAACAAATTGGAATTTGTTGCTCCGTCAAACTGAAAGTTTCAAGCGTTATAGACTTCCCACAAATATCTCTGCATCAATCGTCAAAGTTTTTAGCTTTTTGAAATCAATCTCAGTTTTATCTACATGGAAGAGCAGTGGGGTCATGTCTGCAAAAATTTTAATATCCTCTAACGGCATTTCATATGATTCTGAAACTCTTTTTTGGTAAATAACAGAATACTGCTTCTTGAATAAGTTAATCACATTCTCATTGGAATACTCTTGATTTTTCAAATGTTCTTTTGCAATGTTTCTGAACTCCATCAGATGTTTATTCCCAGGAATAACCTTTACAATATAGCCGCTATCCGTCAGAACTCTATTGAACTCCAAATAATTAGCTGGTGTAAATATGTCCAGTATACAGTCTACTGAGTGGTCTCTAATTGGCATATTTTCCAAATCACCCACAAACCACTTTATAGACTTACTACCGTCTCTTTTTGAAGCAAGGGAAATGGCATCTTTTGAAATATCAAAAGCAACTATATCTGCTTGAAATAGTTCTTTGATTTTTCTAGAATAATATCCTTCACCACATCCGACATCAAGAATAGTTGTTATGTTTTCAAGCTTGCTCAATATATGTGTTATCTCCGTAAGAATATGTGAATAGTATCCCTTTTCTAAAATATCCATTCTGCTTTCAAAAGAAGTTCTGCTATAATGCTTAGATTGCTTTTGATTTAATGCAAAATTCACATATCCTAATTTAGAAATATCGAAACAATGCTTATTACTACACAGCAAACTATTGCCTACCATCTTTAACTTTCGTTTACATATTGGACAACGAAAAAGCTTTTCGCTGTCATTAAATCTAATAATTTTATTCATGACATCCTCCATTATTACATTCTTGCCCGAAAGCGAGTTATGTAATACGGATGTACCGCAACACAACTCGCGGTATTATCTTAATCTCATATATGCTGTCATCTTATCACCTCCTCAAATTCAAGTTTGTATAACTATTTTATTGCATTATAGCATACTTTGGTCTGCTTTTCCCACTCCAGAGAAAATTTCTTTGTCGATAATTATCCTACCTATAGGAATATTTTTATTCACCAATACTTATCTCGGACAGAGATTAAACAAAAAATCGGATAAACATTTATATTCCATAATAGATTCCTTGTAACTCTAATTGTTGATAGACAAAAAAACAGATCGCCTATGCATCACAAACAAAATACGGTTAATTTAGTGTTTTGTTTTGTAATTAATTTTAGAAAATGTATTTTTGTGCTTGCTTTTAGGATTCTCTTTCTTGCTTTTTGAACGATTGTGAAAACCTAAATCCTTCCCCATTGAATTGTGTTGCTTATTCTTCTCGTTTGTGTTACTAACCAACTGACCGCAGGCAGCTTTGATGTTATTACCTCGTGATTCTCTCATTTTTACTTCTAAACCAGCCGCTTCAAGTCGCAATTTAAATGCAACTAATTGTTGTTTGTTTGGCCTGTTAATATTGCAATTTGCGGTATCATTATATTGCAAAAGATTTATCAAAACATTTTTCTCACGAAACCATCTTCCTAATTGACGTACATCAGTTGCTTTATCATTTAGACCAGGAATCAATAAATAAGCAATTGTTACTTTTCTGTTATGTCTTTCCGAATATGATAAAACAGATTCAACAATCTTATTTATGTCATAACCTTTCATGTGAGGTATAATTATATCTCTTGTTCTTTGATTTGTTGCATGAAGAGAGAGGGTGAGTTGTATCTTCAGATGTTCTTCTCTTATTTTTTTTAATTGTTCTAAAGGACCTACTGTCGAAATATTAATTCCATCTGTGGGGAAATTAAGCCCATTTCTATCTCTTAGTATATGAATTGACTTAATTACATTATCATAATTAAAAAATGGTTCACCCATTCCCATATATACAATTCTGTTGACTTTTTCCTTCATTAATGTTACTTGTTGCACAATTTCGGAAGGAGTTAAATTTCTTATAAATCCATTACTTCCAGATGCACAAAAAATACAACCGACAGGACATCCTACCATTGTACTAACACATACAGTTACACCTGTTTTTCTCTTTATGCAAACAGTTTCAACGCAGTAACCATCCTTTAATTTGAAAGAGTATTTTCTTGTGTCACCGCCATTATAAATATCATTAATGCTCATTGTTTGATATTTCTTTTGGGGCTTTTCCTTATAAAGGGCATGCATAAGCGATCGAGCTTTTTTTTCTCCAACGCAATCACAAATTTCTTTATATGTATAACCGTATGGGTCCGAATTTATCATTTCTTCAGTGATAATTATTGTGTTTTTATTTTTCATATCATCAATACCTTTCGAGAAATATAATTACAAAATACGATAAACTACCATTATTATAATAACATTTCTAAAACAAAAAATCAATAATCTACATATCTATTTTACTTAAAATACTAAAAATACTCTAAAAATATATGTATCGAATTTTTATGTAAAATATTTGTCAGAAAGAAATTTAATAATGCTGTCTAAAACTTGTGTAGAAAGATAACTGAATTATTATTTTCTGTTTAAATCACATACTCTAAATTGTTGATTTTTTTAGGTGGTATCGAAAAAAACGACACCATCTTTTCTTTTTCGGGAAGGTTATTGACAAATAAACAAATGTTCTTTATAATAGTAAATTGGTAAATAATGTATTTGCCTTACAACTGAATACAAACTGAAACACATATTTTTTACTTATTGGCTGCATGCCAACACATATTATCTGACCGAAAAAGTATAGTCCGATACTCGGTTAGTAACATACGGGCAATCAGAGCTTAAAGTTTAAGCCGTTACATAGTTTCAGTGCAAACTGTGCGAGAGGATGAAATGTCCTCCCGCTATTTGTGCTGTCTATGTGACGGCTTTTTTTGTTGTGCAATTTAAACGAAAATAAAAAAGTTTCAAAAAAAGTCGTTTTTTCAGGCTTTCAAAATGCCTACCAAGTGAAGGGCGTTTTTGTGCAACGCTACAAACTTTCAACTTTTTGAAAAAAGTTTTGAAAAAACGTACAAAAATCGGTGTTTTAAAAGTCACCCCTTGAGGGATATTTTCTCTCGTGCATCTTGACAACTGAATGACCGTCCGAAAGTGATACGACTTTGCGATGATATGAGCGAGGCAACACCGCGGTGAGATTCCGGGGCAGGAACTATTTCGGGTGAAACGGCAAAAAAGAGGCTTTTGATATGTAGTTAATGAAATTACCATACCAACAAAATAAAACTCATTACAGACGAAATAATCATCAAAAATCAACCCAAAAAACTACAGTAAAAAAGGAGTGTGATAGTTATTCCTAGAATGACAAAAAGTAAAAAATCAGAATGGAGCCTGTTTCTGAATGAACGAAACAGAATCTGTTATAACGAGCTTTGCAGAAGATGTGTCAACAGCTGTAAGCAGAGTTTCAGAGCTGTGGTTATATCCTGCAACTATGTATCAAAAAGGAGCGTGAAAGATTGTGGATAATGAATCATTCTTCAAAATGCCGAAGGTGCTGTTTACAGATGAGTATAAGGATTTATCTGCAGAGGCAAAGTTGCTTTACGGATTAATGCTCGACAGGATGCAGTTATCCGCAATAAACGGTTGGTGTGATAAAAATGGTGAGGTCTTTATCTTTTACACCATTGCCGAGACAAGTGAAATGCTCGGTTGCGGACACGATAAAGCAACCAGGTTACAGCGTGAGCTTGAAAAACATAATCTGCTTCGTCGTAAATATCAGGGTAAAGGCAAACCTGCAAAGCTGTATGTTTTAACTGTGCCAAAAATAAGCGCTGAGTCTCCTTAAAACTCGCAAGTAATAATACTGAGCAGAGTAAGACTGAAAGTTATATACCAACCGAGAAAAGAGAATATATCTTTAATTTAGTTAGTAGTAACTTTAAGTATATATGGCGTATAGGCTGAATGCGAAAAACTGATAAGACAAACGCATTTCTTCTTCGGCTCGTTAAATATTTATAAAAATCAGGAACATTTTTGTGATGCTCATTCCCATTGCTATTAGGGGCGATTTTGATAAAAAGAAACTGCCCTCACAAGGAGAGCAGGTCAAATATTCAGTTTAATTAATTGAGTTTTCTCGATTATTCTGTAAATTTATGTGTTCCCCACCAATCAGGGATTAAATCTTTTAATTTAACCGTTTTCTGATTGTCAAGGTCGAGCAGAATTTCAATTTCTCCACTATCTTTATCTAATTGCATCATATATTCCCGGCATGCACCGCATGGAGAACCAACTCTGCCATCGGGCATCACTGCAACTACCTTATCTATCTGACTTTCACCATTGGTAATCATATTAGCAATAGCATTTCTTTCTGCGCACATTCCGAGTGTCGAGGCAGTATCAATACAGACTCCAACATAAATATTTCCTTGTTTTGTAAGAATGGCTGCTACTACACCACCTGCATCTATAAATGGAGAAATCGTTCGGCTGTTTTGAACTTTAACCGCTGCATTATATAATTTGTTCCACATAATACCTACCTCGTCAAACTCTTATTTAATAAAACAATTATACCACAACCTCACCAAACAAATCAACCTGAATACATATCCTCGTACTTTAAGTTTCAGTACGAGGATTTTTTTTTTGCAAAATTTTTAAGTAAAGGAAGTGAAAAAATGCTTTAGTAAACCAACCGAAAAAACAGCAAAAAAAGCGTGGCATAAGTCTTAGCAAGCACTGGATTTGTGCATACAAATCCCACTTGTTAGGGACTGCCCCTAAAACCCGAAAGACAGGAGGTGAAAAAAATGAAGCTGACAAAAACAATATTTTTGTATCTTAATGAGAAAGAATTTTCAATGCTCACAAAGGATGCCGAAAGAGCAAATATGAGCATGTCACGGTATATCAGACATCAGATTGATAATGCAAAAATGAAGCCCACATTGGATATGGACTATGAGAAATATATCAATCTGCTTGAGCCCATATGTGACAAGCTGAGCATTGTCTCAAAAAGAGTGTGGCAAATAAAAATGCTTGATACAGTAATGCTTCGTGAGGTTCTTAAAAGCACAAATGAAATTATGCCCGAAATCATAAAAGCAAAGGAGGTGGCACAGTGCGTACAAGAGCGAGAAGAATCGCAGTTAGAGTAAGTGAAGAGCAGTATAACAAAATCAGCCGTTTGACAGAGCGTAGCTTTTTTACAAAGGAGCAGGTGCTGAGAGATATTATTCTCGGCTATCCGATTCAGGAAGACAGAAAGCCTGAATGTATGGAGTTTATTCTGAAGCTCCGTGGAATTGCAAGCACCTTAAACAATATTTTCAGAAACTACGGCTTATCAGATTTACCAATCGGCAAGGAGATGAAGCAGACAGCTGATGCGGTTGAGTGTACAGAGAATCTAATTGAAGATTGTATTTTTATCACAAGAATGAAAAGGAGAATTAAATGAATAAAGAAGAAAATTTTATTAATACCCTGTTTGAGAAAACAGAAGAATCAGAGGCAATAAAGCCTCAGACAACAGAAATCATAAAGATGCCTATGAGCAGTATTGTTCCCAATTTTAAGAATCCGTATAAATGCCGTGAGGAAGATATGAAGCCGTTGGAAGACAGTATCCGTGAGAACGGTATTATTCAGCCGCTTATGGTACGAAAGGACGATAAGGCGGATGTGTACGAAATCATATCGGGTCACAGAAGATACCTTGCAGCAACAAGGCTTATCTTGGTTCCATGAATGCTTCCTATTCTGCAATTAATAAAAATGTTGAAATGATGCTGTGGCTTGGTACAAAGAATATGTATCTGAATGGGGATAAATTCTTAGAGGATATATTCTGTGGACCGGTAGGAGATGCAAAGAATCCATTTGAGCAGGTTACAGTAGCGGATGCTGTTTTGGAAACAGAAAGTGACAATAGAAATCTGCTGGAGCAGAAAATTAAGGACTTGTGCCGAGTGAAAAGGCAGGCTGTAATTTCAGAAGATAATGAGAATGCTGGAAAGTACAAGATAGAGGTTGAGTTCAGTGGTATTGAATCTGATAGTGAGGTTACAGTATCACCATTTAATTCAAAGCAGGAGCAGACATTGTCAGAACATATAGAGTTTTCAGAGCTTGAGATCTTGCAGTTATCAGAGTTCTATGAGATTACTGCAAGATCAGGTGATGATACAATTCGCAGAATTATTATGATCCCTACAAGTGGTTTCCCGGATGACAGAGAAAGTGCTGCAGTAAACAGTGTGGTAAAAGATAGGGCATCATTTGTTGAGTACATAGCGTTTGTACTTGGTGATGATTATGTAGCATCTATGCTTGAAGGAAAGCAGATGGGAGAATCCGGCTTTTTTGCCAATTCGAGTGATGCAATGCCGGCACTCTATGAAAAGATGTTAAAGACATCTGTAGAAGGGCCGGAAAGAATAAAAGACATTGGATATGTGCTTAAGATGGTTACAGATAAGGATATTATACCGGATGAATTCCGTGAACTGTATGAGACTTTTTGTAATACTTTGAAAATCAGAAGATAACGAGGTGATGTCATGTTACAATTTAATATAGATGAAATTGAAAAGCGTACCCTTTCCGGTCTGAAGGATTTTCAAAGAGCGACTGTGGAGAGAGTGGATTATCTGTTCCGGCATAATCAGAATCGTGTGCTTGTAGCAGATGAAGTGGGTATGGGAAAAACTCTTATTGCCAGAGGAGCAATTGTAAAGACAGCAAGACTTAGAATCGAAGAGAAAGATGATCTGTTTAAGGTAATTTATATCTGCTCTAATCAGAACATAGCAAATCAGAATATCAGAAAACTTGATGTAACAGGAAAGAATGCCATCGGCTCAGTATCAGATACCAGACTGTCTATGCAGCATTTAAAGATTACTGAGCAGGAAAATGATCCGCAGATAAAGGAAGGTTTTATACAGCTTATCCCACTTACACCGGAAACATCTTTCCGCATGACCACCGGAGGTGGAAGTGTGCAGGAAAGAGCACTTATGTATGCCATTTTAAGGAGAATGCCGGACTTTAAAGGACATGTAACTTCTCTTGAAAAATTTATGATAATGGATGCTGTAAAAGCATGGGATGGATGGGCAAAATGGAACTTTGAAAATCGTGTGGCAGAATGCGAAAAGATGACGAAGGGTGTCTATCCACAAAATGTGATAGAAAAAATCCTTAATTATCAGGAGTATGAAAGTATAAGGGACATGCTGCTTAATCATTTGCATGAAAGAAGATACAATAAACAGCTTACATATTCCAATTACTATGTGATGAATAAGCTTCGTGTGATGTTTGCGAGAATCAGTGTATCTATGCTTGAGCCGGATCTGGTAATCATGGATGAGTTTCAGAGATTTAAGTTTCTTTTGTCATCCGATGACAGTGAGCTTGGTATTCTTGCACACAGTTTCCTTAGTGGACATGATACAAGGGTACTTCTGTTGTCGGCTACACCATATAAATTGTATTCTACCCTTGAAGAGATAGATGAAAATCAGATTGATGAGCATTATGCAGAGTTTTTTCAGGTTATGAACTTTCTTTTTGATGATGAAGTCAAAGACATTAAATTCAAGGAAGTGTGGAAGAATTATTCCCATGCTCTAAGTGAGTTGAAGGCAGGGGACAGTGCAATTATCCGTATGAAGGAGCTGGCAGAAAATGCTATGTATCAGGGAGTCAGCAGGACAGAGCGTATATCTGTCATGGATTCCGGTGATTATACGGATGACAGCAGCGTGAAGCATCATTTGCAGATAGATGAAAATGACATAAACTCCTATATACAGATGTCACGATTGCTGTCAAAAACGGATTCAAATCATTCTTTACCGGTAGATTATGCAAAGAGCTGTCCGTATCTTATGTCCTTTATGAAGAAATATAAGATTAAAGAGCAGATTGAAAAATATTATATAAAACATCCTGATGAATTTGGAAGTGAAAGAGAACAAAGTCTCTTGTGGCTGAATCGCAATAAAATCAATAAATATGATGAACTGCCGAAAACCAATGCAAGGCTTGAGGCACTGAAAGAAAAAGCATTTACCGGCGGTGCAGAAAAATATCTGTGGATTCCTCCATCACTGCCATATTATGAGATGCAGGGAGCATATAAAAACAGCAAAGGCTTTTCAAAAATACTTGTATTTTCTGCATGGGAGATGGTTCCACGAATGATAGGTGCGCTTGTTTCCTATGAGGCGGAAAGACTTACAGTTGGAAAACTGGTACATCAGATAAAGAATCAGGATAAGAAGAATACGGGGTATTTTGCGGAAGGTTCGAGACGATACCCGGTGGCAAGGCTCAGGTTTAATGTTTCAAATGGAGAAGTAAGAGGCATGAGCCTGTTTGCACTGCTTTATCCTTCAAAGACACTTTCTGATATGTATTTACCGATTGAGTCATTGAATAATCATGAATCATTAGAAGTAATAGAGAAATCTGTACGGCTGAAACTGAAAGAGAAGCTTGCGATAATCGAAGAAAAGTATGGTGATTCTGGTAACAATAAGGAAGATGCCAGGTGGTATTATCTTGCACCGATGCTCATGGATGGAGTCATCTATGCAAAGCATTGGATAGAGGATATTGTGTGGGAAATGAATACAGACGAAGAGGATACAACATTTGAGGTCAGAAGCAGTTCAAAGGATAAGAGAAATAAGGGCTTTATTGCTCATATTGATAAGCTAAGAAATTATTTGGATGCCCCGGAGGAGATTCATCTTGGAAGAAAGCCGGAGGATCTTCTGGAAACATTGGTAAATATGGTACTGGGTTCGCCAGCAATATGCATTTATCGTTCTAATGGAAGAAGCACAGCCAGAGCAACATCGCTTGCAAAGGTATTTGTCAATAATTTCAATTTGCCGGAGTCAACAGCTATCATTGATCTTGCTTATGGCAGATGCAGGGATGATAATTCCCACTGGCAGAATGTACTTAAATACTGTAAAGATGGCTGTTTTCAGGCAATGATTGATGAATATATCCATATGCTGAAAGAAACAGCAGGTTTTCAGTCGGATGGAAATCAGTATCAGATCGTGCATGACATGATGATGGATTCATTGAAAATACATACAGCCACCTATATCGCTGATACTTATCCTGATTTCAAAAAGCGTATTAATGGAGCTGACAGGAAGAGTGATGGATGTCGAATAAGGTCGAGTTATGCAGTTGGATTTACAAAGGATGCAGGTGATAATTCCAAGGTAGTCATGCGTAAAGAAAATATCAGAAATGCCTTTAACTCACCAATGCGTCCATTTGTGCTTGCCACAACATCAATCGGACAGGAAGGACTGGATTTTCATAATTACTGCCGAGTGATTATGCACTGGAATCTTCCAAGTAATCCCATAGATGTAGGACGGATTTTGCGGACATTCAAAATAAAAAAGAATGTGGAGGTAACA
>ERZ773248.1585-NODE-1585-length-17444-cov-3.681005_pt1 | contig 17444 bp, 18 predicted proteins | sample MGYA00580518_ERZ773248 | MGnify/ENA primary metagenome ERZ773248 (study PRJEB29015, sample SAMEA2737762) | human gut metagenome | biome: human gut; feature: human-associated habitat; material: faeces | place: China | collected 2012 ...
GCGGCATTCGGCAGCAGCATGCTGATTATCAAGCCGGGTTTTTCCTCGGCAACCTTCCCGGCAATTATCGGCCTGCTGGGTGGTATGGGTGCAGGCGCGGCCTACACCTGTGTGCGCGCACTCAGCCGGAAAGGCGAAAAGAGCGCCCGCATCGTGTTCTTCTTCTCGATGTTCTCCACGCTGGTATGCGTACCGTTTATGATCACGGACTACCACCCAATGACATGGGGACAGTTCTTCTGCCTGATCGGCGCAGGTGCGTCAGCCGCGCTCGGACAGTTCGGCGTAACGCTCGCGTACGCCAACGCACCGGCCAAGGAGATTTCGGTGTTCGACTACACGCAGGTCATCTTCTCGGCTGTCCTCGGCTTTTTCCTGTTCGGCCAGCTGCCGGACGGCTGGAGCGTCCTCGGCTATCTGCTGATCTGCGGCATTTCGGTCGCGGTGTTCTTCTACAACCGCAATCTGGAGCGCAAGGGACAGTAATATGATCGAGTACGAACTGGTTCGCTCCAAACGCAAGACGCTTGCTGTGCAGGTGACGCGCGAGGGGCGTGTGATCGTTCGTGCGCCGCTGCGGCTGGCAAAATACCGTATTGAACGGTTTGTCGCGGAGCATACGGACTGGATAGCTCGCGCACTTGCCGATCAGCAGTCCCGCCGTGCGGCACATCCGGAGCCGGATGAGGCCAGGCAGGCTGAGCTTATCCGCCGAGCGAAAATAGAGCTGCCGCCCAAGGTACAGCATTACGCAAAACTGATGAACCTGTACCCGACCGGACTGAAGATCACCTCAGCGAGAACACGGTTCGGCTCGTGCAGCGGCAAAAACAGTATTTGCTTCTCATGGCGGCTGATGGACTATCCCGAACCCGCTATCGACTATGTGGTGGTGCATGAACTGGCGCACATTGCACATAAAAACCATGGACCGCAGTTCTGGGCGCTGGTGGAGCGCTATTTACCCGATTATCGTGCGCGGCGTGCCATGCTGCGCGAATGAGAACAGGAAACGAGTATGAATATGACGAATCAATACAAAATTCTGGCATTGGATTTAGATGGAACGCTGCTGGATGCGCAGAGCCGCATCACGCCGGAGAACGCCCGCGCGGTACGCATGGCGCAGCAGGCGGGCGTGCAGATCGTGCTGTGCACCGGACGCAACGTGCGCGAGGTGCGCCGCTTTAGCGAACAGCTGGAAGCCGCACCGGACTGGCTCGTCACCGCAAACGGCGCGGCAGTGCAGCATCCGGACGACAGGGAACCGGCGTTTTTCGACGGTCTGAGCACAGAAATGGTGGACATCATCCTGAACGAGTGCACTGCCATTGACACCGACCCATGCCTGTATACCACGCAGGATTTGTACTATGGACATGCCTTTCGGCATTTCCTCGAAAACCTGCAGCGGCGCGGACGGGTCGTGATGGACGAGGCCGACGAGGGTTATCACTTTGTCAGGGACAAGAATGCGTGGCGCGCTGTGCTCGCAGACGAGCCGCGCCCATTCACCAAGGCGATTCTTTATCACGATGACCCGAATGCAATCGCGCCGCTGACGGCTGCGCTCGATAAATACTGTATTTTCGAGCTTGCGCCGTCCGTCATGTACGGCGGAGAGCTGCGCAATGTCGAGGTCAACCTCGTGGGTGTGCACAAGGGACGCGGACTGGAATGGCTGGCGCATCACCTCGGCTGCACGCTGGCCAACGTCATCGCCATCGGTGACAGCGAAAACGATCTGACCATGCTGCAGATGGCGGGACTGGGCGTCGCCATGGCAAACAGCGAGCCGTGCATCCGCGAAGCAGCGGACGTTATCACCGGCAGCAATACGGAAAACGGTGTTGCGCAGGCGATTTACCGACATATTCTGGGGGATGAACGATGAAAAAAGTAGTGGCAATCGGCGAACTGCTCATTGATTTCGTGCCGCAGCAGCGCGGCTGTGCACTTGATGAGGTCGTGCAGTTTGAGCGTGTCGCGGGCGGTGCGCCGGCCAATGTGGCAACCGCAGTGGCGCGTCTCGGCGGCAGAGCGCAGATGATTTCGCAGGTGGGAGAGGACGCATTCGGTACGCACATTCTCAAAACGCTGCACACAAACGGCGTGGATACCTCGAGTGTGTTCCGCACCGGACGGGCGAATACCGCGCTGGCGTTTGTTTCGCTTGATAAGAACGGTAACCGCGAGTTTTCCTTCTACCGCAATCCCTCGGCAGACCTGTTTCTCGATGAAGCACAGATCACGCCGGATATTTTCGCGGACTGTGCCGCGCTGCACTTCTGCTCAGTCGATCTGGTAGATGCACCTGTCAAGCAGGCGCATCGCAAGGCCATCCGGCTGGCAAAGGACGCAGGCGCGTTCCTCTCGTTTGACCCTAACGTGCGTCTGCCGCTGTGGGGCAGCCCGGAAAGCTGTCAGGCAGCGATTCGTGAGTTTCTGCCGTATGCAGACCTCGTGAAGCTGTCGGATGATGAAGTTGAATTCTGCACCGGCTGCAAAACCGAGAGGGAAGCGGCAGAGCTTCTGTTTTCGCAGGGCTGCAGGCTGCTGCTCGTGACACGCGGCGCGGGCGGCGCGGCAGTCTACACGCCGAACGCGAGCGCCGAGACCAAAGCGCTGCCGGTGACGGTCGCGGATACCACCGGAGCGGGCGATTCGTTCATCGGGTCGTTCCTGTATCAGCTTACCCGCGATGGTGTGACAGTGGAAACGCTCGCAGACATCCCGCAGGAGAAACTTGCGGATTATCTGACATTTTCGTCCGAATGTTCGGCGTATACCGTGCAGCATAAGGGCGCGGTTATGCCAACGGAAGAAGACTTGAGAATGGAAAATGGAGAATGAATGTGTCCGCCCACAGGGCGGCAATTCAATAATGCGCTTTGCGCGTAACCGCGGTTCTCAATTCGCTATTCTCAATTTTCCATTAACCTGCCACTAAAATTTATTGCACAATGTGTGCGAACGTGGTATAATTTTGAGGTTATAAAGAAATGATAACGATTCTTGGCATCGACCCGGGCTACGGCACGATTGGCTATGGCGTGGTGCGGTTCGATAATATGAAATTTACGCCGGTGCAGTACGGTGCGGCAAAAACCGCTCCCGGAACACCGATGCACCTGCGCTTATGTGAGATTTACGATGATATCTGTACGCTGGTGGACACATTTCACCCGGACGAGGTGGCAATCGAGGAGCTTTTCTTCTCGAAAAACGTCACAACCGGCATTCAGGTTGCGCAGGCGCGCGGTGTAATTCTGCTGGCGCTGGCACAGAAGGGACTGCATCCGGTATCCTATACACCGAATCAGGTGAAGCTGTCCGTTGTCGGCTACGGCGGCGCGGAGAAAAAACAGGTGATGGAAATGACGAAAAGCATTCTCCATCTCACCAAGCTGCCGCGTCCGGACGATGCCGCGGATGCGCTTGCGCTGGCCATCTGCCACGGGCATTCCCGGCAGGCCATGCGCTATGAAGGCTTATTATGAGGTTTAAATAGATGTTTTATTATGTAGACGGCACGGTTTCCGTGCTCCAGCAGGGGCTTGCGGTGATCGACTGCGGCGGCGTAGGCTATGCCTGTCACGCTTCGCAGAACACCATCGGCAAGCTGAAAACCGGCGAAAAAGCGCGTCTGCTGACCTGGCTCAATGTCCGGGAGGGTGTGTTTGAGCTGTACGGTTTTATCGACGAGGAGGAGAAGTCCTGCTTCCTGATGCTGACCAGCGTTAGCGGTGTTGGCCCGAAGGCGGCGCTGTCCATCCTGTCGGTCGCACCGCCGGACAGACTGGCGCTCAGCATTATCACCGGTGATGAAAAAATGCTCATGCAGGCGCCGGGCATCGGCAAGAAGATCGCACAGCGCATTGTACTCGAGCTGCGCGACAAGATGAGCAAGGAGCAGCTCGAGACCGCATCTGCAGCGTCTCCGGTGGCGGCAGCCGCCGTTTCCGGCGGTGTCAACCACACGCAGGAGGCAGTCGCGGCGCTTATGGTGCTCGGCTATACGCAGGCAGAGGCGCTGCACGCGATGGAGGGTCTGGATGCTGCCGGCATGGAGGCGGACGAGATCATCCGTCAGTGCTTGAAAAAGCTGGTCAAGTCCTGATTTTGGACGATAAAAGCCTGATCAAGTAGGAGAGTGTACCTTTGAGTATTGAATTTTCCGGCGGCATGACGGATGATGAGCGCATCATCTCCACCCGCCAGCTCAGCGAGGACGAGACCGAGAATTCGCTCCGTCCGAAATCCATGGCGGACTATATCGGTCAGAAAAAAGCCAAGGAAAACCTGAGTATTTACATACAGGCCGCGAAAATGCGCGGTGAATCGCTCGACCATACGCTGCTGTACGGCCCGCCGGGTCTGGGCAAGACCACACTCGCGGGCATCATTGCCGCAGAAATGGGCGTGAATATCCGTGTTACGAGCGGTCCGGCGATCGAAAAAGCGGGAGATTTAGCGGCTTTATTGACAAATCTCTCAGAGAATGATATTTTGTTTATTGACGAGATCCATCGTCTCGACCGTGCGGTAGAGGAGATTCTCTATCCTGCGATGGAGGACTATGCACTCGATATCATCATCGGCAAGGGGCCTTCGGCACGCTCGATTCGTATCGACCTGCCGAAATTTACGCTCATCGGTGCGACTACGCGTGCCGGTCAGATGACCAGTCCGCTGCGTGACCGCTTCGGCGTCATGCTCCGTCTGGAACTGTATTCGCCGGAGGAGCTGTGCGGTATTGTTGAACGCTCGGCAGGCATTCTTAATGTACCGTGCGAGCACGAGGGTGCATTCGAGATTGCACGCCGCAGCCGCGGTACGCCGCGAATCGCCAACCGGCTTCTGCGCCGTGTGCGAGACTTCGCACAGGTAATCGGCACCGGTACGATTGACAGAAAGAGTGCCGACATTGCGCTTCGTGCGCTTGAGATTGACGAGTTGGGTCTGGATAACGTAGACCGCAGAATGCTCAAAAGCATTATCCAGAACTACGGCGGCGGTCCGGTCGGGCTGGACACGCTGGCCGCGACCATCGGCGAAGAAGCGATCACCTTGGAAGATGTTTATGAGCCGTATCTCATGCAGATCGGCTTTCTCAGCCGCACGCCGCGCGGACGCTGCGTGACGCTGCAGGCTTACCGCCATTTGAATATGGAACCGGCGGATGGACAGCAAATGCTGTAATTCAATCATTTCCCCGCCTTTATCATACAAGAAAGTTAGGTGTTTCATTTGGGTAGATATTTTGGAACAGACGGCGTTCGCGGTGTAGCGAACTCGGAACTTGATGCACTGCTGGCGTTCAAGATCGGCGCGGCAGCGGCATATGCACTCACGCAGGAGTCTGCACACGGCCGCAAGGCGAAGCTGCTGATCGGCAAGGACACCCGCGTATCCTCGGATATGCTGGAGAACGCGCTCGTCGCGGGCATCTGCTCGGTTGGCGCGGATGTAGAGCTGCTCGGCGTTATCCCGACGCCGGCGGTCGCTTTCCTCACCATCAAGCACAAGGCAGATGCGGGTATTGTCATTTCCGCAAGCCACAACTCCTTTGAGTACAACGGCATCAAGATTTTTGCAGGCAACGGCTACAAGCTGCCGGACGAAACCGAGGCAAGGATTGAGGATCTCATCGACGATTTCGAGTCCATTCCGAAGATGACCCACGAAAAGATCGGCCGCGTGCTGAAAAGCGAGATCGACCCGGTAGTCGAGTACACCGACCACCTTGCAGATACCATCAAGGGCGACCTGTCCGGTCTGCGCGTGGCGGTGGACTGTGCAAACGGCTCCTCCTCCACAACGGTGGAGCGCCTTATGCGTTTGGTCGAGTGCAAGGCGGAAATCCGCTTCTATGAGCCGGACGGCATCAATATCAACGATAACTGCGGCTCCACCCATCTCGGTCAGCTGAAGGAGCGCGTCCGCTCGGGCAATTTTGATCTTGGCGTTGCCTTTGACGGTGATGCTGACCGCTGCCTGATCGTAGACGAGACCGGCGAGGAGTTGGACGGCGACCGCATTATGGCAGTCTGTGCGGCGCACATGAAGAAGGAAGGCAAGCTGCGCGGCGGCGCATTTGTTGCCACCATTCTGTCCAACATGGGACTGCACGCCTACGCCGAAAAGAACGGCATGAAGATCGAGTGCTCCAATGTAGGTGACCGCTATGTGCTCGAAATGATGCTCAAGAAGGGCTATATTCTGGGCGGCGAGCAGTCCGGACACGTTATTTTCCTTGAGTATGCGTCCACCGGTGATGGTGAGCTGACTGCACTGCAGTTTATGTCTATCCTCAAGGCGAGCGGCAAGAAGTGCTCGGAGATCGCAGCTGAGGTTGAGCCGTGGCCGCAGCTGATGATCAATGTCAAGGTGCCGAACGATAAGAAGGCTACCCTGCAGCAGCTGCCCGAGGTCAAGGCGGCTATCGATGCGGCTTCCGCAGAGTTGGGCAATAACGGCCGAATCCTGGTTCGTCCGTCCGGTACGGAGGCGCTTGTGCGCGTCATGGTAGAGGGCACGAACAGTGAGCAGGTAGATACTTTGGCAAAAAAGGTTGCCAAAGTCATCGAGTCTGTTGTATAATGTAAAAGAGCCAACAGGAGTGGGTGTGGTTTGCACACCCACTTTCTTCATTCTGAACAGGGAGGTGGGAGCATTTGCGCACAATTCCATAACATGCTAAGCGCCAGAACTGCGGTGCAGCCGGTATCGCAGTTGACGAGGAAAGGGTTAATCGAAAGTATTCGGCGGGTGCCCTTCGGTCACAAGTGGGTTGATCGTCAGCAGGCTGTTAAAACATACGGGCGACCGTATCGACAGAGCAGTTATGCGTAACGCACTATTTTTATACCCAAAATTAGAAATTCACCGCATATATTGAGGTAAGGCAATACGGAATAATTAAACAAGAGCGATTTGTGAGAGAGTTCTGCGGACCGACAAGGCGTGTTTGGCGGTAATGCTTGATGTATTATCGTAAAATCGCAACGCAGTCAGGACGTAAAATCTTCACAAAGCGGCGCGGCAGCGCGACCGGAGTTCGTGCAGGAAGCCGCAGCTTTCATTGTTCCGTGCTGCCTAAGGCTCATACTGAAATGTTGCGGAAGATATGTTATATTTACCGTTGCAAAGGAGTATTATTTTATGTGTGGAATCGTTGGATTCACCGGACGCGAAAACGCGCTTCCGATTCTCATCAAGGGTCTGTACAGTCTGGAATACCGTGGCTATGACTCTGCTGGTGTGGCTGCCTTCACGAAGGACGGTCTGCGCGTTGTCAAGGCGCGCGGCCGCATTGCAAACCTTGAGGAGAAGATCAAGGAGGAAGGCGGCGACATGTACTGCACCTGCGGTATCGGCCACACCCGCTGGGCAACGCACGGCGAGCCGTCCGACCGCAACTCGCATCCGCATCTGGGCGGCAAGGGCAAGGTAGCAGTTGTACACAACGGCATTATCGAGAACTACAAGGAGCTGCGTGAGCGTCTGGAGGCACACGGTTACGAGTTTAAGTCCGAGACCGATACGGAGACTGTCGCGCACCTCGTGGACTATCTGCACACAGGCAAACAGGAGGATCTGGCAAAGACCGTTCTGCAGGCCGTACAGCGTCTGCGCGGCTCTTACGCACTGGGCGTAGTCTCGATGGATAACACGCAGGAGATCGTTGCTGCACGCCGTGGCAACCCGCTGGTTATCGGTATCGGTGAGGGCGAGAACATGATCGCATCCGATATTACCGCTATTATCAATCGCACCAAGCGTTACATTATTCTGGATGATAACGAGGTTGCAATCGTTCGCCCGGACAGCGTAGTTGTCATGAACGAGTTCGGCGATGCGGTAGAGAAGGAAATCATGACCGTAACGTGGGATATGTCCGCAGCGGAAAAGGGCGGATACCAGCACTTTATGCTCAAGGAGATCATGGAGCAGCCCAAGGCAGTTGCCGATACGGTTAAGCCGCGCATCAAAAACGATGCGGTTGTATTCGAGGACAACGGTCTGACCGACGAGCGTCTGCGTGAGATCGAGCATATCCATATCATCGGCTGCGGCTCTGCACTGCACGCAGGCATGGTCGGCAAGCGCGTAATTGAGGCAATGTGCCGCATTCGCTGCACGGCAGAGGTTGCCAGCGAGTTCCGTTATGAGAACCCGATCATCGGCAAAAAGGATATGTGCATCGTTATCAGCCAGTCCGGCGAGACGGCGGATACGCTGGCTGCCATGCGTCTGGCCAAGCAGGCAGGTGCGTTCACGATTGCGATCGTAAACGTCGTTTCCTCGACGATTGCGCGCGAAGCAGACGGTGTGCTGTATACATGGGCAGGCCCGGAGATTTCGGTCGCCACCACCAAGGCGTACTCCGCGCAGCTCTCCGCGCTGTATCTCATCTCGGTCAAGATCGCGCGTGTGCGCGGCCTGATTTCCATCGGTGACGAGCGTGCGCTGTGCGCTGAGCTCCAGCGCCTGCCGGAGTGCATCGAGCAGACCCTGAAATGCCAGTCGGATATGCAGCGTATCGCTACGCTGTATGCAAACCGCTCGAGCGTGTTTTTCCTTGGCCGCGGACTGGACTATGCCGCCGCGCTCGAGGCTTCGCTCAAGCTGAAGGAAATTTCCTATATTCATTCGGAGGCGTACGCTGCCGGTGAGCTTAAGCACGGCACGATTTCGCTGATCGAAGAGGGTACTCTGGTTGTTGCTCTGGCAACGCAGCCGGCACTGTTTGAGAAGACAGTCTCCAATATCCGTGAGGTTGTAGCGCGCGGCGCAAGCGTCGTGCTCGTCACCACGGACGATTTCACCGGGGACGAGTCGGTCTGCCAGCACATCGTGCGCCTGCCGAAGTGCCTGTATGAATTTTCCGCTTCGCTTTCGATTATTCCGATGCAGCTTTTGGCATACTATATCGCAGTGGAGCGCAACTGTGATGTCGATAAGCCGCGCAACCTGGCAAAGTCGGTAACTGTAGAGTAAAACGTTAATAATATTGTCATAATTGCATAAAAGCAGAAGCGTGTTTTTGTGTGATATCGGTAAAGATGACAATCGTTTCTTGACATTTCCAATTCGACCGCGTATAATAGCTATTGACATGAGAAATGATTATCAAATACAGCCATCGAACGGGATTCCCGATGAAAAGCTGTGCCGTCTGGCGCGGCAGGGAGACGGACCCTCGATGGAGAATCTGATTCGTCGTTATACCCGTCTGGTCAAGACCTGTGCGCGGCCCTACTTTCTGGCAGGCGCCGATGCAGAGGATCTAATGCAGGAGGGTATGCTCGGGCTGCTGAATGCCGTCCGGGAGTACGATGAGAGTAAGGGCGCACCCTTTGGAGCGTTTGCACGGTTGTGCATCACGCGGAAGATTTATTCCGCAGTGAAGGCGGCAGCATCACTCAAGCACGACCCGCTCAATCAGTCCATGTCAATCGATCGACCTCTGTTTGAAGACCTTGCGGAATCGCGTACCCGGGTAACTGCACCGAATGGTGATCCTGAATCGCTTGTTATCGGCAATGAGGAGAGGGAAGAGCGGAAAAAGAAGCTCTACTCGCTTTTGTCTGAATTTGAGGCACAGGTTTTGACGTTGTTTTTGGACGGCTTATCGTATGAAGAGATGTCCGAAGCGCTGCACAAACCAATCAAATCTGTGGATAATGCCGTCCAACGCATCAAGCGAAAATCGGCAGCCATTAAACCTATTTAGGCGATAGCAGGCGCAGTGTCTGTACGCATATATTTCAAGTTTCCCGAGGGAACAGTATCAAAGAGAGGTAAAAACCATGTACGAAGACAAGACTTTAGTATGCAAGGAATGCGGTAAGGAGTTCGTGTTCACCGCTGGCGAGCAGGAGTTTTACGCAGAGCGCGGTTTCCAGAACGAGCCGCAGCGCTGCAAGTCCTGCCGCGATGCGCGCAAGAATGCTGCACGCGGTCCGCGTGAGTTCTTCACCGCTACCTGTGCTGCTTGCGGCGGCGAGGCTCGCGTTCCGTTCGAGCCGAAATCTGACCGCCCGGTATATTGCAGTGAGTGCTTCGCAAAGATGCGTGAGCAGTGATATTGTAACGCTAAAAAGTCATCAAATGACACGATAAAAAAGTGTCGGTAATGAAATCCTCATTACCGGCACTTTTTTATTTGTCCGGAGCCAAAATAGTCCTCAAATAAGAAAGGGAAAAGAGGTGAGAAAAAATGAGCAAAATGGTCTATCTCCCATATGTTCGTTTTGAGCAGGAAGAAGGAGAACCAAAGGGCAAGGGATGGTACTTTACGCAGTATAATGCCGAAACAGGAGAAGGTCGAGGCTGGCACGGAACAGAGTTCATGCCGGACTGTCTCTTTGAAACAAAATGCGAGGGCGGCGAACCGGAAACAAAGTTCTTTGATGTGAATACCAATGAGCCGATCAAGCAGTGGAGTTGGCCGGAACCGCTGGATGACAATGCGTTCACGAACTATGGCTCGCTGGATGAGTTTGTAGCGAATAATTCGCAGAAGGTGTTCCGTGTTGTTGACCTCGATGAAGAAGCATACGGCTGTCCCTGCATGATCTATGGTCGCCTGAGTACGATGATAGAGCTGGCGGATAAAGGCGCTCTGCTGGGTATTCAGGTGCTGCAGGAGAGCGATGATGGCAAGCTGTATGATACGGATACGCTGGAATACTACAAACTCAATGAGATCCGCCTGACAAGCTGCAAAGAAGACATGGCACGACATTGTACCGATGAAGCTGCTGAGCGGATAGCCAATTATACATGGAATGCGTATGGTTCGTTCAGTAGATTTGCAGAGAAGAACAAAGACAAGGTGTTCCGTGTGATTGTAAAGCCGGAGTTCTGCGGCAATGTCCCGGAAGACAGCTTTGATGCAAGACGCTGTAAGATGTCTTCTGTTGTAACGCTGCCGGATGATGATGTCCTTATTGGGTTGCGGATGCTTGATACTGCGCAAGTGGAATACCGGAAACTGAGCGAGGTTCATCTGCAGTGTCGTGCAGGCGATAATCAGCCTGAGTGATTGGGCAAAAAGAAAACCTCTGCTCATATTGAGCAGAGGAAGATTGATAAAGAAATGAAGACAAAATGCTGTTACTCGCCCTCAGATGCGATGAGAGGGCAAGCAGCAGAACGTATAAGAAAACTAATCACCAACGCGAAAAAAGTTGCCATAGGCGAATATATCGTCGGTGAAAGGGTTTTAGTGGCTTTCGAGTAAGGAAGCTGCACTTTACCAGCAAATCGTGCTGGTCGATAAAGAAATGATTATGAAATGCTGTTGCCCGCCCTCAGATGCGACAGGAGGACGGGCAATGGAACGAATGTAGAATTTAACTATTGAAGATTAGAAACGCTCACAGTGCATTGTAGCGTTTATTTATCCCATGCAACAGTAAACACAACATTTGCAGCAGTCACAGCGTTTTCAATTTTGGTGGATACCGCACTGGCGATTGCGCCTACGGTGATGGGCAATTCGTTGTTTCCGGTGTTTTTACCGGTAATCCGCCACTTGGTAGAATCAATGACAGGGGACTGGCTGCCGTCCTTGCTGCTGGCTACGGTATTTCCGCCTGCTGTAAGCGACAGGCCCAGTTTATTGCTGCCGACCTTTTCGGCTGCAAGCTTGGAGCGATCACCGCCATTATAGTCGGTCATAGTCCATGCGCCATCATTCATTGCAATGGCAGTAACCTTGACTGGACCAGCGGAATTGTTGATGATCTTTACATCGGACGGAGAAGTGACCTTGCTGTCAGCACCGACGACAAGCGGAATGCTGGTCGGAACGATAACGTTAAAGGTGGAAGCGGCTGCAGTGAGGGTTACAGGAGTTTTGCCGGTGCCGGGAGATGAGATTGTGCCACTATTGGCAGCTTTGTATTCGGCAATCTTTTTTTCGAGGCAGGACACACAAATATACTTATCGTTATACATAGCAGCACAGTTTTGTTCATCATAAGACCAATCTTCTGCATTGGTCAAATTAGGTATAGTGTCTACAGAATATTTTTCTTGATATGATGTATATGTTTTTCCATCCACTTGGATTAAATCTATTTCCTTTCCACACAAAACACAATTTGCACTAGTAACGGTAGGAACCGCCCCCGCCATCACCACCATCGACCCAAGCAGAGCAATGGCAGTAATCACGCCCCCAGATCGGGTGATAAACTCTTTTAATCTCATTTTAGACTTCCTTTCAAAATTGATTTGAGATTATTTCAAACAGTATAATGCTGATAAAAACAGTGATTTATGCCCAACCAACCGTGAATACTACATTAGCGATTTGAGTGTCCGAAACGGCTGCCGTCTGGGCAGGGAAAAGGGCATTATAGGTTACAGCACAATTCTGACCTTTAGCGATTCGGGCATTAAGAGAATCTGACAGAACATCGGATGTTCCACTGTTTGATGTAGCAATGGTTTTGTCACCAATATTCATCTGCAAGCCAAACTGCTTAGCGTCTACTGACAGATTAAGGATATCTCTGCTGTAAGCCGCAAGAGTCCAATCGCTTAGACTTGCCAGTTCAACCTTGGTGACAGCTACCGGAGCGCCGCTGTTATTGATGATAGTGGCATCAGTTGCGGTAGTAACGTTTCCATCGGCGTCAACCGAAATCGGCAGGGTGGTGGGAACAACGACACTGAAGGTTGCGGCTTCACGGGTGACGTTGACGGGGACGGAAGCGGAGCCGGTGGTAGGATCAACACTTTTCGTTGAATCGATCAAGCCTTCCGCAGCCAAAACGTCTTTGATTTTATAGGGACAATAACCAACGCATGAATAAGACGGCGAAGATGGCATATCAAAAAGCCAATATTCATTACCTACTTGATAAAGCGTTGTCATGCCATCAATATCATGTACACCATAGACGGACTCAACGGATACGGGAGTTAGATATTCTCTTAGAAAAAAGTGAGAATGGATACTTCCATCGGGACATTGCGTAGTATCTGGCGCTGAACAATTATGACAGTCAACCGTTATTTTTGTCTTTCCTAACGCCCCCGCCACTGACACTGGCGCCACCATCGATGCCAGTAGAGCAAAAGCAGTTACAAACCCGCTTGCCCTGCGTAATAAATTTTTAAGAGCCATTATAACGTCCTTTCTGTATTGCGACTATCTGCAACATTCTATTGCTTATATGAGCATCGGAACCCGAGCGCATAGAATCATAGCAATAATACAAATCAGTATAGTCACTATAAGAATAATGCATGCAATCTCAATTTTGTATTCTTCTTTGTGCAGCTTGAATGCTGCAATGAAAACCATCGCACTTGCAAGCGCGATAATGCCTATTCCTTTACATAACCATGAAAGTTCATGTATTAACTGCATTGGGGTCACTTCCTTTCTAAAACCTTGTAGGAGAAATATGGGGTAGGATCACCCCCACGTGTGTGGGGAAAGGCTTTGTGCAGTTTGAATGCTGCAATGAGAACGAGGATCACCCCCACGTATGTGGGGAAAAGACTTAAAATTATCCCGGTAACATTTGTCCGCATTCGCCATCTACATTTATAAATACCAAAGAAATGATTTTTGTAGCGCAAAAAAACAAATTTTATAAAAAACTCCATCTAACCGCAAGGGTACAGATGGAGTAGGGATTTTTGATTGTGTGGGTGTTAATTTGACTGAGGGATATGCAGTATTTTGGCGGTTTCGAGCCATGCAATTTCATTAGACTCTAACTCGTTAATGGCTTCTAAACGAGTGTCTCCTTGAGCGACACAACCTTTTAGATGCAGGCTCTTGGCAATCCAGACACGATGACCATTGACGTTTTCACGGCTTATGGCGTAGGGATACAACATGAAGAACAGCTCCTTTTAGGGAACAGATTAGTGAACGGACCTGCAATCCGGTGGTTTTCGATAAAGTGTGTAGCGAGCAGGATGACAAGTCAAAGACAAAGAGAAAATACACCGGTGTATAAGTTAATGACAGCAGTATTAGTGATAACGGCAGGATTGATGATTATCATTTATGACACTCCTTGCATATGAGAATAGAGGTACTGATAGCGATGTAGGGTTGTTTTTATGGCAGCATAAAGATCTTGAAATCATCGTCAATTTCATTCATAACCTGGGGTGAATGCGTTGTGATGATGAACTGGATGTTCGGAAAAGTCTTGCGAAGAGCCGATAGTATACACTGCTGCCACGCTGGACACATATGGAGTTCAATCTCGTCGATAAGTACAATTCCTGTGCCTGCCAATGGATTTGACAGGTTAGGATTTGCCACGGCAATACGATAAGCTAAATCGCCAACGAGAGCCAGTAGGCATTTCTCACCACCAGAAAGCTGGCTTATATTGTACTCAACACCATTCTTTGCGATCATTAACCGATCAGGATTGCGCCTTACACGAAGATTCTCAAAACCGGGCAGCATTACACGGATAGCCTTGCGTACGCATTCCAGAGAAGAATCACGATAATCGAAATTATGCTGCTCTCGGATAATCTCTGTTTCGTAGTCCTCTTGATTGCGGATCCACTCAAAGAAAGTATGGAAATCGAGAGTATCCTCGATAGTGCGTTCTAAAGCAGTCCACGGGGAAAATTCGTGGTTCATATGAGCACGAAGCGAAATATCCTGAACAAAGCGGCTTAAGCCATAGTTGACGAAAATCGGGAGATTACCAGTTCCTTCTCCATAGAGACTTAGATATCGCTCTACAAAGTTATCATACAGCTTCTTATTGTTTTCAACGTGAGCACTTTTGCCGGAGTGTGCTTTTGTATATGCTTTCCGCAGTTCCAGGTAATTACCGCCTAAGGTAAAGCCAGCAGAAATTTCAAGATTGGAAGCACCTAAATGAACTAATTCGGCACTCAGAGTCTTAAAAAATGTGCTTTGTGCTGGATTAAGCTGATGCAGCCAGTTCCAGCAGAGATAGTTGATAGCTGCGAGGACGGCTGACTTGCCGGTGCTATTAGTACCGCAAATGATAGCAGATTTGCCATCGAAATTGAAAGCGTTATCTTCAAAATTTTTGAAGTTTTGAAGATGAAGATTTGTGAGCTTCATAAAAAGTTTCCTCGAAAAACAGGCGTTGGCTAGGATCACCCCACGTGTGTGAGGAAAAGACCATAGGCCTCAAACAACCCCGCAATGATTTAGAGTATCTTATTTACATAGGTTTCAAACTGGCAGTTCCAGAATCTGTTACTAAAGCCAGTTTTAGAGGTAGACAGTTTCGTATAGGCTCAAATAAACTGATCGACTCCATAAAGCCGTAGGGTAGCTTAATCCAATCTCAAAACAGCTTAAACCAAATTCGACAAAAAACGAGGCAAATCGGGACTCAAACGACCGGTCTGAACGGTGATAACAGAAGGAAGAGGTTTTACAAAACTCAAACTGGATGAGGACGATGTTCCGATGGAATAAGATTCAAAAAGTTATAATGTGGATTTTTGAGAGAGTTAGAGATATCTGATTTTTACATAGGACTCAAACCAAGTGGAACATGACTATGGGACTGAAGGTGCTTTGAAGGTGAGTAGTTTTACATAGGCGCAAATGCTTGTATTTGGCATGCTAAAAATAGAGGTATAGGATTTAATGGGCTCAAACGACCGGTCTGAACGGTGATAATAGAGGTAAATAAACGCTCAAAAAGGAACCGTGTAAGAAGAGAAAGGTCTTAATCTTTCCGAGTAGCTTTGTTGTAATCAGCCTGTCCAGCCGCAATAACAGCGGTCACGCAAACAACCGTTGCTAAAAGACACAGGCCAACAATAATGCCGATGATAAACAAAGAAATCGCCTCCTATATAAGCAAAAATGGTTGTGTAGAGGTAATGACATAGTAGGCTCAAAAAGCCCCGAATCAATAACTGCAGTCATATTTTAGAGGTAATTTAAAGGCTCAAACCCTGATGGAACGGATATTTCATATCCGGTTGGAGGTGGATAATTTTACATAGGTCTCAAATTAAGCGCGAACCTATGTTGGAATGCCGTCGGTTTTGGAGGTAAGTGATTTTACATAGGTCTCAAACACTTAAATTTGAGGACCATACAACCCCGTAGGATCGACGTACTTAACATCGTCATATCCCTGCTTTGCTAACTCCATTCCCAGCTTAACAGCCTTAATGAAGTCCTTTTCGTCGAACAGGTCTCGACCAATTACAGCATCCTCAGGGCATTCATTTAGATTCCATGCCGAAAACACCATATTGTCGTTCTGATCGAAAAGGGAAACGCCAACAGCAAAGTCTAAGTCGTCTGTTTGGTATTCGGCGTTAAATTGGTAGGTCTTCTTCGTCGGAATCACTCCTTGTGATGGAATTGAGAGATGGATAGTTTTACATAGGTCTCAAACCGCCCCGCTGTCAGTGCACACCTTATTAGTCCGTTGCAGGTATCTGGTTTTACATAGGTCTCAAACCGCCATTATCGAGAGGTCTGGCAATCAGTGAGTTTGGAGATGAGTAATTTTGCATAGAACTCAAACCTTGCCTTTTGGGCGGTGCGGGATAGTTTTAGAGGTAGACAGTTTTGCATAGGCCTCAAACCTGATGGTCGTTATACTCGAACACCGGCAGAGGTTTGGAGGTATTTAATTTTGCATAAATCTCAAACGAGATTATCTGTTTTGCACAGGGCTTAACATAGGTCTCAATAGGTCTCAATCACATATTTTCGTGGAGACATTCATCACCGCAATAACAACGCATCGCAAGTGTACCTTTACTATGACGGTTGATGATTTCACATGCCGCATGCATGGGCATCTCTATAATCCAGAATCCATTGCGGCAATAGCTCTTCGGCGGAAGATAACCAAATTCGAAGAGATCTTGTTTAATAGTCTCAACTTCAGCTTCGGAATCACACATACTTAAAGGCCAAATGACCAGTGTGTTGCAGTTAGCGAAATTAGACTTTAGATATGAACGAAGCATATCGTCAATGGTTACATGTTCTAATTTCATAATAGCCCTTCTTTCTTTAAACGCAACATTTGCTTTGTAATTATTATACCATATTCCAACGATAAAGCAAACAATTGTTCGATTTTTCGACGCCCGAACCTATGCAGTTTTTGCATTAGCGAAAGGGAAGTGAGTTGTGATATACTACAGGGTTTGCGTCAGAATCGCTAGTATGGCAGGGGACAAGTAGTTCGGAAAGAACCCTTACTCTTGCCCGTATCGTGCCTCATACGCCGTCTACACGTCGCTGCAGCCTATTCCATTTTGCACTTAGCAGGGTTGATGTTGGTATGGTATAATGCAGGGTTTGGACTCTTTTTAGGGTGATGTTTGATGGTTTTTTAGAGTGACAAATACAAGCAGTGATATTGTAACACTAAAAAGTCATCAAATGACACGATAAAAAAGTGTCGGTAATGAAATCCTCATTA
>ERZ773248.1591-NODE-1591-length-17375-cov-4.347344_pt1 | contig 17375 bp, 17 predicted proteins | sample MGYA00580518_ERZ773248 | MGnify/ENA primary metagenome ERZ773248 (study PRJEB29015, sample SAMEA2737762) | human gut metagenome | biome: human gut; feature: human-associated habitat; material: faeces | place: China | collected 2012 ...
CCCAGAGAAACGGTCGTATCATCCGTCAGGGCAACCGGAACAAAGAGGTTCAGGTCTATCAGTATGTAACAGAGGGAACCTTCGACGCATATCTGTATCAGACCCTGGAGAATAAGCAGAAATTTATCTCTCAGATCATGACCTCCAAATCTCCAGTTCGTTCCTGTGACGATGTGGATGAGCAGGCACTCTCCTATGCGGAGATCAAAGCACTATGCGCCGGTAATCCGCTCATCAAGGAAAAAATGGACTTGGATATTGATGTTGCCCGTCTGAAGGTGTTGAAAGCTGACCACCAGAGCCAGCAGTACCGCATGGAGGATAAGCTCCTGAAATACTTTCCGGCTGAGATTGAAAAGCAGACAGGCTATATCCATGGCTTTGAAGCAGACATTAAGACCGTGGAGGCATATCCGCAGATCTCCGAGGGATTCTGTGGTATGGAAATCATGGGCAGACATTATGCGGAAAAAGCCGATGCCGGTGAAATCATTCTTGCCGCCTGCAAGGAGACAAAAAGTGCTGATCCGGTTCCGCTGGGCAGCTACCGGGGATTCCAGATGGAGCTTTCCTATGACAGCTTCCGAAGTGAATTTGACCTCGTTCTGAAAGGGGCTATGAGCCACCGTGTAGCCCTTGGCACGGATGCCAGGGGAAATATCACCCGATTGGATAACGCACTTTCTGGCATTCCTGAGCGGTTGGAAAGAGCCAATGAACAACTGACCAATCTCTACAATCAGCAGGAAGCTGCAAAAGCAGAACTTGGAAAACCATTCCCCCAGGAAGCGGAACTTGTGGCAAAAAGTCAGCGGCTTGCGGAGCTGGATGCGGCGCTGAATATGGAAGATACGGTGGAAAACCGAGCCGAAAAAAGCGAAGCGGAACGCCCTTCTGTTCTGGCTGATCTGAAATCCAAGTCCGAGCATATCCCGCCGGCAAAACGCTCAGAGGGCTACGAGGAGGTGTTGTAATGGCAAAGCGAGATCAGGATGTTCATTTCCTTGCATCCAAGGAGGAAGTCGAGCGAATCCATCAGAAGATGGACGAGCTTGGTATCCGCAGTATGGGGGCATATCTGAGAAAAATGGCTCTGGACGGCTACTGTATCAATCTTGATTTGCAGGATGTGAAAGCGCTGGTTTCGCTTCTGCGAATCTGTTCCAACAACCTGAACCAGTACGCAAAACGAGCCAATGAGACCGGCAACATCTATGAAGCCGACATTAAGGACTTGCAGGAACGTCTGGAAGAAATCTGGACGGACATGAAAGAAGTCCTTGTCAGGTTGTCCTCCATTCAGTAATCCGATAATTTGTCGGGAAGTCGCAGTTTTGACTGCGGCTTTACATAGGGAAAAACAACCGTGTTTAGCTGGTAGAATTATTCATATCCATGTGCTATAATCATGGCAAGTAGAGAACTTGATAGTTCGATCAATCGTTGTTTGGCAATTTGGTAAATCCCGATAAACTAATTTTATAGGGAACAGAAACTTTGAATTTTACGGTCGGTCAGTAAGGAATGAGTAAAGTTATATGATTGTATTATAAGCGATTTGTTAAATTCTTGTAACCACTTGTATTTGCCTGCGATTTATGGTATAATGTTTTGAAATTTAGGAAGAGGTGGAAAGATGATTAACTTTTCTTGCAAATAAAATCAAAATATGCGGTAGTGCTATACTTTGGCATTATTGTGTCTATTGCAAGAAAGTTATATGTCTATCTTACTCAATATAGTGCTGTTGCCACTTTTGCTTAGTGGTGTTATTATGCTATGACGAGCTGCAAGGATAAACTTTCTTGCGGCTCTTATTTTGTTTTGGAGGTGCTTTATGAATAGTGCAGAACAGATAGTTACACATGATTCACTCCGTATAGTGTCGGTTCCTTTTGGTGAAATCTATACGGAGTAAACATTCACCGAACCGACTTTGTATCGTATGACAGGCAAAGGAGGATAATATTTATGTCAATGATTAAAATTGAAAACCTTACGTTTTCATATCCGACAAGTTATGATAATGTTTTTGAAAATGTCAGTTTCCAGGTTGATACCGATTGGAAGCTTGGTTTTGTGGGCAGAAACGGACGAGGTAAAACAACCTTTCTGAATCTTCTGCTTGGGAAATATGAGTATAGCGGAAAAATCCTATCATCCGTACAGTTTGATTATTTTCCTTATCCCGTTTCAGATAAGAATCGTATTACAGAGGATATATTGCAGGAGGTTTGCCCACTTGCGGAAGAATGGGAACTTATGCGAGAACTTTCTTATCTTGATGTTGATGTCGATGTGCTTTGGCGACCTTTTGAAACACTTTCCAACGGAGAGCAGACAAAGGTTTTGCTTGCCGCTCTTTTTCTTAATGAAGGGCATTTCCTACTGATTGATGAACCTACCAACCATTTGGATGCCAAAGCGAGAAAAAGTGTGGCGACATATCTGAAAAAGAAAAAGGGATTCATCTTAGTTTCTCACGATCGTCGCTTTCTTGACGATTGTGTTGACCATATTCTATCGATTAACCGAGCGAATATCGAAGTGCAAAGAGGAAACTTTTCATCATGGATGTCAAATTTTGAGCGACAGCAAGAATTTGAACTGGCTCAGAACGAACGTTTGCAAAAGGACATCAGACGATTACAGCAGTCGGCAAAACGCTCTGCAGTATGGTCTGAACGTGTAGAAGCTTCCAAAATTGGGGCAGCAGATAAAGGTTATGTCGGTCATAAAGCCGCCAAAATGATGAAGCGTTCAAAATCTATAGAAGCGAGACAACAACAGACAATCGAACAAAAATCAGCATTGCTGAAAAATGTGGAAACCGCAGAAGCCCTCAAGATACAACCGCTTAATTACCATACAGATTTGATTGCATCATTATCGAATGTAGTAGTTTGTTATGATGGCATTTCAGTTTGTGAACCTGTTTCGTTTGAAATAAGACAGGGAGAACGCATTGTGCTTGACGGGAAGAACGGCAGTGGCAAAAGTAGCCTGTTAAAGTTGGTAGTCGGGCAGTCCATAGATTATACGGGTACAGTAACACTTGGCTCTGGGCTTGTAATTTCTTATGTGCCACAGGATACATCGTATTTATGTGGAACCCTTTCCGAGTTTGCAGAAGAAAACAACCTTGATGAAAGTCTGTTCAAGGCAATTCTTAGGAAAATGGACTTTGAGCGTGTACAGTTTGAAAAGGATATTAAAGACTTTTCTGGCGGGCAAAAGAAGAAAGTCCTAATTGCGAAAAGCCTTTGTGAAAAGGCACACTTGTATGTATGGGATGAACCGCTCAACTTTATTGATGTGTACTCACGTATGCAGATTGAACAGCTCATAACGGAGTTTGCCCCGACCATGCTCCTGGTAGAACATGACAATGTTTTTCGAGATACTGTGGCAAGTAATATTGTGAATATCTAAATTAAAATAATTGTATGGGTTAATTCCAGTTTGTCGAACTGGAAACAGAATGAACGGGACGCATTGGTTCACAAATAGCCAGTGCGCCCTTTTTTATATTCAACGCCCTTTGGCTATTACATAGGTGGTGACATCATTGCAGTTCGTCACTTCTCAATGTACAATATGGTCAAAAGAAAGGGGTTGTTCCTATGAAGATAGTATTGAAAGTATTGGCACTGCCGTTGTTGTTCATTGTAACTGTTGCTTATATCCTCGGAAATTTGATTACTAACATTTCCTCTTATGTGATCGCTCTGTTGCTCCTGGTGATTGCAGGCTGCTCCATCTACTGCATCGTAAAGGCACTTTGGACTTCCCTGGCTATCCTTGCCGGTATGGGATTAGCGGCAATCCTTATAATCTTCCTGTTGGTATGGGCGGTTGTAAAACTTGAAACTTTGGGAAATCATATCAAGGAATTTATTTGTTATTAAGATGGGAGAAACGGATGGACAGAGGATTTATGGAGCATTACTTTGACGTTACTTTTAATGATGCCATCGGAGAGATTGCCGGAAATGATGAACGGTATGCAGAACTGCAAAGTGTGGCAGATGAAGCTGTTCATATTTTGGCTGGTATTGTGGGAAAATCAAATACAGCCCTTTGGGAACAATGCGAACACACCATAAACAGCCTGTATACCCTTCAGTTGCAACTGGTAAAACTGGCGTATCTGCGTGGTGCGGAAGATCGGGAAAAGATGCTTAGATAATTTTGAGGAAGTCACCTACGGGTGGCTTTTTCTTTTGGAAAGGATGTGATGTGAGTGGCGGCAACAAGACTGATTGCACTCCATGTAAACAAAGGAAAAACGGTTGCCCAGTGTCTGGCTGACCGCACCGATTATTCGCAAAATGCGTCAAAGACCAATGACGGTGAATTTATCAGTTCCTATGAGTGCGATCCCAAGACAGCTGATGAAGAATTTCTGCTTTCCAAACGGCAATATCAGCACATCACGGGCAGACAGCAGAAGAACAATATCATCGCTTATCAGATTCGCCAGTCTTTTAAGCCCGGAGAAATAACACCGGAAGAAGCAAATCAGGTTGGCTATGAAACGGCGATGCGCTGGACGAAGGGCAAACACGCTTTTATTGTGGCAACCCACATCGACAAAGCCCATATACACAATCATATCATTTATAATTCCACTTCCGTTGATTGCTCCCGGAAGTTCAATAACTTCTTCCTTTCCGGGCTGGCAGTACAGAAGCTGAGTGACCGTGTTTGTGCGGAGCATGGACTTTCCATTATCACGCCGAAGCCCTACCGGGAGCGTCAGAAACGGACGGTTTTCCCGAAAAAGCGAACCCAGCGTGACGAGCTTTGTGAAGCTATCGACTCGGTACTCAAAGAGAAGCCCAAGAGTTTTGAAGATTTCGTTCAGGCTCTTGCTGATATGGGATTCGAGTATAAGGATGGAAAGAAGCCAGCGTTTCGGGGAAAGGAACAGAAGCGGTTTATTCGTCTGCGTTCTCTTGGTGAGGGGTACAGTGAAGAAGAACTCCGTGCCGTCATCTCCGGGAAAAGTCTGCACAAGTCTAAGGGTGGTTTCCGGCAGGCTCCTGAACAGAAGCAGTTCCACCTTCTCATTGATATTCAGTCTAAGATGGCGGAAGGAAAATCTGTTGGCTATGAGAAGTGGGCAAAGAAATACAACCGTAAAGAAGCTGCCAGGACAGTCTGCCTTCTGAAAGAAAAAGGTGTGGACAGCTATGAGGACTTGGTCGCTCTTACAGACAAGCTGACCACTCGCTTCTCTGAACTTTCCGATTCCATTAAGGTGGCTGAGAAACGAATGGTTGAGATTGGGGCATTGCAGACCCACATCAACAATTACTCCAAAACAAGAAAGACCTACGAAGCGTATCGCAAATCCGGGTACAGCAAAAAATTCTTTGAAGAACATCGTGACGAGCTGATGCTGCATAAAGCGGCAAAGCAAGCCTTTGACCAGCTGGATGGAAAAAAGGTTCCTTCCCGTCAGACTTTGCATGAGGAGTTTAACCGGCTCCTGGTTGAGAAAAAACAAGCCTATGCGGAGTACCGTCAGGTCAAGAAAGAGATGCAGGAATATTTGATTGCTAAGCAGACGGTTGAAACGATTCTGAATATCGACAAGAAAAAAGAACAGGAAAAAGAAGAAAAGAAACCTCTCCGGTAAATCAAAATGCCACGGTCTATGCTCCGGTTGGAGTGTAGATCGTGGCGTCTTTTTTATTCTACAAGTTCGGCACTTTCTGCCATTTTGATAATTTCTGAATCATCAATTTTGCTTGGAGTGTATTCCAGAACATAAGTAACTTCTGGAGAATACGTCCAGCACAGAAATGCCGTGTCGTCCTTCTTATATAGAGCGCCGGGCCAGTCCTGAATCATCATTTCCTCACAGCTGTCCATGCTGTCCACCGGAAAAAGAACTTTCAGAGCTTCGGTATGTAATCCGTGGATTTCTGCTGGGTCTCCTTCGTAAAAGGTGGTTTTAAGGATACGGTAGTAAATGTTATTATCCTTGTCGTTTTGATCTCCGTAGGTAAGTGTGGCTGCGAGTTCTGTTTTGGAGACCTTCTTTACATCTTCTCCAAGAACTTCTTCTGCGCTCTTTTCAAAACGGTCAGCAAATTTATCGAAGTCCATTTCCTTTTTCTGATGTGAGGCCACAGCAATTATGATTCCAACTGCCACAACAATAATAACGGCAAATAGAATGGCTATTCGTTTCTTTTTATTCATGTTCTTCCTTTCCGAGAAAAATAATGCGAAAGTCAACGAGGTACATCTGGCAGATTCATAATCTTTGCTCCTGCATGGTCTGATAAGCTCCGCCAGAATTGTGTTCAACACAGAAAATAATCAAATCCGACCGGTCAACCATTGACCGGTTTCTAACTTGGTGGGCGGACTTGAAGTGTTTTTCTGCAGATTCGACACAGATTTCAATTTCATCATAATACTCATGAAATGACTGTTCATTGTTCCGGTATTCTGCCGTCATATATGGTAGTACAAGAACGAGAGAACTGTTATCATCCCGTATGGTTCGCTTGCATCTGCGAATCGTTGATGAAACAAGCTGGTCAAATTCTCCGTCTCGCCCTACAAGGAACTCGACATATTCTTTGGTAAGAAGCAGTTCACGGATGATGGATTCCAACTGTCGCTCAATCAAAAACGGATCATCAACTTCTCTGTGTCCAAAGAAACTGACGGCGAATAAATTCATTCTTAACTTCCAGTAGAAGTTGACACTCAATCGAAAAATAAATGCTCAAAACGGGCAGGAAATCAAGAAATTTCTTGATTTCCTGCCCATTTCTTGTTATAATAATTGAGTAGGTATACATACTCAATATTTGAGTGAGAAACGATTATGTATTATGATTTTTTGGTTAAAATTCCTGCGAAAAAAGGAAAGATTTTTGAGCGTACCATAAAGGGTGTAACATACATTAACTATGAGTATGACAGGGTATATAAGCCGGACAAGAAATATAACATTCCCAAGAGAACCACGATAGGAAAAAAGTGTGAAGATGATGATACCATGATGTATCCTAATCCGAACTTTATGAAATATTTTCCTGACGCACAGCTTCCTGCGGATGAGGGACGGGATGAGCGGAGCAGCTGCCTAAGAATTGGAACCTTTATGGTTATAGAAAAACTGATGATGGAAAGCATGGTGGAAAACATCGTGTCCTCCATTTATAACAATGACAAAGGGACAGGTTTATTTCTTGACCTGGCAAGCTACTATCTGACAACAGAGAATAATGCCGGACAGTATTATCCGGATTATGCTTATAATCATCCGCTTTTTACACCAGGCTATAAAATATACAGTGATTCAACGGTATCTGAGTTTATCGGGCAGATTTCTATTGATGATTCTGTAGAATTTCAGAATGAATGGAATGCATTAAAGAAGAATAAGGACAAGATATATATATCTTACGATTCTACCAATAAGAATTGTCAGGCTGGAGATATTGAACTTGTTGAATACGGTCATGCTAAGGACGATAAGGGACTGCCAATTTTTAATTATTCCATTGCTTATGACTGTAATAACAGAGAGCCTCTCTTCTATGAGGATTATCCCGGAAGTATTGTGGATGTATCACAGCTTCAGTGCATGCTTGATAAAGCCAAGGCTTACGGATATAAGAACGCAGGATTTATTCTCGACCGCGGTTATTTCAGCCGTGAAAATATCAAATATATGGATAAATGTGGTTATGATTTTGTAATCATGATAAAAGGCATGAAAGCCCTTGTTAACGATGCTGTCAAAGAAGTTAAGGGTACATTTGAAGATAGCAGGCAGTATACAATAAGACGCTTTGGTGTAAATGGAACTACTGTGGAAAGAACTGTCTTTCCATCGGATGAAAGAAACAGATATCTGCACATTTATTACAGCTATAGCAAGGCAGCTGCTGAAAGGGAACAACTGGAACAAAAAATAGACAAGCTCGCTGCTTATTTTAAGAAACTGGAGGGGCAACCTGTAGTACTTGATAAATCATATGAAAAGTATTTCAGCCTGGAATACTACCACGAGGGTCAGGAAGACCAGTGCTTTGTGTGTGCTATAGAAAAGAGCTCTGTTATTGAAGAAGAACTGAAAATGTGTGGTTATTTCTGTATTATTACTTCGGAAAATATGAAGGCGAAAGAGGCTCTTGAACTGTATAAGAGCAGGGATGTTTCTGAAAAGTTATTCAAAGCGGATAAGACATTTTTAGGCAACAGAAGTATGAGGGTGTATACCGGTGATGCGCTGGAAGGGAAAATGTTGATTGCATTTGTTGCCCTGATTATCAGAAATCGCATGTATACAAAGCTCAAGGATGAAGAAGAAAAACTGCTCAGTTCTCCAAACTTTATGAATGTACCTGCAGCAATCAGGGAACTTGAGAAAATAGAGATGATACGGCAGGCGGATGGCGTTTATCGCCTGGATCATGCTGTAACAGCAAACCAGAAAATAATACTCAAAGCATTTGGTATTGATGCGAATTATATCAAAAGAAAAGCGGAACAAATCAGCAATGAACTGAATCCAAAAGTTCTTAAGGTTAAGATTAACGGGAGGAAATCATAGTGGCAAGAAAATATAAATCCAGAGTAACTACAGAAAAGCTTGATGCAAAAATCGAACAGCAGAAAGAGACATTGGAAAAGGCCAAAGCCAGATATGAAGCAGAAAAGGATGCTCTTGCAGAGCTTGTAAAAATGCGTAATGAACTGCGTAAGGAAGAATTAATGGATGCGGTTATAAATAGCAGCAGATCCTATGAAGAGATTCTTGCATTTGTGAAAGGGGAAGGTCTGACAGAATGAAAAAGGAATCAAAGAAACGAATCGACCTATATGATATCGGTGATGGTCTGACGCTTATGAATTTAATTGAAAAAAATGACAGCGGTAAGATGCACCATATAACTACTTACATAGGGATTGAAGGTAACGGTTTTGTATGCGTTGGCAATGCAAATGATTTGGATGCACCAGGTGCAATATTTAGCTATCAATCATATGTTAGGGAACAGGAAGCAATGTTGCCATTTCTTATTGATATCTTTGAAACGAATACTGGCGTAAAATAATGAAGATTGGAGTGCTGCAACAAGTAGGCTCCAATCTTTACATTTGAGTGGAAAAATTTCTGGAAGTTAAGAATCATAGTGCTGATAAAAATAACTCTAATTATTGCGTTTTATATGTTGACTGCTGAGTTAAAATGAATTATAATATAGCGTAATTGTATGGAGTTTTGTTAGGCCGAATTTACATGATGCTTAACTTACATGGCTCATTAAGATACAATTTCAACGATCATGAAATATGAAAGGAGCATCGTTCTTATGTCAGGAATTATTATTAATTATTTTATTATCTTGGATAAACAAAATAAATTTAATTAAAAACACATAGACACAACTATTTTATATATAGATATATAAGCGACAGTTGCGTTTTAGCGTGTCGCTTTTTTGTTGTCCTTGTGTTTATGAAGAAGAAAGGATACTATATATGAAATCAAATAAAAACTGGAAAGTTTCCGCTGTATTATTTTTATTAAGCCAAAATATATCTCTTTTTGGTTCGTCAATTGTTGGCTATGCTGTAATCTGGCATATAACCCTTGAAACATCATCAGGCTTTTGGATGATGATGGCAACTATATTTAGCAATCTGCCCCAAATAATAATCTCCTTATGGGGAGGTGCCTTAGCAGATAGGTTTAATCGTAAATATATGATTATGGCGGCAGACGGTTTTATAGCGTTGGCAACATTGGGTTTAGCAATATCGTATTGGGCAGGTTTTCAAGATAAAATTCTATTGTTGGTTGTTTTAGCAATTCGTTCGACGGGGGCAGGCATTCAATCTCCGGCAGTCAATGCTATTTATCCGCAAATAGTGCCAAAAGAAAATTTGACTAAAATTCAGGGTATTAATCAAACAGTAAATGCAATTTGTTTATTACTTGCTCCTGCTATTGGTGGAGTTTTGCTTGGTTCCATCGGTCTTGTTTGGGCTTTCATGGTCGATGTTGTTACAGCAGTTATTGCTATTACCATAATGAGCATGATCAAGGTTGGAAAACAAAATTCAACAGTAAATACAAACTCAATGATTTCAGATATTCGTGCAGGAATAGATTATGTATTTGAACATTCCGAGTTAAAGAAACTAATTGCTTTCTATGCTATTGCCTTTATTTTGCTGACCCCGGCAATGGTATTATCGCCGTTAATGATTGAACGTACATTTGGAAATGAAGTATGGCGATTGACTGCAAATGAAATTCTTTGGACTGTTGGTTCTCTTATTGGAGGCGTTTTTATTGCTTTAAGAAAGCAAATTAAAAATAAGGTATTTGCAATTGCTGCTGTTTTTATTGCATTTGGAATAGCATTTGGGTTTATGAGTATTGCGACAAATTTTGCATTGTATCTCGTATTTATCTTAATAGCAGGATTCTTTATGCCTATACTCACTACTGTACAAACCGTATATGTTCAGGAAATTACAGAGCCAGATGTATTAGGGCGAGTTTTTTCAATTATTCAAATAGCATCAACAAGTGCTTTGCCAATAGCTATTCTATTTCTGGGACCATTGGCAGACATTGTTAGTGTGCAATCTATGTTGTTTGTATCCGGTGTTTTATTAGTTATTTGCGGTGTGCTGTATGGCAGATAACGCTAAGAAAATAAATTGATATAAAATGACAAAAAGGAGGGCATTGTAGTATGGCAGGTACTTTTTGGGTGCATAGCAAAAGCTATTGCACTCTAAATATTTAGAAACTATTTTGTAACAGCTTTTGCTAATCCTAAGATTTATTTTTTAGGAGGTGCAGGATGAGCTATCCAAAAATATATGAGGTTTTACCAAAAGACATTATACTGCAAATTCAAGATTACATTGAAGGAGAAGTAATATATATTCCCAAACGCAGTGAGAATAAAAAATCTTGGGGAGATTGTACAGATACAAAAGAAATACTGTCACTCCGTAATAAAAAAATATATTATGACTATTGTGATGGCATATCTGTACAGCAACTAGCTCAGAAATATTTTTTGGCTGAAAAAAGCATTCAACGAATTATTAGATATGAAAAAAATAATAGATAAGTTCCACCCCAAATGCGTCATGTTATCATGGCGCATTTTTATTATAAAGAAAAGTTAGATTTACACTATTTTTGATATATTTTTAAAAGCACATTTAGATATTTTGGAACATCTTTAATCATAAAAGAAACGTGTAACCCTATGATAAAACAAAACTTGGTAAAATATAAGTAGTTATTAAATGGAGTCAAGTATACATATCAACGGTTATATAAAAACTGTAGTTATGGCAATATTTTTGTAATGAGCCAAATGGCGGTTTTGACTTGACAATCAAAGCTGCCGTTTTCCTGTTGAAAAATTGGATAAGCGGAGGGTGTATTAAATTCACCCTTTTTTTTGAGGACACGGCGGTATCAAGGAGGTATCGCTGTGTTCATTTTTTTTCGACAAAACTTGATAATTTATAACTTGTTAAAAAAAGTCTATATCCTCCAACGGGATATTATGGCTATCAGTATGAATATACACATCATTATATAAATGTAAATATTTCATGTTATGCCCGACTGTGCTTTCAGTCGGGCATTTTTGGGTTTTATTTAAAGTTTTTTCCGAAATTCACTTATAAGTTTGGCAGTTTTGCAATTCCCACCGTAGTAGTGGCGAAAGGGAAACAGCGGAGTCACCGCCCGAGAGGGGGTGAGAATGTGAAACCTAACAGCCATGAGCAAAGTAAGCGGCACACCTTTGATAGTTTTTGTAAAAAGGTACTGAAACATGAGGCAAGGGATTATTACGATGAGCTGAAACGCCAGCGTGATAGAGAAGTGTCCTTTTCCGATTTGTCTGAAAAAGAATTGGCTCAGCTTTATTGATGCGAATTATATCAAAAGAAAAGCGGAACAAATCAGCAATGAACTGAATCCAAAAGTTCTTAAGGTTAAGATTAACGGGAGGAAATCATAGTGGCAAGAAAATATAAATCCAGAGTAACTACAGAAAAGCTTGATGCAAAAATCGAACAGCAGAAAGAGACATTGGAAAAGGCCAAAGCCAGATATGAAGCAGAAAAGGATGCTCTTGCAGAGCTTGTAAAAATGCGTAATGAACTGCGTAAGGAAGAATTAATGGATGCGGTTATAAATAGCAGCAGATCCTATGAAGAGATTCTTGCATTTGTGAAAGGGGAAGGTCTGACAGAATGAAAAAGGAATCAAAGAAACGAATCGACCTATATGATATCGGTGATGGTCTGACGCTTATGAATTTAATTGAAAAAAATGACAGCGGTAAGATGCACCATATAACTACTTACATAGGGATTGAAGGTAACGGTTTTGTATGCGTTGGCAATGCAAATGATTTGGATGCACCAGGTGCAATATTTAGCTATCAATCATATGTTAGGGAACAGGAAGCAATGTTGCCATTTCTTATTGATATCTTTGAAACGAATACTGGCGTAAAATAATGAAGATTGGAGTGCTGCAACAAGTAGGCTCCAATCTTTACATTTGAGTGGAAAAATTTCTGGAAGTTAAGATTCATAAAAATCTCTCCTTTGGAGATGCTTGGTACTGGTATCGCCAATCAAATCTCAATATTGGTAATTATATCACCAATACAAGAAAGGATAAAGAGAAAATTCATTTTCTTGCTACCAACACTGCCTTCCAATTCATACTACAATAATTGAGGAAGGAGGGACAGAAATGGCCAACACGCAGTATGATGAATTTATTCGTATCAGGATTACTGAATTAAGAATAGCAAAGAATATTTCCGAACACAAGATGAGCTTGGATTTAGATAAAAGTGGCTCATACATTCGTGGTATAACCAGCGGAGCGGCCTTGCCGTCTCTCAGGGAATTGTTCAATATCATCTTGTATTTTGATATGACACCGGCAGAATTTTTCGCCCCGCTGGACGATGCAAGAACCCCGTATCGTGAATTGTGCGAGAAGCTGAGAACCATGAATGAGGAGGATCTCGAAAAGGTCAGTACCTTTATTGGCTGGATCGAGAAGAAAGAATAATCAAATGGAATTAAGATTCTAACCTGGATGCCAAATGGCAGTCCAGGTTTTTTCTTTCTCAGGAAAACGTTCAGAATGAACGAGCAGCCGGTATCGCAGATACCGTTCAAAGGGGATTGGGGACGCTTGCCCCAACAAGCAAATTTGCGAAGATTGCACCGAAGGGAAAATCGAGAAAATGAGTGAACCTGTACAGGTTTACACTGCTTGCCAATTTGCAAAACCCCCAAATTCCGCTCCTCTAAGCTCTAAAAGTCCTTCTGCTTCAAAAATTCGGATAATTCTTTGAAATAAGAAAATAAAATGTAGTGATAGCTCACTTTCTTGTTGAGTTTACCTATTTGCGTGCTATAATTATAAGTACAGGTACTTTTTGAACGAAATATCTGGAAGAAAGGAATGGTGAAATGATGGCTGTCAGCTATAAGAGACTATGGAAGCTATTGATTGACCGAGATATGAAGAAAAAAGATTTGGCTGAACAGGCCAATCTGAGTAACTATACCATCAACAAAATGCATCGAGGTGAGAATGTAACTACGGATACGCTCGTAAAAATCTGTTCTGTCTTGGGCTGCACCTTTGACGATATTATGGAAATAGTTCCGGACGAAAAGTAATATGTCCGTTTTATGGGATAGCCTCTTTAGTAGAATATAAGCTGAAGAAGCATAACTACAATAAACTGTTAGAGTGGAGGAATCGGCAATGGCTGAAAAGAACAATGCCAACATTGGCTTTGAAAAACAAATTTGGGATGCTGCCTGTGTGTTATGGGGACACATCCCTGCCGCTGAATATAGAAAGGTAATCATCGGACTGATTTTCCTTCGTTATATTTCCAGTGCATTTGAAAGAAAATATAACGAGCTTGTTGCAGAGGGCGAAGGTTTTGAAGAAGATCGTGACGAGTATTTGGGCGAGAATATTTTCTTCGTTCCGGAGAAAGCAAGATGGTCTACCGTTGCAGCTGCGGCTCACACTCCGGAAATCGGCACCGTTCTCGATGAAGCAATGCGAGAGATTGAAGCAGAAAACAAATCTCTGAAAAATGTGCTTCCGAAGAATTACGCAAGTCCGGATTTGGACAAGCGAGTTCTGGGCGATGTCGTCGATCTGTTCACCAATATGGATATGTCTGATACAGAGGAAGGCAAAGATCTTCTGGGCAGAACCTACGAGTATTGCATCGCTCAGTTTGCTGCCTACGAAGGTGTGAAGGGCGGCGAGTTCTATACACCGTCCAGCATCGTTAAGACAATCGTTGCAATCCTGAAGCCGTTCAGCAACTGCCGTGTGTACGACCCGTGCTGCGGCTCTGGCGGTATGTTTGTGCAGAGTGTGAAGTTCATCCAGGCACACAGCGGCAATCGTCAGAGCATTTCCGTTTATGGTCAGGAATCCAATGCAGATACCTGGAAGATGGCAAAGATGAATATGGCGATTCGTGGCATTGATGCAGACTTCGGCCCGTATCAGGCTGACACGTTCTTTAATGACCTTCATGCCAATCTTCGTGCAGATTTCATTATGGCAAACCCGCCTTTCAATCTGTCCAACTGGGGACAGGATAAATTGCAGGACGATGTTCGTTGGAAGTACGGAACACCGCCTGCCGGTAATGCCAACTACGCATGGATTCAGCACATGATCCACCACCTTGCACCGAACGGCAAGATTGGTCTGGTGCTTGCAAATGGCGCACTGTCTACACAGTCCTCCGGCGAAGGAGAGATCAGAAAGAATATTATCAATGCCGATCTGGTGGAGGGTATTGTTGCTCTGCCTACGCAGCTGTTTTATAGCGTGACGATTCCTGTTACGCTCTGGTTCATTAGCAAAAACAAAAAGCAGAAAGGCAAAACGCTGTTTATTGATGCCCGCAAAATGGGCTACATGGTTGACCGCAAACATAGGGACTTCACGGATGAAGATATTCAGAAACTGGCGGATACCTTTGAAGCGTTCCAGAACGGAACCTTGGAAGATGTGAAGGGATTCTGTGCGGTAGCCGATTTGCAGACTATTGAAAAGCAGGACTACATTCTCACTCCTGGGCGCTATGTTGGCATTGAAGAACAGGAAGAAGATAGCGAACCGTTTGATGAGAAAATGGCTCGCCTGACTTCTGAACTTTCCGGTATGTTTGCCAAGTCCCATGAACTCGAAGCAGAAATTCGTAAGAAGCTGGGGGCGATTGGTTATGAAATCTAATTGGAGAGCGTACCCTCTTGGTGAAATTACAGAACTCGTAATTGATTATCGAGGAAAAACGCCAAAAAAACTTGGTGGCGATTGGAGTGAAAGTGGCTATCGTGCTTTGTCTGCAAAAAACATTAAGACAGGTCACATAGTTCAACCTGATACCATTCGATTCGTGAGTGAGGAAATGTATCACAAATGGATGAAAGATGAGATTCAACGAGGAGATATTATTATCACTTCCGAAGCTCCCTTTGGGCAAATCCTTTATTGGGATAGTGAAGAAAAAATTGTTCTTAGCCAGAGACTCTTTGGTGTGAGAGTTAAGGAAGAACATGATTCAAAGTTTGTGTATTATTACATGACCACTTCAGATTTTCAGGGTGAAATGGATGGCAGAGCAACTGGAACAACGGTAGTTGGACTGCGCCAGCCAGAGTTGATGAAATGTGTTGTACGTTGCCCTGATCTTGATACACAAAAGAAAATTGCAAGTATCTTGTCATCAATAGATGAGAAGATTTTAATAAATGATAAGATAAACGAAAATTTAGAGCAGCAAGCTCAGTCATATTTTCAAGAATTATTCGTTGATAATGCTGATCCAGAATGGACTACCGGAACAATTAGTGATCTCGGTACCGTTGTTGGAGGCAGTACACCCTCAAAGGCTAAGCCTGAGTATTACACTGAGACCGGTATAGCGTGGATAACACCGAAAGATTTATCCATCAACAAGTCGAAGTTCGTTTTTCATGGCGAGAATGACATAACCGAACTCGGTTTGAAGAATAGCAGTGCAGTAATCATGCCAGAAGGAACAGTGTTGTTCTCATCTCGTGCGCCAATAGGTTATATTGCTATCGCTACTGATGAAGTAACAACAAATCAAGGTTTCAAATCAGTTGTGCCTAAGCAGGAAATTGGAACACCATTTGTTTACTTCTTTTTGAAAAACACTCTCCCGGTTATTGAAGGTATGGCATCCGGGTCAACATTCAAAGAAGTATCTGGCAGCACTATGAAAAAAGTCCCGGCGGTTATTCCTGACGCTGAAACTCTTGCCAAATTCAACAACTTTTGCGCCCCTATCTTTGCAGAGCAACGCATTTTGGAAGAGCAGAATCAATCGCTTGCGATATTGAGAGATAATTTGCTGCCGAAGCTCATGTCCGGCGAGATCGACGTCTCCGACGTTCAGCTCTAAGCCGCTAAATTTTCGTTTACGACCTAACCCATAACTTCTGCGAGTGGCAGGAGTTTATACTGAGGATTGCCACTCCGTAGTCATTCCCTAATCATAAAAGGAGAATAGACTATGAATGATGAATTTGTAAATGATGTGCTACGAGATATGCTGGCATATCTCGATAATGGACAGGCAGAGCAGCTACGGCGAGTGCTGAAGCATAATCTTTCCGGATATGAGATTCAGCGAAGAACTGATAGTACAGCCGAGGATGCAAGTGAAGAAAATGCACGGTTGACCGGTGCGTTTCTTTCGGCAAAGCGAATTGAGGGATGTTCTGAAAAGTCGCTTTCCTATTACCGAAAAACAATCGAAACCATGTCTGAGAAAATTGGAAAAGGGATCACGCATATTACGACCAATGATCTGCGTTCCTATTTGACCGGCTATCAGACAGAGCGAAAATCCAGTAAGGTTACGATTGACAACATCCGCAGAATCCTATCCAGTTTCTTTTCCTGGCTTGAAGATGAAGATTACATCCTGAAAAGCCCGGTACGCAGGATTCATAAGGTGAAAACGGCTGTGACTATCAAAGAAACCTACACGGATGAAGCACTGGAAACCATGCGTGACCATTGTGATTCTCTGCGTGATCTGGCTTTGATTGATATGCTGGCATCAACCGGAATGCGTGTAGGCGAATTGGTTCTTCTCAATCGTGATGACATCAACTTTGAGGAGCGAGAGTGTGTGGTGTTTGGTAAAGGAAGCAAGGAAAGAATGGTCTACTTTGATGCCAGAACCAAAATCCACCTTCAGAACTACCTTGCACAGAGACCGGATAGCAACAATGCCCTGTTTGTGTCG
>ERZ773248.1592-NODE-1592-length-17369-cov-20.014381_pt1 | contig 17369 bp, 15 predicted proteins | sample MGYA00580518_ERZ773248 | MGnify/ENA primary metagenome ERZ773248 (study PRJEB29015, sample SAMEA2737762) | human gut metagenome | biome: human gut; feature: human-associated habitat; material: faeces | place: China | collected 2012 ...
CAATGGTTGCATATTTAAGCTGTTCTGCTATTTTTGCCATTTCTGCCGTGCTCTGGATATCGGCGATCATTCCCGGCTGTGGTGTATTCTGTACCAGGATAGAACGGAGCACTAACTGCAACGGCTGCAGATTTGCATCATTCAAATAAATCATTGCATCGAAATAACTGTTCCACATTCCAACGAAAGACCAGAGTGCCAGAACTGCAATGATCGGCTTACATACCGGAATCATAATTTTAAAGAAATGTTGGATCTCATTCGCCCCGTCAAGCGCAGATGCTTCTCTTAATTCTGTCGGAATGGATTGATAATAAGTTCTTGCGAGAATCATATTCCATACATTAAATGCCCCCGGAATCAGGATTGCCCACACCGTATTCACCATGTGCAGCTGATTGATCAAAATGAATGTAGGAATCATTCCACCCCCAAAGAACATTGTGATCAGGAAAATAATATTGAAAAATTTTCTTCCTACAAATTCTTTTTTAGACAACGGATATGCTGCCAGCAATGTCACAAAAACGGAAATAACTGTAAATGCAAGTGAATACAGGAAAGAATTTAAGAATCCACGCCAGATCATTTTATTCTGTAACACTCTTCGATATGCGTCTAATGTCCAGTCCTTAATGTTAAAACTCAATCCCTGGTTATTCAAAACAGTCGGGTCCATAAAGGACGCTAATACCACATAGATAATCGGTATTGCTATAGAAAGGACGAATAAACCAAGAATGGTAAACCCGATTCCAAGGATTACTTTGTCTGTCCTTGAATATTTTTTCTTCTTTTTTTTCTCCATCTTTTCTCCCTCTTTCCTATAATCCTTCTCCGTCATTCAGTTTCTTAACAACCCAGTTTACAAAAATCAGCAAGATAACATTTACAACAGAATTGAAAAGACCTACTGCTGTAGAATATCCATAATCTCCATTCAAAAGTCCGATACGGTATACATATGTAGACAGGATTTCTGATGCTGGCAAGTTCATATCTGTCTGTAACGCATAAGCTTTTTCAAAACCTATACTCATAATATTTCCGGCCTGTAAGATAAACTGAATTACAATAATATTTTTAATTGCCGGCAGCTCTACATACCAAATCTGCTGCAGAAGATTCGCTCCATCCATGATGGCTGCTTCTTCCAGCTCCTTGCTGGCATTTGCCAATGCTGCTGTGTACATAATAGATGACCATCCTGCCGCCTGCCAGATTCCACTTGCAATATAGATTGTCCGAAATGCAGAAGGCATTGTCATCCAGTTTGTACTGATTCCGAGTACTTTATTCAGCGGTCCTACAGGTGATAAAAGCATACGGACCATACCACAGAGTACAATGACTGAAATAAAGTTCGGCATATAGATCAAAAGCTGGACTTTCTTCTTAATTCCTGTCTTTCGGATACGATTCAGAAGCAATGCAAGAATAATCGGAACCGGAAAGCCCCACAGCAATCCGTAGATACTCAATTTTAATGTATTCATCAGATAGTTCATAAAATCCGGTGAAGATAAAAATCGTCTGAAATACTCAAGTCCGACCCAGGGACTCCCAAGAATTCCTTTGATTACATTGTAGTCTTCAAAAGCAATCAGAAGACCACCCATCGGGAGATACTTAAAAATAATTGTCAGCAAAAGTCCCGGCATCAGGAAGAAAAGATATAACTGCCAGTTTTTCTTCACATAAGTCATCTTTTCTCTCCAGGTTCGCTTACTTACGGACTTTGCTTGGTTTTGCATTCTTTTCATGCATTTCTTCCTCCATTCCTTTAACTTATCGTGCAAAACCGGTTAAGTAACCGGTTACTTTATGATTTGATAATACTATATCCATCTCACTCTGTCAACACTTTTATGCACTAAAATAACCGGTTACGTAATCGGTTATTTTTCCATTGCGTTTTTCCATGAGAATTGCTATACTAAAGAATATTATAGACTATTAGCCGTCATATTGAAGGAGATTCAACTTTTATGAGTAAAAAACAGGTAACTTTTGCAGATATTGCAGAATACACAAATTTTTCAAAGACTACAATATCAAGATACTTCAATCATCCTGATTCTCTTACCTTAGAAAATCAGGAAAAGATTTCACAGGCTCTTGACACACTTGGATATAAAAAGAATAAGCTGGCAAAGGTCCTGGCGAATGGAAAAAGTGAATTTATCGGAATCATTGTTCCAAACCTCTACCTGCACTATTATTCTGAGATGCTGACACAATTTCTTTCCAGCTACAGAAATTATCATTATAAATTTCTTGTTTTCGCCAGCGAACATGGAGCTGAAGAAGAACAACAGTACATTGAGGAACTTCTATCTTATCAGATTGAGGGACTGATTGTTTTAAGTCACACGCTTCCATCCGAGAAGCTCGCTTCCTATCAGATTCCTGTCATCGCAATTGAACGTGAAGCAGAACATATCAGCAGTGTCAATACCGATAACTATATGGGCGCACTTCAGGCTACTTCCCTGTTGATCCGGGATAAATGTGACATATTGATTCATATAAATGTCAATGTGGATAAATCCATCCCAGCTTATGACCGCATCCGGGCCTTTCAGGAAACTTGTGAAGAATATCATGTTCCATATGATATCGATCTGAGTGTAGAAGGTAATTCTTATCATGAGATTTTAAATGTGATCCGGGAGATTTTTAATAAGATAGAAGCAAAATACCCAGATCAAAAAAAAGGTATCTTTCTTGCGAATGATACCTATGCCAATATGTTTCTTAATTTAATTTTCCAAAAATACGGAACCTTTCCTTCAACTTATGAGATTGTTGGATTTGACAATTCCCCGATTGCCAGCGAGGCAATCCTTCCAATCACAACCGTTGGCCAGCAGATTGATGTAATTGCCAAAACCGCCATGGATCTTCTGGTCCGACAGATGGATGAGCAGAAAAAGCGTGCTCCCAAACCATTGGGCGAACCTATTCACAAACAAATTACACCTGTATTGATCCGCCGTAATACAACACAATAGTTTATTTTTCCAGATTAAAAAACACTTTCTGCTACCACTAGGTTTCCTATATTATTTTAACATCCAAGTTATATGCAAAAAACAAGAAGTTTTTAAGGTTAAACCGTAAAAACTTCTTGTTTTTACAATTTTTTACACCCCTAAACATTCCATAATGATCTTTTCACATCTGTCATATCCAAGCTGCGAACTGTTCAGACATAAGGTATAATTGCTGGCTTTTCCCCATTTCTGATCCGTGTAAAAATTATAATTTGTCATACGCCTTTTATCTGTATCTGCCAGCATTTTGGCAGCTTCCTTTTCACCGACATGATATAACTGACCGATACGCTGTATTTTTTCCGGCATATTCCCATGAATAAACACATTTAGCACATCCTCCCTGTCTTTCAGGATATAATCTGCATTTCTTCCAATGATCACACAAGGCTCTTTCTCTGCTATATCTAAAATCACTTTTCTCTGTGCTTCGTATACCATATCTTCTACTGATTTTCCTGTAATGTCACGCCCTGCAAATGCATAGGCAAATAATCCTTTCTTCGGTGATAATTCTGCATTTTCCTTGATGTATTCCGGTGATAAACCAGACTTTTCTGCAATTTCATTGATAATGCTTTTATCATAATACGCAATTCCAAGTTTCTTTGCAACTTCTTCTCCGATAAAACGTCCACCGCTTCCAAATTCTCTACTGATCGTAATAATTCTTTTTTCCATCTCTGTTTCCTCTTTAGCTTAACGCATTGACTTTATATTTTCTGATTCTCTTTAAAAATAAATATCCTATCAGACATGAAATCACTTCCGTAATCGGAAATGCCCACCAGATCAGCGAAACTCCCACCTGACCGATTACAGTTGCGTAAGCTGCACCTTTCACTCCCATTTCGGGACAAGGTCCTATACCATAGATCATGATCGGATCAAGGATAATATTTACCACAGCACCAACTACCTGACCGATTGTAGAATAAAGAGAGCGTCCTGTCGCCTGTAATAATTTTTCAAATAAAGAAAAGAAAATAATACCAAAAGAAATCACACAGCATATCCGCAGATAACTGACTCCCATTTCAAGTACTTCTGCATCAACAGTCTGTGATGAAATGTATGCTCTCACTCCAAAGAAACCAAATAATAAACAAACCACATAAATGATCACGCCAAGAACCAGACTGTTACCATCTACCTTCGCAGCTTTTTTCCTGTTCCCCTGTCCAAGTGTCCTTGCCAGAAGTGCATTGGTTCCTACACCGGTTCCGATCCCTACTGCTACCATGAGCATCTGCACCGGAAATACCAGAGTCAAAGCATTTAATGCTGCTTCACTGTCTACGATATTATAGACTGCCTGTAATGCCATGGATAAGATCATCGGAATCCCCATTTGGACCATCAGCTTATTCACCGGCATCTCCTTCATCTTGTTGCTTTCTGCCATTTTATTTTAACTCCTCTCTTTTTGGCACAAAAAAAGTGCGCACCTTGTCTTATAAGCTGGACTTACGCTGACAAGCTACACACTTTTTTCATAGCAAATATATTATTTTAACAAAGCCAAAAACGAGTAGCTGCTAAACTGGATTTACGCTTACCTGTTACTCGTCTGCTATAATTATATTTCCAGTTTTTTCAAAAGTCAAATAAATTTTTATTACACTGCGACAGTCCTTCCCTTCATTTAATTCTCTTTTCTTTTACGGAAAAGATATTCATCTAATTCTTTTTTGATATTTTCCGGAATTTCTCTCTTCACCGGGCATACCACAGCGTTTGTGAAACGATCTGTAAATAAACTCAGGAAATGAATATCTTTCTGCAGCTGCTCCATGGACATCACAGCCTTCACATCGTACCGGCAATGGATCGGTGCAACATTTCCGCCTGCAAGACGGGCAAATGAGACTGCCGGTACACCTTTATCTGCAAATGGAGTGGAATCACTGGAGTACACGCCTGTCTCAGAAGCTATCGGGAATCCAATTTCCGCTGACATATAGCTGATGTAATGAGAAAGCTTCTCTTCTGCTGACACGCATGCAATGAATTTACCCATATAGGTTCCGATCATATCAAGATTGATGTTGAATACGATTTTATCCAGCTCTGCCTCATGATCTTTCACATAAGCTTTCGATCCTAATAAACCACGTTCCTCGCTTCCGCAGAACACAAAGCGAAGACCGTAATTGCGTTCTTTGTCTTTCATGTATTCCATAATTCCGAGAATTCCTGCACATCCACTCATATTGTCATAAGCACCATGTGAAAGAGAGGTTGTATCATAATGTGCACTAAGCACGATCCACTCTTCCTTTTTTCCCGGAAGTTCTGCGATCACATTATGGGATTCTCCGTCATATTCCTTCTGCTTAATCTCTAACCGCATCTTTTTCGCATGATTTTTTACTAACTTAACCGCATCTCCTGTATGAATCATTGCACAAAGGACTTTCTTTTCTTCTCCGACAACTGCTTCCCGAAGATCTCTCTGGTCAATATCCTGCTGTGGATAATATAAGTTACCATACTGGCAGAGAATTGCCTTTGCACCTGCCTTCATCAGATCCCGGTAAGTAAAGAATCCAAATCCCTGTGTGTCCATCAGAACAATCTTGTCTTTGGCTCCTGCAATCGATACTGGATCTGTTCCCGGCATGTAATACAGCTCTCCTTCTGCCACACCGCTTCCGCAGCAAGAAAAAGCCTTGCATGTTATCTCTTCCCCATCTGCATACAAATGAACCTCTTCAATATCGCCCATTGCCACGCGAAAACCTTCGATCTGTGCCGGAACCCCCATGTTCTCACACTGCATTTTTAGATATCCTGCAACCTGCAATTCTTCTTTTGTCCCACTTGTATGAACAAAATCCGTGTCGTTAAAAATCTGCTGTAAATCCATCTCAAAAATACTCCTTTTCATCTTTTTTCAGATTTCTCCTTCTGACATACATTATAGCAAAATCCCGACAAGTTTAGTAGCACGGTTTTAAGTATCATTCGTATTTTTTTCTTATATTGCTAACAGCTGTTTTTCTTCTGTGATAGAAAAGTCAATTGCCTTTGCACCATCTGAAACAGAATTTACAAGATATTTTTTTATACAAAAAAAGAACCGCCCTGATCGTTTCATCAACCATCTGAGGTTCTTCTTTTTACGCATAACAAAAGCGGGTGATGGGAATCGAACCCACGTATCCAGCTTGGAAGGCTGGTGTTCTACCATTGAACTACACCCGCGTCTTAAAGACAAATAATATAATATCACATCTCAGAAAAAATGCAAGTCTTTTTTTCATTTTTTGATCACTTTTTGTCCACTCTATTTTCTGACCGCTATTTTATCTATTTCGGTTCTTTTCCTTCCATTTCCACATATATTTTATCAATCACCTGTTCTTCTATCCGATCGGAGTTCCTTTTATGTTTTCCAGATTAAAATCAAAAAACGTTATACGGATCTGTTTTCTTTTCTTTGCGGCTTTCTTTGTGGGAACCGGCGCTGCATTTCTGCATGATCATTTCTTTTCTGCCGCTGTTCCCACCTCTTCTGAAGGCAACTGGGGGCTCAGCTTCCAGACTGATGGGGATCCCCCTGTCGGCAATGCCACATTTGACGAGTTAAAAAAATTCGATGCCTTTTACGCACAGGACACCAGCGAAAAGGTAATCTACCTTACTTTTGATGCCGGTTATGAAAACGGAAATACACCGGCTATTCTGGAAGCTCTTACGAAACATCAGGCTCCGGCAACGTTCTTCGTCGTCGGCACACTTCTGGAAAGCAATCCAGAACTTATCAAACAGATCCTCGCTGCCGGTAACACCATCGGCAACCACACCTGGCATCACAAAGACATGTCACAGATTTCTACAATGGAATCCTTTTCTGAAGAAATCCAGACAGTTGAAAAACTGTATCAGCAGATCACCGGACAGGAAATTTCCAGATTTTATCGTCCACCACAGGGCAAATACAGCGAAGCCAACCTGAAAATGGCGCAGGAGCTTGGCTATCACACATTCTTCTGGAGTCTCGCCTATGTCGACTGGTATCAGGATAACCAGCCATCCCACGAAGAGGCTTTTGAAAAACTGCTTGGAAGGATCCATCCCGGTGCCATCGTTTTACTCCACAGTACGTCCTCTACAAACGCTGAAATCTTAGATGAACTTCTCACCAAATGGGAAGAAATGGGCTATCATTTTGGTTCTCTTGATGATCTTATAAAAGCTGCTGCATCTTAGAAAATTTTCTCTGTAACTTTACCGGAGGATTCTCTAATCGATCAGTCCATATTTCTTCATCGCATAAGCAATTCCATCTTCTTCAACGGTCTTTGTCACAAATTCTGTATAAGGTTCCAGCACCTGGTCATGCGCGCCCATCGCAATCGCATGCCCGGCATGCCGGAACATTGCCAGATCATTGCTGCTGTCTCCAAATACATATGACTGATCTCTCGTCATTCCAAAATGCTCCAGTACCCAGTCAATCGCAGTTCCTTTTGTATAGCCCTTGAGGATACATTCAAATGTATTACTTCCACGGTCGATTACTTCCATATCATCTTTGATAAATTCAAAAAATGCTTTTTCATCACTTTTTTCATCCGTATAAATAAAGATTTTATCATATGGACATCTTCTCTGCTCCATATAACGCTCGATTCCAAGTCCACGGTTATTCATGTATTTTTTTGTATTTTCCAATCTGTCAAATCTTGAAACTCTTGAAGTGAAATACACATCTTCTGCTCCCTCAAAAATCCCATCAATCTGACATTTTGTCATATAATCAGCGATCTCATCGCCCCTCTCCGGATCCAGATGCTTTTCAAAAATAACTTCTTCATCAAATGTAAAATAAATCCCACATCCACACAGATATCCATCAAATGGAAGTTTTTTCAGTTCCACCGGGACACTGCAGTACGTTCTTCCTGTATTGATAAACAAAAAATGTCCTGCGTCGTGTGCCCTTTTAAGTGCATCTACCGTACTTGCGGGAATCTCTTTTGTAATTTCACTGAGTACGGTTCCATCAATATCAAAAAATAATGCTGCTCTATTCATTCTACCTCTTCCTCCCGATTATACTCCAATTACACGATACTCATTATACTCATATCTCACCATTATGCGCAACCCTTTTTCATTTTCTACAAAATATCTGTGATAAATACCATTTTGACTTCTCCATATAAAAGTAATATAATAGATATTATACAATTTGAAAAAGGGGTAATAATAATGAATAAAAGAATCGATAAGAAAAAACAGAAAAGAACACTTGAATCAGCAGTAACTGCTACAGCTACATCATCAGCACCGGCTACAGCAACTCCTGTTGTAGAGATAAAAGAAGTTGTAAAAGAAGTCAAAGTACCAGTAGAAGTTCCTGCCAAAAATCCTGCATTCTATGTTCAGTACCAGAGTGCAGAATATACTGTAGCCGCTATCACAGAACGTGTGATTGCTGACTGCAATGCAAAGGGACACGCTGTAGAAACTCCGGAAACTCTCTCCATTTATCTGAAACCAGAAGACAAAAAAGCATATTACACCCTTGGAGGGTTCAATGGATATATTGAATTATAAAGGAGTATTTTATGGCGCTTAACTTTCAACAGCTTGGAATGCTTGCAAAACTGAAATCCGCATTTTCCACTTTTCAACAGGAGCATCCTAAATTTATGCCTTTTATTCATGCAGTAAAAGGAGATGCATGCCGCAAAGACAGCATCATCGAAATCTCCGTCAAATCTCCGGAAGGACGGAATTATACCACTAATTTCCGTGTTACCGAAAAGGATTTGGAACTTATCCAGATGCTGAAAGATATGCAGGAAAACCAATAAAGTAAAAAAAGCAGGTAAGAAAGGATAAAATTTCTTACCTGCTCTTTTTCTATCTTACTTTAGCATTTCTTTGCTAATACAAAGGAATGACCTTCCATTTTTATTGCCTGAAGGCTGACTTTTTTACCGGTATATAAATCCATATACTCTCCCTCTTCTTCGATCCAGGCTGTCCGGTCCTCTTCTGCGAAATTAAAAAGTGCTGTCATCTGCTCGCCCTCCAGTTCCCGCACAACTCCAAGGATTCCATTTTCCCAGGTATCAAGCGTCCAGACATTTGCCGATGCGTCAAATACTTTTTCCTTACTTCGGATGGATCTAAGTTTTCCAATTCCATCAAACAGTTCTTTTTGTACCGTTCCTTTTCTCTTTCGTCCGTCTGCCAGCTTCCAGTCAAATTTTCCTCTGTGGATATACCTGGAATCAACCCGTTTTTCCGGATCATTTTTATAAGTATAATCATTTACCTGACCAATCTCATCTCCACTGTAAAGCATTGGAATTCCGGATTGCACCATCATATATGCATGCAGCATCAGATCAAATCTGACTGCTCTTTTTTTCTTTTCTTCATTTTGTTCAAATCCGGCACTTTCAATTCCACACATGGAAGCTGTCGTTGCACAGAATCTGGCATCTCCTGTTATCGGATCTTCATTATAAAGTTCCCCGCGGCTCACACTTTCTGCGATTTTTCCTGTGAAAAAGTCATTCAGATATCTTTTGTGTGGGACTTCCTGCATTCCCCAACCGGCAAGTGTCTGGAAATCCAATCCCCATCCAATATCATCATGACATCTGAGGTAATTTAAGAAAGTATACTCTTTCGGAAGGTTGTTCATAATATCAAGCTGCATCCGTAAAAGTCTGGTATCTCTCGTCGCAACCGTATTCCATGTAGTAGCCATCATAGTTACATTATAAAGCATATGACATTCCGGCTTTTCTATGGTACCAAAATAAGGGACTACTTTTTCCGGTTCCATCACGACTTCCCCTAATAATACAACCGACGGGCACACAATCTCCCCGATCATACGCATCATCCTGACTATCGTGTGTACCTGTGGAAGATTTCTGCAGCTTGTCCCCATTTCCTTCCAGATATAAGGAACTGCATCGATCCGCAGAATGTCAATTCCCTGATTGACCAGGAAAAGGAAATTATACATCATTTCGTTAAACACCCTCGGATTCTTATAATTCAGATCCCACTGGTAAGGATAAAAGGTAGTCAACACGTAGTGTCCGATTTCAGGAAGCCAGGTGAAATTCCCCGGTGCAGTTTCCGGAAATACCTGTGGCACTGTTTTCTCATATTCTCTGACATAGTTTTCATTGTCACAGAAAAAATACCGGCTCATATATTCGCCTTCACCCATTCTTGCCTTCTGTGCCCATTCATGATCTTCGGAAGTATGATTCATTACAAAATCCATACACAGATTCATGTCTTTTTCATGGCAGGCTTCAGCCAGATCTGCAAGGTCTTCTATGGTTCCAAGTTCCGGCTTTACTTTTCTGAAATCCGCAACCGCATAGCCTCCATCGGATCTTCCCTTTGGCGAATCAAGAAACGGCATCAGATGAACACAGTTTACACCACATTCTTCCAGATACTTAAGCTTTCCTTTGACTCCTCTTAAATTTCCGGCGAAATTATCAATATACAGCATCATTCCCAGCATGTTTTTTTTACGATACCACGCCTGATCCTTTTCCTTCTCCAGATCTCTCTTTCGAAGTTTCGCATTTCTTGCTTGATAGTAATTCTTCATCTGTTCACAGAGCTCTGCAAACATTGCTTCATTATCATATAATTCCATATAGAGCCAGCGAAGCTCATCCATATGCTTCGCCAGTCTCTTTTCAAAAATATCATTTGTTTTTCTCATTTTTACTCGACCATTTCCAGATAAATCTGATATGCTTTGTACTCACCAAATTCAAGAGGCATCGGAATTCCAACTTCCATCAGAGCCTCTGCCGGATAAATTTTTCCGGTTCTTGAATCTTTATAGAATTGTCCGGCACACAGACCTTTCAGTTTCACATAATTTACTGTCATATTTCCATGGATTTCAAGCATAACTACATTTACGAGTACTTCTTTCCCATCTTCTGATGCAAATTCCCATGCGCCGATTTCTTCTGCGAATGGATTACTCAGTCGATAGTAAAGTCCATTTTGTACAAGCTGTGCATATTTTTTGTATTCTACTATCTGTTCCCTGATCTCTCTGCGCTCTTCATCTGTCATTTTCGCCGGATCCAGTTCATAGCCGAAGGTTCCTGCCATGGCACAGACACCTCTTGTATGGAGTGATGTCTTTCTTCCTGTCTGATGATTCGGAACTGCAGATACGTGAGATCCAACTGCAGATACCGGATACCCAAAGGATGTTCCGTATTGGATCCTTACACGATCCACTGCATCGGTATTGTCACTGCACCAGATCTGTGGTGTATAATACAGCATTCCCGCGTCAAAACGACCTCCACCACCACTGCAGCCTTCGATCAGAAGGTCTGGATAGCGGCTGATAATACGCTCCAGGAAATCATAAAGCCCAAGCATGTAGTCATACTGCACACTACCCTGTTCTTCTGCTGTCATAGAATATACTTCTGCCATACTTCGGTTCATATCCCATTTTACATATTCAATATTTCCCTGATCGAGTACCTGACACATCTGCTCATAAACAGCATCCACAACTTCTTTTCTCGAAAAATCAAGGATCAGCTGGTTTCTTCCTTTTACCGGTTTTCTTCCCGGAATCTGAATTGCCCAGTCCGGATGTTCACGGTAAAGATCACTGTCTTCATTTACCATCTCCGGCTCAAACCAGAGTCCGAATTTAACACCTAATGCATTGATCCTGCTGATCAGATCACCGAGACTTCCCTGCAGCTTTTCTTCATTTACCTTCCAGTCGCCAAGTCCACTGTTGTCATCATTTCTACTTCCAAACCATCCATCGTCCAGTACAACCATATCGATTCCCAGATCCTTTGCCTGCTCGGCAAGATGATAGATATCTTCTCCTGTAAAATCAAAATAGCATGCTTCCCAGCTGTTGATCAGTACCGGTCTAACTTTTTCTTTATATTTTCCGCGACACAGATTTTTACGGATACATCTCTGCAGATTCTGGGAAAGCTTTCCAAGTCCCTGACTGCTACAAGTTAACATAACTTCCGGGATTACAAATTCCTCTCCTTTTTCCAGCGGATAAGAAAACTGTTCTTCCTGCAGTCCCATCTGCATTCTTGTCTGCCCAAACTGATCTTTTTCTACTTCTGCTTTAAATCCTCCGCTATATACAAAAGACATTCCATAACAGGTACCGGCATCTTCTGTCGTTTCTTTTTCTGCCAGTATCATCATCGGATTGTACTGATGGCTTGAGGTTCCTCTGCGGCTTCCAATTACAAAAGCTCCATGTCCTGCCGGTGTTCTCTGCATATTTCTTTCCATCGCATGGCGGCCGTAAAAAGAAATGATATCAAACTCACCATGAACAAAATCAATACATGCTGCCTGTGCTTTTGTCAGTCTGATTTTATCTTCTTCTGTATTGATCACTTTTGCACTTCTTGTGATCACATCATACTCCGGAAGAACTCCATAAAGTAATTCTACCTGTAATCCTGTCACCTGATCTTTCATATAAATGATCAGAGTCTGGGCTTCCTCTTCTGCAGCATAAACTGCCGGAAGCCCCTTCAAATTGTATTTTCCATCACAAATCTCATATCCCTGATATCTAAGATCGCATCCAAAAGAACCATCTGCATTTACAAGGTCAAGCACCGGACTCCTGAAATCTCCTGTCAGTCGGCATGGAAATTCCTGCGGCAGCACATCAAGGGAATATGTTCTGTCATTTCCTGCATCCTGCGGATTTCCAGAGAAGCCACGGTCTGCATAGGTCAGAAGATAGTCCATAACTCCATCTGTCTTTCTTCCATAATATAAATGCAGTAAAAATCCATATGCATCAATCTGCATCTGATACGTTGTATTATGGGTATGTAATGTAAATGTTCTTGCTTTCTCGTTGTATATGATTCCCATGTTCTTCTCCTTAAGCTTCTGTCAAATTTATTTTACTGCTCCATTTACAACACCGTTCAGAATCTGTTTCTGGCAGATCAGATAGAAAATCAAAATCGGAAGCAGTGCCAGTAAATAGGACGCAAATGCAAGATTATAATTGGTTCCAAACTGTGTCTGGAATGTCATCTGTGCAAGTGGCAGTGTGTTCACATCGCTACCTGCCAGAATTACAAGTGGTGTCATAACATCATTCCATGTACCAAGTGCTGTGAGTACCGCTACTGTTGCATGCATCGGTTTCATGATCGGAAAAATAACACTCCAATAAGTTTTCCAGGTTGTTGCCCCGTCTACATGTGCAGCCTCTTCCAGTGCCATCGGAATATTTTTCAGATAACCGGAATATAAGAGCACATTCATCGGCATATAAAATACAAGATAACACAAAATAACACCGAAAATATTGTCAATTCCCATCTGTGCTGTCTGCTTCACAAGTGGCATCATCAAAATTGCAAATGGAACAAACATACCGCTTACAATATAAAGATAGGCTACTTTGTAAAATTTACTGGTACTTTTACTTCTTCCAATCACATAACCGATCATAGAATGAATCAGAATGGAAAGAACTACCGTTACAATCGTTATCAGCACACTGTTGCCCAGTGAATGCCAGAAATCTGTTACACGCATTGCTTCTGCAAAGTTAGAAAAGCTCCAGCTTTTTGGCAGTGATAAGATTCCGGAAATACTGTTTGTCATTTCCGACGGTTTCTTAAATGCAATCACAACTGTAAGATAAAGAGGAAAAATAACGGTTACAAGACCCAGAATCAATAAAATTGTGATTGGCCAGTTTACTCTTTCTTTCACCTTTACTTTCATTATAACTGTTCCTCCTTATTTCCCAAAAAGTTCATCTGTAATACAGAGATCACAACGATCACTACAAAGAACACAACTGCATTGGCACTCTGGAACCCAAACTGTCCTCCGGCCATACCATTGTTATAAATCAAAAATGAAATTGATTCTGTACTCTGCGCCGGGCCTCCTTTGGTAAGAGCCATGATCTGATCAAATACCATCAGAAAATTCTTCATGCAAAGTACCATATTGATGGTAAAGAATGGAAGGATCAGTGGAAATGTCAGATTCTTGAATTTTTTCCATCCGGTCGCTCCATCAAGAGAACCTGCTTCGTATACATCCTCCGGTACCGTCTGAAGTCCGGAAATATAAATAATCGTATTCATTGCAACAGACTGCCATGCACATACAATTACGATCGCAACCCATGCCCATTTTGAGCTCGCCAGGATACTGTCACCTTTTCCGCCCATCATTTTTACAACTGCCGGAAGAATATAAGTGAAAAAGTAATTGAAAATATAGCCCACTACAAGTGCTCCTAAAATATTTGGAACGAAATACATTCCTCTGAGTGCACTTTTAAATTTAATTTTACTGTTTAATCCAAGAGCTAAAACAAGACTTAACACATTTACAACTATTGTTGCAACAATTGCAAGCTTGAATGTAAACAGGTAGGATTTCCCGACTCTTGCATCAGTAAATAAATCTGCATAATTCCGAAGACCTACCCAGTCAAACTCGCCATATCCTCGAAAATTTGTAAAACTATAAATAACACCTTTAATAAGTGGCAGCGTATTAAAGCAGAAAAACAACGCAAGTATCGGTATCGTAATCAGTAAAAATGTCCGCTCTCTGCCATTCATCCTTTTCAATTTATTCATGATCTGTATCCCTCCTACTTGCCTGCTTCATAATCTTCCATCATACGAATGATATCCCTGTTATATCTGATCCAGTCTTTGTCAAATTTTTTCAGGAATGCGTCAACATCCTGGTTTATGAGAAATGTCTGGATTTGTGCATCGACTGCCATTTCTGACGGATAATAGTGATCCTGGTAATCCGCCATACGGTTATCCTGAATATATGGTTTCATATCTTCCAGTTCCGGAGCTAATGCAAAATCCTCGTCTTTACAAGGCACCGCATTCTGTGCATCTAAGTATAACTGGATACTATCATGATCCATCAGGAAATCAAGTACTTCATATGCCGCTTCTTTATTTTCACATGCATCCATCACGCAGAACTGAAGGTCTACTCCTGAATTTAATACATTGTCCTCTTCAGAATCATTAGCCGGCATAACAAAGGATCCGATATTCATATCCGGATTTACAGATTTGATCTGCGGAATTGCATAGCTTCCGATTGTATACATCGCTGATTCACCATTTGCAAATGCAGTACATGCATCGTTGTATCCGTATCCAAACGGTCCATCTTCACCATAATTTAACAATTCAAGCATTTTTTCTGCCACTTGCGGATATTCTTTGGAGAAGGTTGTTTCTCCCTTATTCACCTGCTGACAAACATCGGATGGTGCAAGTCCGACTGCAAGTGCATTCCAAGGTGCAAGGCAGGTCCAGGTATCTTTATATCCAAAATAAAGTGGCTGGATTCCTTCATTCTGAATCTCCTCGCAAAGAGAAATAAATTCATCCCAGGTCTGCGGAATCTCCCATCCATGTTCCGCAAACATATCTTTGTTATAGAGCACTCCTGCCGCATTTGCCACATACGGAAGCCCATATGTTCCTTCTGTCGGAACAAACTCCAATCCTTCAATAATATCCAGATAAGCAGGTTTTACTTCACCAAGTCCTTCATAATCTGAAATGTCAGCCAGTATTCCTGAATCAACAAAATACGAATAATTGATATCTCCTCCGATTCCGATAATATCCGGATAATCTTCTCTGATAAAACGTGTTTTCAAAATTGTTGTCGCATCATTTGGGGAAGATATTTTTAAATGGATATCATCATGTGTCTCATTAAATTCTTTTTCAAGCTGTTCAAATATATCTACCGCCTCCGGTTTATACTGAACAAGTTCAATTTCCACTTTTCCGCTTTTTGGATTTTGCTGACATCCCTGTAATACTGCTGATGCCATCAGAATACAGGACATTCCCAAAACAATTGCTGCTCTTTTCCTTCTCATTTTTTCTCCTTCCTCACAGGTATATTCGTTTTTAGTTACCGCTCGATATATCAAGTGCTTTCTTTATAGTTGTATTATAACATACCATTATGCGACTATAAATATCATTGTATTTGAATTTTTATTCCAAAATGCTATTATTTTCTTCTTTTTTGCTAAATGCATAGCATTTTGGTATATTTTAGTTGCAATCTATTTATTAAATCAGTAGAATAAATATATATATATCAACTGACTTAACATCTGCTAAACATCATTTTTTCACGGCAGAGCACCTATGAGAAAGGAATTATTATGAAAGAACTTATGTTTTCAGTATTTCCAAGCGAGAATTTTGTCGATCTTGGATTGTATCAGTTTGGTTACGAACAATGTGAACCGGCGCATAGTTTTGGTCCTGCCGTCCGTAATCATTTTCTTTTTCACTACATTATCTCCGGCACCGGAATTTTAATGGCAAATGATTCTCACGGTGTAACACAGACCTATCACGTAAAAAGTGGCCAGGGCTTTATGATTTTCCCCGGTCAGATCAATACCTATATCTCTGATGAAAAACTCCCATGGGAATATACATGGATTGAATTTGACGGACTACGTGCAAAGGAAACCATTGAACTTTCCGGACTTAGTTTGGATAATCCGATTTATAAAGCTACTTCTAAGGATCTGCGTGAAATACTGAAAGAAGAACTTCTCTATATTGCAAGTCACGGAGACGCTACACCATTTCACCTGATCGGGCATCTCTATCTTGCAATTGATGCTCTTATTCGTTCTACTTCCATCATGCAGACATCGAAAATCAGCCGTCTTCAGGATTTTTATATCCATGAAGCCCTATCTTATATAGAGCAGAATTTTCAAAACGATATTTCAGTTGAAAACATCGCTGCTGTATGCGGATTAAATCGCAGTTATTTCGGAAAAATTTTCAAAGACGGAATTGGAAAATCTCCTCAGGAATTTTTGTTGAATTATAGAATGATTAAAGCTGCTGAATTATTAAAACTGACAAAGCTTTCCATTAAAGATGTAGGTAATGCAGTCGGTTATCCCAACCAATTACATTTTTCCAGAGCATTTAAAAATATTTATGGAATATCGCCAAGAGACTGGCGTAATCAGAACAGACTTAAACAATAATAGAAAAAGAATGCTGCAGTTCAGACTGCGCATTCTATTTTTATTATTTAATATGTAATAATAAAGAATGTGCCTAGGCTCGTAGTGCCTTTTATTTAACAGGAAGTTCCTACGGATTTTGCTATGCAATAAAAAAACTGCAAACCCTTACGGTCTACAGCTCCCTTACTTTTTCATGTACCTTCAAAACCACATACAAATTTAAATCTTTACTCCATCCATTT
>ERZ773248.1607-NODE-1607-length-17249-cov-2.500698_pt1 | contig 17249 bp, 16 predicted proteins | sample MGYA00580518_ERZ773248 | MGnify/ENA primary metagenome ERZ773248 (study PRJEB29015, sample SAMEA2737762) | human gut metagenome | biome: human gut; feature: human-associated habitat; material: faeces | place: China | collected 2012 ...
CGGAATCTGGAGGTTGAAAAGCGGATGCAATTTCCGACATATTCATTAGTCGGCTTGACCGACTGGTAACACCTCCTTATAAATGAATCAACGTTTCCGTGAAAGTCGGATAGTGGCAGGCATAACACGATAAATACCTTGCTAACCCGGGAATCCGGGTTATATGGAATGTAGCTCAGTGGTAGAGCAGCTTACATATAGCGTGCCAGAGGTTCGATTCCTTTCATTCCATTATAGGTTTATCCTTATCCTGTGGACTGGAATTTAATTCAAATAGTCCCGAAAAGGTGTCTTCTGGGAAAGCGGTAACGATTGGCGGTGTTACGGCGGACTGTAAAACCGTTCCCTCGTGGTAAACATTATAGGTTCAATTCCTATCTTTCCCATTACCTTGCCAGTGGTCTAACTGGCTTAATCCATTTACCTGCGGCGGCAGGTCAATAAACACGACCAGGAGGATGTATATGCAGAAACTTATTGACACATTAAAATCATTTGGAATTGAAATCCCGGAGGATAAACAAGCAGATGTGAAAAAGGCGCTTTCTGAGAATTATAAGAACGCCAAGGAAGTTGCAAAAACTCTGTTAAAAGTTGAGGGAGAACGAGATAACTGGAAAGAACGTGCCGAGACAGCAGAGGAAACCTTAAAAGGGTTTGACGGTATCGACCCGGCGAACATTCAGACAGAGCTTGCCGGATGGAAGAAAAAAGCCGAGGATGCAGAGAAAGAGTTCAACGCAAAAATCTACGACAGAGATTTCTCAGACGCTCTGAAAGCAGCACTCGATGATGTTAAGTTTTCCAGTGAAGCAGCAAAGAAGTCTGTTATGGCAGACATTAAAGAAGCAGGCCTCAAACTGAAAAACGGCAAAATTCTCGGATTAAATGATCTGATTGAGCAGATGAAACAGTCTGACGCATCCGCTTTTGTGGATGAATCTCAGCAGCAGGCTCAGCAGAACCAGGCAAGATTTACCACTCACGTTGGGCAGCAGCAGACACCGGGAAGTATGACCAAAAAAGATATTGAAGCAATCAAAGACCCGTCCGAGAGACAGGCTGCAATTGCTCAGAATATCCAGTTATTCCAGTGATTTTTTACACCGACTATGCATCAGAGCGTAGTCGCTAACCCAATACCTTAACAATTATGGGTAGAAAGGATTTTTTATGGCAGCAAAAGCTAATCTTATTATGACAAATGATATCCAGGTCACAGCACGTGAGATTGACTTCGTCACCAGATTCGAAAGAAACTGGCAGCACTTACGTGACATTCTGGGTATCATGAGACCTATCAAAAAGGCACCCGGAGCGGTTCTTAAATCAAAATATGCAGAAGGTACATTACAGGATGGAAATGTTGGTGAGGGTGAAGAAATCCCTTACAGCAAATTCACTGTAAAAGAAAAGCCTTATGCAGAAATGAGCATTGAGAAGTACGCAAAGGCTGTATCTATTGAAGCAATCAAGGATCACGGTTATGAGAACGCTGTTCAAATGACTGATGATGAATTCCTTTTCCAGCTTCAGACCAATGTTACTGAAAGATTTTACAACTATTTGAAAACAGGTACTCTCTCATTTACAGAAACCACTTTCCAGATGGCTCTGGCAATGGCTAAGGGTCGTGTAGAAAACAAATTCAAGCAGATGCACAGAAATGTGACTGGTGTTGTTGGATTTGTAAATATCCTGGATGTGTATGAGTATATCGGTGCAGCTGATATCACTATTCAGAACCAGTTCGGCTTCCAGTACATGAAAGACTTCCTGGGATTCAACACAATCTTCCTATTATCCGACAGCGAGATCCCGAGAGGAACAGTTATTGCTACACCTGTGGAGAACATCGTTCTTTACTACGTGGATCCGAACGAATCTGATTTCGCAAGAGCAGGTCTTGTATACACTGTATCCGGTGAAACAAATCTGATCGGTTTCCATACACAGGGCAACTACCACACGGCAGTGTCTGAAGCATTCGCGATCATGGGGCTCACCCTCTTTGCAGAGTATATTGACGCTATTGCTGTTGGAACTATCAATACGACTCAGACGCTTGGAACTCTGACTGTAAACTCAGCAGCAGGAAGTAAAAGCGGAGATACAAAAGTGACTGTTACTCCGGCAAAAGCAAACGCAGGAAATGTGTATAAGTACAAAGTTGCATCATCTGAGACTTCCGTAGACTACGGACAGAATGTAAAAAACTGGAGCGCGTGGGATGGAGAATCTGATATTACCGCAGCAACAGGGCAGGTAATCACAGTGGTTGAATGCGACAGCACATATAAGGCGTTAAGTGCCGGGCATGCGACTGTAACAGCAAAATGATGATCGCAGGAGGTAACTGGCATGGCTTATACAGACTATGAATTTTACAAAACTTCATATTTCGGTTCAGTTGTGCCAGAAGCCGACTTCCCACGACTGGCAGAAAGAGCCAGTGATTTTGTGGACACAATGACATTTGACAGACTGGTGGATGGACTGCCAACAAACGAACGCTCACAGAAGCGTATCAAAAAGGCGGTCTGTTCATTGGCTGAATTAATGTATCAGATTGAGCTTGCTGAAAAAAATGCTACCAATGCCGCTGTGAACGGTACATCAACCACAATCGGGTCCGGTGGTAGCACTACAGGCATTGTAACGTCCGTATCCTCTGGCAGTGAATCCATTTCCTATGCAACTCCTCAACAGATCGGAGCGAGTGCGAAGGAGTGGAGTGCGGTATACAGTGCTGTTGGAGATACGCAGAAAACAAATGATTTGCTCCTTAAAACAGCTTTACCGCTGTTAATGGGAGTGAGGACAGATGATGGAATACCAGTATTGTATGCAGGAGTGTAATTATGGAATTAAAAGAACTCACCAGTAAAGTAATAGAACTGTTGAAGATCGAAAGCCCAGAACAGATTCCAGATTCTTTGATGGAAATTGTACTGAATGGAAAAACGGAATATTTCGACAAATTCTGTAATCTGGTAGAGGACTTGTCTATTGATTGGTTACAGAAGATCTTCCAGTATTACCTTGCCGATAGAAAAGTAAAGATGCAGGATTACACGCCTGTTTCACTGGCAAAATTTGTCGGAAAACTGGTACGGACAGAAAATGAACACACTGTATATGATTTATGTGCCGGAAGTGGTGCGTTGACTATTCAAAAATGGAATCTGAATAATGAATTGAAATTCGTATGTTATGAGTACGATAAAACGGTTATTCCGATTTTGCTTTTCAATTTGGCGGCAAGAAATATTGATGCAGTTGTTGTAAATGGCGATGCATTGCAGGATGAAGTCTTTGCAACTTATCTTGTAAAGAAAGGTGATAAATATTCTTCTGTAAAAAAGATAGAAAATTTTAAGCCAGAAAAGACAGATAGTTGTATTTCAAATCCACCATATAATATGAAGTGGAAGATACCGCCGTTTGCGCAGTTGCAACCTCGCTTTAATGACTGTGAGTTGCCGCCAGAAAGCAATGCAAATTATGCTTTTATTTTGACCGCATTAGATAACTGTAAGGAAAAAGTTTCAATGATTCTTCCGTGTGGGATATTAACTTCAGAACTAAAAAATGAAATAGAAATAAGAAAGTATCTTATTGAGAAGAATCTGATAGAATCAGTTATTTTGTGTCCAGATAAAATGTTTGAAGCTACTTCGATTGCAACTTGTCTTTTGACACTGAACAAGAAAAAAGAGACAACACATATTGCATTTTTAGATATGCGTAAAACTTGCGATGTAGAGCAAAGAGAACAGAATGGACAGTTTGGTGGGGCAAGCCACGAAAACAGAACATACAAAAAAACAGTTAATGTTTTTACTGACGAACAGATGGAAAACGCCATTGATTCTATCGTTAATCAGAAAAATGTCCCCGAATTTTCAAAAAGCGTGCCTTTTCAAACTGTAGCAGAAAACAAATATACTCTTCTCCCAACACGATACCTTGAATTTAAAGAAGAGGATTTTACACACAGAGATTATGGAGAAATCATTGACGACTTAAACAGAGTTATCAATGAGAAAAATGGTCTCAAACTGACAATGAATGAAACGCTTGCAAAATCAATCGGATTGTATGACATATTCCAGATGTTCAAGCAGTCGGAAGAAACAGCGGATTCCATGAATCAGATGCTTGCTTTTACCGGAAAGAAAATCGAAAAAGAAAACTTTATTTCCATGACGAAGAAAGCAGGAGAACTGAAATTTGAAAACGGAAGCAAGAATAACATATCAACTATATTACTTTCAATTTTGCAGATGTGGAAACAGCACATAATGTATCTGAACAATGAAGAAAACAGATATTTGATAGAATTGAGAGACGTACTTTTACCAGATTTAATGTCTGGAAAAATTGATTTGGGAGGTGAAAAATAATGGAAGCATTATTTACAAATGTAACTCTGATTCTGGCAGTAATCAGTGTTTTGGCGTTTTGCGTGTCTGTGATTACGCAGGTGATTAAAAATGTTGGGTTCCTGTCGAAAATTCCGACAGATGCCTTGGTGCTTGTACTGTCTATCGGCATTACTGTAGCCGCTTTTGTAGCGTATATGCAGTATATCCACATGACAATCTTGTGGTATATGATTTTAGCAGCTATCATGGCTGGGTTTATTGTGGCGTTTATTTCCATGTTCGGCTGGGAGAAGATTACGGAATTGTGGAAACGAACGTCCAAGGTTGATGTGGATAAGCTGAAAAATAAATGATTAAGGAGAGGGTATCATGTATAGCAAAACAGTAACAGTTTTCAACTATTACGAAAGCAAAACAACTGGAGATGCGTACTGGTATCCTCATGTTTTATCCGGCGTTGACCTTATTACGGACAAGGGGGCAATTCTCAAAAAGTATGGACCAGACGCAACAGACAACGCACAGTTACACGTACGCTATACCACCCAGAATGGCGATATAACCATTGCTGACAAGAGTGGTAAGATTCTTCCATATGTACCGCTAAAAGAGTGGAAAAGGCAGATTAACAACGCTCTGGAAGACACTATCACATTCTCGGACGAATCGTTCTTCTGGGAAGGTGAGTGGACTGGTGGGACGGTAACTGATGGTGATTATCGGAACGGATTCTACCAATACATGAACGAGAACAAGGACAATGTATTTAAAATCACCAGTGTGGGCGGACCGTATACACTGATACCACATTTTGAGATATTAGGAAAGTAGGAGGAACAGATATGGATGAATTTTTTATCAAAGGCGGAACTTTGAAGTTAAAAGATGAAAAAATGATTGAACCTAAAGCAATTATTGAAATATGTGATTCATTTAATGTATCGGTAACAAAATATCCGAACTTATTTCACCGTTTTTTTCATGTTGCTCCTTTTAGGGTGGAAAGTTAGGAAGGTGAACAGCTGATGACAGACAAGCCTATTGGAAAGGACGCAGAAGGATACGAGATTCTGACAGAAGCCATGAAAGCACTTCTGAATCAGTATCCTGGACTGTATGACGGCGAAATAATCAAATATGAGGAACTGGGAACTGATAGCGGTATCTCATTCTTTGCGGATACAGGAGCATTAATCTATTCAGAAAAAGAGGATGTATGCGGAACAATGCACCAGGTGTGCCAGTATCCATTTATCGTGGTATATCGCACAGCTTCCGAAAAGGAGCGCCAGAAGCTCTCTGTTCAGAAGTTCCTTGATAACCTTGGAAAGTGGATTTGCCGTGAACCAGTCACAGTAGATGGCACTGAGACGCGCTTATCCGCGTTTCCAGAGCTTTCAAGAGGAAGGGTGATAAAACGTATCACAAGGGATAATTCCTACGGTACAGAGCCACAGGAGAACGGTGTACAGGACTGGTTGCTTCCAATCACAGTAAAATACGAATATGACTGGGAAAAATGGTGATTGCACCACTTAAATATAACAACTAACCGGCTATCAATCGGAGATAGTCGCTAACCTACACAGCCTTTTAAAAGTTATAGGCAGAAAGGACATTTCTATGGCAGTTACAGGAAAAATTGACCGTAAATATATGGCTCATTACATTGATGCCGGCTCTCTTTGTAGAGGGCTGACACCAAAATATGAGCGTCTTGGAAAAGATCTGGAAGAGTACAATGTCGAACTCAATCCAGATACCGAAACATCTAAAAATATTCTTGGAGAATCCACATTCAAGCATAACGGCTACGAAGTTTCTTCTGACGCTGATCCGTTTTATGCAGACACTACTTCTGATCTGTTTGCAGCATTGCAGAAGATTGTAGACGGACGTCTCAAAGACGATAACCTCAAAACAAAAGCAGTTGAGGTCCACCTTTGGACAGAAGCCACGGCAGGCAAGTATGAAGCATACCAGCAGGATTGCTACGTTGTACCGACTTCCTATGGCGGTGATACATCCGGCTATCAGATTCCGTTTACTGTGAACTACGTTGGTGAGCGTGTAAAAGGAAAATTTGATATCAGTTCCGGTACATTCACAGCTGACAGTGAATAAGCACATATACAAGGAGGACACGCCAAATGGCAAAAGTAATTAATACCAAAATTGATGATGGAATTCTCATTTTTACATTCACAAATAACGAAGACGAAGTTTTTTCTTCTTTCAAACTGAACCCGACCGATATCAATGTAGCAGCACGTGCAGAGGAGCTGACAGAATATTTTGAACAATTCAAAGATTCTATTCAGAAAGTTACTTCCGGAAAAGAAATGGCAGAGTTAAATAAACAGCTCGAAGATAAGATCAACTATCTGCTTGGCTACGAAGCATCAAAAGACCTGTTTAAAGAGCCAATTACAGCAACTACCGTATTTGGAAACGGACAGGTGTTTGCTTATATTGTTTTGGATAAGATCGCAGAAGCAATCGCACCGGAAATCGAAAAGAGGAAAAAGAAAATGCAGGCAGCAGTCAATAAGTATACGGAGAAGTATACAAAATGACCGCCTATGAGCTTCCCACCTCACTAAACATAAGTGGGGTGGATTTTTCTATTAGAACGGATTTTCGAGCAATCATTGATATTCTCATTGCACAGAATGATCCAGAGTTAGACGAACAGGCAAAAGCAGTTGTTATGTTGCAGATTCTGTTCGAGGATTGGCAAAGCATACCCTCAGAACATCTTGTAGAAGCTTGCCGGAAAGCTTGCGAGTTTATTGACTGTGGTCAAGTTGACGATAGTCCGAATAAACCCAAACCTCGCTTGATGGACTGGAAACAAGACGGAGATATGATCGTTCCGGCTGTAAACAAGGTTGCTGGTAAAGAAATCAGAGCCGTTCCATACATGCACTGGTGGACGTTCTTTGGATACTTTATGGAATCTGGTGAATGCCTTTTTAATACAGTGGTTGGAATTCGTTCAAAAAAGGCAAAGGGCGAAAAACTCGATAAATGGGAAAAGAAATTCTATCAAGAAAACAAGAACATTATTGATATAAAAACACGTCTCAGCGATGAGGAGCAAGCTTATAAAGATAAGCTGAATGAGATGTTGAACCTCAAATAGTTAGGAGGTGGACACATGGCTGCTGATGGCTCAATTATCATTGATACCAGAATAGATACTGACGGAATATCGTCTGGTGTCAAAGAAGTACAAGCGGCATTTAAAGATTTAGCAAACTCGGTCAAGGAAATAAATGCAAATATTAATAGCATATTTCACGATGGATTTGAAAAACTCGAAGATTCGTTTCAATCTTTACAGCAAAAATCAGAAAAAGTCGAAAACTCTATGGACAAAATGGGGAATTCGGCAAAAAAAACAGGCACCACGGTTTCTAACTCATTTAATAAAATGGACATTTCCGGTGCAAGTCGAAAAGTGAATCTTTTAGGCCGTCAGTTTGAAGGATTAGGAACGATAGTAAAGCGAATTGGTTTTTTAGTTGGTTCTGCATTTGCTGTTGGCAAGCTAATTCAGTTTGGTAAAGAGTCTATAGAACTTGGTTCCGACCTCGCAGAAGTGCAGAACGTGGTTGATGTTACATTTACCACAATGTCGGACAAGGTCAATGAATTCGCCAAAAACGCCATGACCTCAGCCGGACTATCGGAGACTATGGCGAAGCGGTATGTCGGAACGTTTGGAGCAATGTCTAAGTCGTTCGGATTCTCAGAATCGCAAGCTTACGACATGTCAACGGCCCTAACACAGTTGACTGGTGATGTGGCATCATTCTATAACATCAGTCAGGACTTGGCTTATATCAAGCTAAAATCAGTGTTTACCGGCGAAACGGAAACGTTGAAAGATCTTGGCGTGGTAATGACCCAGTCGGCACTTGACCAATATGCACTTGCAAATGGCTACGGCAAGACCACATCTGCAATGACCGAACAGGAGAAAGTTGCTCTCCGACTCAAATTTGTACAAGATCAGTTATCTGCGGCATCAGGCGACTTTATCCGCACATCTGATTCATGGGCGAATCAGGTCAGAGTTATGCAGTTGCAGTTACAATCTTTAAAAGCAACAATCGGACAAGGACTTATTAATCTTTTTTCGCCTGTATTAAAGGTTATCAATACATTGTTGGCTAAATTGGCAACTTTAGCCAATGCGTTTAAGTCTTTCACGGAATTAATTACTGGTAAAAAATCATCTGGAGCAACAGGATCTGCTAGTGCAGGAATTGCAGGAGCAAATATAGCGGAGACAGCGGAGGGATATGGAACGGCTGCTGATAATGCAGAAGATTTGGCAGATGCTACAAAAGAGACTGCGAAAGAAACAAAAAAAGCTCAAAAGGCTTCTAAGGATTATCTTTCAACTTTGGATGAAATTCATAAAGCCACATCAAACGACAGTGTATCATCATCTCCATCTGGTTCTGGCGGATCTAAAAATGGTCTTGATAACATTCCAAAAGCCAACGTAGGAACAGTGGATTATGGAAAATTGGCAGATGGTGAAAATGCTCTTGATAAGATTAGTGAATCTGCAAAAAAACTAGCTGATTTATTAAAAAAAATATGGAAACCATTTCAAGATGCCTGGAAAAGCGAAGGGAAAAATACTGTTGATGCAGCTACATATTCTTTTTCAAGCCTTGGAAAGCTCGCAAAGGACGTAGGTGGAAGTATTGCAAGTGTGTGGACTAACGGTACAGGAACCACTATTTTAAATACAATGCTCCAGATCGCACAAAATGTACTTATTACAATCGGAAATATTGCAAGCCGTTTGGACGATGCTTGGAAAAAAAATGAAGTTGGAACAACGATTATTCAGAATATAGCAAATGCATTACAGGCTATATTAACTTTTATCAACAATATTGCAAACGATACTGCACAGAATCTTAATTTTTACCCATTATTACAATCTATCAGTAATTTGACTGGAACGTTTGCTCCAATAATAAAAACTATAGGAGGTACGCTCGAGTGGCTTTACGCAAATATAATATTACCAGTTCTCCAATGGATTATTGAGACAGGTCTTCCCACAGTAATCAATGCTGTATCTGGATTGTTAGATTTTTTATCAAAACATCAAGGTATTGTAGAAACTTTTGGCGCCGTACTACTTGGTGCTTTTGCTGCTTCGAAAATAGTTGGGTTGGCAACAACAATAGTTGGAGCAGTAAGTAAAATTATCGGAATTGGGAAAAACGTAATTACATTAATCACTGGTGCCGGCGGAATTATGAGTGGAATAAAAACTCTTGTGGCAACCCTTGGGCCTGGAGGAATATTCGCAATTGCTATTTCTGCGGCTATTGCAGTCGGAGTATTGCTTTATAAAAACTGGGACAAAATTTGTGATGCGGCAACAAAGTTAAAAGATTGGGTTGTAGAAAAAACTAGAGTTTTAGTTAGGGATGCTTCCAATTTACTTGCGAATTTAAGGACAAAAATATCAAATATTTGGGAATCTGTTAAAACTAAAACTCAAAATATTTGGAGTAGTGTTACAACTTTTGTGAGTACAAAAGTAGAAGCTATCCATAATGCAATTGTAGATAAATTTACAGCTGCAAAGAACAAAGTTGTTGAAGTTTTTGAGGGGATAAAGACAACCATTCGAGATATTTTAAATAAGGTAATTGGAATTGCAAACAGCGCTATTGGAACTGTAAACAGTGCAATCGGCGGCATTGAATCAGCATTTACATTCGGACCATGGAAGATTCCAACTCCTTTTGGTTCAAGAACAATTGGATTTACGGCTAATTTCCCAAGAGTTCCTACAATTCCATATCTTGCAAAAGGTGCCGTTATCCCGCCAAGATCAGAGTTCCTTGCAGTGCTTGGAGATCAGAAGAATGGGCGCAACTTAGAGACACCGGAAGACCTGTTAAGGCAGATTGTAAGAGAGGAATCCGGCGGAAATCAGGGCGGTGGCGGAAATTACAGATTCACAGCGCAATTGAACCGCAGAACGATATTTGATGAGATGATTGACGAAGCAAAGTTAAGACGTGATGCAAGCGGTACAAATCCGTTTGAACTGGCATAGGGGGGGTGAGAATGTGGCATTTTCAATAAGTAAATCAATAACTGATAGATACAAGATAAATGGACTTCTAATCCCCCAGCCAGATGAGGACATGCAGTGTAACTTTAAGACCACATATTCAGAGGGAAGTAATCGAACTCAAAAAGGAGTTGCACTAATAACTCCGCTTTTTACAGTTATGCAATATAGCTATAAAGCCACCAATGTGCCGGTTGATGAGAAATCAACTAATCTGGTAAATGCAATTATTAAAGGAAAGCCGTTCATTTTACATCACTGGTTAGCACACAAAAATGAATGGCGTTCAGAAAAGTTTTACGTGGGAAAAATGAATTACAACATAAAACAAGTTGGGGAATACTATTCCGAAATATCATTTAATATGCAGGGGGTGAATCCACTTGATTAATGCATCAAATACTTTCAAAGAAAAATTGCAGGATGGTGAGCAAGTAATTAAAATCGTGGAGATCACCTTTGCTGACGGAACAACAAAGACACTTGAAAACGAGATTATGATCGGCAACAATGACTTTTCCGATTGTGCGGAGAGTAGCAGCTTCCCGGTCGGCGCTACAGTCTGCAAAACGATGAGACTTGAACTTGATAACACAGAGGATCAGTGGAAAAATTATAATTTCTATCAAGCTAAAGTGCATGCCTATTTGAAGCTTCAGACTTCTGTTGTAGAATCAGCTAGTGAATCAATTTGGATGAATGATTTTTATGAGCCAATTCTCGATACTGATGGAAACAGCATAGTCCTTTCCAGAGCCGCCTCAGAAGACCGATACGAGACGATTGATAAGGGTATCTATACAATTACCACTCCAGAGCAATACGGCGAAATATTGAGCTTTACGGCGCTGGATGACATGTATAAAACCAATGCTAAATATTATAGTGCTCTGACGCTTCCACAGCCGATTATGGCGCTGGTAAGAGACGCTTGCGAGAGTTTGAATATCCCTATGGGGTTTTCCTCTATGGCACATGGAAATGTAATTGTCACAGCGCTCCCAGATAATATGACATTCCGCCAATTGATCGGATTGGCGGCAATGCTAGAGACAGCAAACGCCAGAATTGACAACAGAGGTTATTTGCAGTTTATAAAATGGAATTTTGGAGCTGTCGAAAACGGTTCCTTAGTTCCGTTTAAATTAGAGGATTACGTGAGTAGTCCTACACTTTCCAGTGATGATATTGTAATTACTGGTATCAGAGTAAAAAACAAAGAATCGGAATCCCTGTTTGGAACTGCTGGATATGTGTTGGAGTTAGAAAACAATCTTCTGTCTGACAGTGACCTCGGAACTGTAGCGGCATGGATTGGCGGTAATTTGGTCGGGGCTAAATTCCGAAATCTGCAAGGGGATCTGATTTATAATCCTCTGTTAGAGTTTGGTGACATGGCGTACAGTTTTGATCGAAATGGCAATAAATATCTTACGCCAATCACTGATGTATCATCTCCGTTAAATGGCATTACCACTGTAAAAACTCAGGCAGATGATCCTGTCCGAAATAGCAGTACATATATGTCAGCAGCTACAAAAGCACTGGTAGAAGCAAGACAACTTGTTAAGGATGAACGCACAGAGCGCGAAAAAGCCGTTGAAAGGCTTAATAATACGCTTAAAACTTCTGGTGGTTTATACATGACTGTAGAGCCACAGGATGATGGTAGCAATATCTATTATGCGCACAATAAGCCTACACTGGAAGAATCTGATATTGTATGGAAGTTTACGGCAGAAGCAATCGGCATTTCCATGGATGGAGGAAAGACATATCCTTATGGATTAAATATTAATGGAGAACTTATTGCAAGGCTTCTGTATGCAGAGGGAATCAATGCAAGTTATATTAATGCCGGCGCGTTAGTCGTGCGTGACACAAACGGAAAGATTATCTTTTCAGCCGATATTGATAATAACCAGATTGTAATTGACGGCGCATCCGTGCGAATCGGTGCATCACCTTTGGACGGACTGTTAAGCAGTATGCAAGGTCAGATTGACGGAAATATCAATACCTGGACCGGGACTCCTGCACCTACACTTAGCAATTACCCGGCAAACGAGTGGCTAACCGATACAGAAATGAGTAAGCATGTAGGTGATCTATATTATGATGGAGACAGCCATGCTTACAGATTCCGCAATGATGGAAAAGGGTATTACTGGGAAAGATTAAAAGACACGGACGTAACAAAAGCATTACAGGATTCCGAGGATGCTTTAGCGGCAGCTAAATCCGCGCAGGAAGCAGCTGCTCTTGCAAAGAATATGACATTGCAGTTGAGCAACGAATACCAGGGCATTTCTGTTGATTCTGACGGAAATTACGGAACGTTTCCTAGCAACGTAAATACGCAGGCAGTCGTGATGTACGGAACACAGGATATTACATCTGATTGTAAGTTTACAATTATCAAATCAGATAGCGTAACAGGATCCTGGGACAATTCAACTAAGACATACACGGTAACAGCATTATCCGCTGACGATGGATGGGTAGACATCAAAGTAACATATATCAGTGTTCTATCAGTAGTTAAGAGATTTTCGCTGGCTAAAATTTATGCTGGGAAAAATGGTACAAATGGTGTTGACGGTCTCCAGGGACCGAAAGGAGATCAGGGTATTCCAGGCGTATCCCCATCAATACGATACTCTTCTATGCCGAATGGCGAGGGCATGACGGATAATCCTCAATATGTACTTTGGCTTGATTCCGATGGGAATGTTATTTGTGATACAGATGGGAACGCTATTTGCATTTCACTTGAAGAAATTCCCTATATTGGATTTTTAAAATCTGGAGCAGAAGTGGGAAGTAATAACCCATCAGATTACACTTGGAGCAGATACCAAGGTTCTAATGGATTATCCCAGCGAACACACTTAGCCTATGCAAACAGTGCTGATGGAAAAACAGATTTCTCTGTGTCGGACAGTAATCGTGAGTATATCGGTATGTATGCGGATTTTACCGAGCAAGATAGTACTAATCCAGATGATTACGCGTGGACACTTGTAAAAGGCGCGAATGGCGCACAAGGTATCCCTGGAAAAGCAGGTGCGGACGGAAAGACGCCATATTTCCACATAGCTTATGCGAATAGTGCGGACGGAAAAACTGGCTTTGATGTAGTTGTCAGTGCCGGAAAGCAGTATATTGGCCAATATACTGATTACGACACGCCGGATGATTCCATTGACCCGACAAAATATAGCTGGACGAAGATAAAAGGTGAACAGGGCGATAAAGGAGAACAAGGTGTACCTGGCAGGACATATTTTATCGAGCTTTCATCTAATATCCTAAAACGAGGTCAGAATGACAAGGTTGTACCAAGTACAATTACGGCAAAAGCTTATTATCGAGATGGCGACAGTGCTACAAGAACGGCATATTCCGGTAGATGGTATGTGCAGACTTCCATGGATGGCTCTACATTTACAAACATATTGGTTTCAACTGTAAATGAGCCGAGTAAAAGTTATACTGTTAGCTCACTGGATAGAAGCATTGTGTCTGTTAGATTTATCCTGTATGCAGCAGATGGAACTACAAATCAGCTGGATATGCAATCTGTCCCTGTGGTGATAGATGTGGACGCACTTACCCATGAAGAGATATTTAATCTTCTTACAAATAATGGTTCCATGAAAGGAATTTATAAAGAGGGCAACCAGTTATATATTTCGTTCACTTATGCGAAGGGCGGAACGTTAAAGCTTGGCGGTCCAAATAATGGATATGGCACCTTTGAGGTGTACGACGCGAATGGAAATATAATAGCTCAAATAGATAACTCGGTTGGCTTTAAAAACTTCAAGGGAAAAGAGTGGTTCCAGATAAATGAGTCTGTAGCTACAGCTGGTTACGATTCCTCCCATGTTCATGGACTTCTTGATTTATCCGCGCAATACTCTGATGGATATTGGACTGTTTTGGAGAGCAAACAAGCTGGTCTTCTTTTAAAAACAGTATCTAGGATGAAAGTTGAGACAACCGGAAGCAGTTCTCTGACTCTCAATGTGCCAGAAATGCCCAAGCTCATAACCGGTAGTAACTTGGGGAAAAATAATAATGGAGATGTCGGAACAATTGCGTCATCCTCTATGCATTATAAAGTACTCGGGAAAACCGTAAAAGAAGACGAACTGGAAGACCTCTATAAAATCAAGGTAATCTGGGCGAAATACAAAGACGGATATCTTATGGAGCAAGACGAACGGTGCGGTAAAGAAATGCCAATGTTTATTGCAGAGGATATTGATCGCAGATTTCCAATTGCTGTCGATCATAACGAAAGGGGACATGCTGAAAACTGGAACTATCGTATTATGATTCCCTGCATGTTCGCAATGCTAAAAAACGAGCATGAAAAAGTTAAAAATCTGCAATCCGAGCTTGATTCCGTGAGAGCGGAATTGAATGAATTAAAGCAACTTATCAAACAACATATTTCAATGGAGGTATAAATTATGGCTAATAATACTTGGAAAAATTACACACAAAAAGATACAGCTTTATTGGATAATGATGAAGTTATGCTGTTGGATTCCGCTGACGGAAAGAACAAACGCGGATTAATGAGCAAGTTTTGGGATTATGTAGTGGATAAAATGGCAACGGCTGTGATCTCGAAATTGGAGACAAATAATAAGACAATCATCGGGGCGATAAATGCACTAAATAGTGACTCATTATCACGAAAGACAGAAAACATTACACAATTACCGGATGGAAATAAAGCTAAATTAATATCAATAGGTAGCACTGGTATTGATGTGGGTAGTACAGGTGAAAAAATTCCATCATGGTCTTTTGGAATATTTTTACCAAGCAGCGGAGGTTCTGACGCCTGTTTACTTTGTGCCAATTCTACACAGATTACCATAGCATATAAATCAAGTGGTGTTTGGGTCTCTTATAAAAGAATCGGATAAATAATTATTTTTCTTTCCACTCATTCCAAATATTTTCGAATTTATTTCTGACATATAGTTTTGTGGTAAGAAGCGATAAAAATTCTTGATTTCGTGAAAATATGTTGTTTGCTTTTTCACTTTATTCTGCAACGATTGATTTTATAAGTAATGAATTTGTAGCTCCGTCAACAATAGTAATACCGTCGTACCTAAATACAATCATCTTTGCCGAATCATCGGAACGTTTGTAGAATTTTACGATACAATAACTTTCAAGTGATTTTATATTTGCACGGAAAACTTTTTCTACTCCGATGATTGAGAGTTCCAAACATTTATTAAATACCGCTTCAAAATTGTCATATGTGTTGCTTTGTGAATTTATAAAAAAATTTCTGTCACTATTTTGTTTGCTGGAGCTTATAGGAAAAAGTAGCTTCCTTACCATGATACCGATTATACTTGTGGTAAGGAGGTGATACTTTTATGACAGAAAATTTTATAAAAAATGTGGTAGCAGCTATGCAGGACAGCTTGACAGATGAACAATTACAGAAACTGGAAAACGTATTGGCAATTAATCTACACGGATTGGAAGTAAAAGAGGAATGTACGCAATTAGTAACATCAGAGCGGCATTGGGAAAGAATTCTGAAAATGTACATAGCCAGTAAGCGCTTAGAAAATTGTGCGGAATCTACTCTGATTGCTTACAAACGGTGTATTTCAATGTTGTTTATAGGACTGAATAAGAAAATCCATGAGATAACGACTAACGATTTGAGATATTATCTTGCCATGTACCAGGAACAAAGAAAGATTTCTCTGTCATATTTGGAGACTCTTAGGCACTATATAAGTAGTTTCTTCACATGGGCTACGGATGAAGGCTACATCAATCGGGATCCTTCCAGGAGACTGCGAAGGGTGAAAGTACCTCAGAAGCTTAAGAAGCCATATACCGCAGAAGAAAGGGAACATCTTAAAGATATAGCCAAGACAGAACGAGACGTAGCCATCATGGAGCTACTTTACAGTACTGCTGGGCGTATTGGAGAGGTAGTATCAATCAATCGCGAAGATGTTGATTTTCCTAACCGTGAAATTGTGATATATGGACAGAAGGGAAAGAAAGAGCGCAAAGTGTATCTTACGGAGGGGTGCATATATCATTTGAAGAAATACCTGGCAAGCCGAACAGATGACAATCCAGCTTTATTTGTTGTAGATCGGAAACCTTATAGCCGACTGCAAAGGGAAGCGATTCAAACAATGTTACGCAAGCTTGGAACAGAAGCCGGAATACATGCACATCCGCATAAGTTTCGGCGAACACTGCTTACTGATGCAGGAACCAGAGGTGTACCGTTGCAGGAGATCCAAGCTTATGCCGGTCATGCCAAACCTGATACGACCATGTTATACGTATCAGTTAAAGATGAAACAGTGAAAGCTTCATTTATGCGATTAATGGCATAAAGTAACTTGCAATAGGCGAAGAAAAAAGCCGGCTGAAAAGGTGGCTTGGGCAAACACGGCCATAGAGAAAATTGGCGTATTTTCATGGTAGAAATAGGGTCGCAAGCAAAATAGTGAGTGAAAGCAAAATACTATTGCTCCAGAAGATTACGATACATATACAAGAGATCTTAATATTTGTGACAGAACGCAATTGGTATTGGCAAATCCAGAAACCCTTAATACACCACAAACTGAAAAATATTTTTGTGTTTTCAGTTCAATCCACGGTCATCAAATAGGGGGGGGTGCAATTCGCATTGGAATACATATCCCAAAAGATGTATTGTCGTC
>ERZ773248.1629-NODE-1629-length-17112-cov-16.075570_pt1 | contig 17112 bp, 21 predicted proteins | sample MGYA00580518_ERZ773248 | MGnify/ENA primary metagenome ERZ773248 (study PRJEB29015, sample SAMEA2737762) | human gut metagenome | biome: human gut; feature: human-associated habitat; material: faeces | place: China | collected 2012 ...
TTGCTGCCACTCATTTCTTATTTCGTATTTATCCTGTAACACATATTTATCCATAGAATTTCCACATACTAAATTCTGCTCAACAATATCCGCAAGTTTCAGTAGCAGATCTTTATACTTCATTTCAAATACAAATTTATATTCTTCAAATCCAAACGCTTCCAGCAAATAAGTAATTCGCTCAAAATTATATAAATCCATTATTTTTTCATCACAAATTCTCTTTCGGTCTTCCAAACTACACACACCAAGGAATAACAGCCTTTGCTGTTCTGCACACTTTTCCATATCTTTCTCCATATTTGAACTACATTGTATCTAATCTTTGCTCTCTTGTTATGTTTATTATAGTCGAATATTCGGCAATATGTAAGGTAATTGAAAATCCTATAATTAAATATAGAACACGCATGAAAGAGGTGATACATTTGTTTACCTACGCCCCATTATGGCAGACATTAAAAGATAAAGGGATTTCTCAATATGAATTAATCAAAACCTACCACATAAGCACCGGAACATTAGATGCTCTTAGGAAAAACAAAAGTGTTACCATGAATACTCTACATGATATTTGTGTTATTTTAGATTGTCCTATAGAAGCGGTAGTTAAAATTGAAAAAGAAAATCAATAAACAGCTGATTGTAAATTTTCTTATTACAAATCAGCTGTTTTTCAATTATCATATAAAGTTTTTGCTAAACATTTTTCATTTTACATTTATTTTCCATACGGCGTTTTTGGCTCTGCTACCATAGCAAACGTATTCCGAGAATTCAAGTTATAATTTATTGATTTTTGTTCTGTAAATATAGGCGTACCTCCAATACCAAAATATTTTTCAAAAAATATTTTCATTTTTTCAATAATTCGCTGTTTTTTCTTGGATCTGCCCCCACCGCCAAAGCGTGAAATCGGCGGCATAAGTTTATCTATGTCTGTTCCAGCTATTTTGATTTCTCCATCGCGGAACGAATTTTCCATGAACTTTCGTGTATCTTCCGGCTTCAACTTTTCTTCCGTAATAATCGCATTAAGATCATAGTCTCGCTGTTCCACAACATACTCATGCCATTCATTCATGACATCATCCACATCATTGATTCCTGCAATAAAAATCTCAATGAGCTGTTTCTTGCTACGCAGTTCCGGGCTTGCATCAATCGCCTTATTGATGGTAATCAAAACTTCCTTATCTTCGCAATGGGTATCATGGTACTTCTTTACGAGCATAAGAATATAATCAATGTTAATTTCTATCTGCCGGATCAGTTCAATCTCAAATACTACATCATCCGTAATATCCGTGCTTTCCTGACGCTTGCGTTTCCACTCATCACGTAAGTCCTGATAACGACCAAGATAATCCTGTAAATCACGTTCGGCAATCAGCTCATTCCCCTTGAACTCATCAAAGGAAAGCAGGAGATTTCTCATACGAAGAATCGCACCAAACAAAGCAATAAAATCCTTCTGATTCTGCTCTCCGACAATCTGTGGGTCTGACAGAGGAAACTTATTGTTCAAATCTTCCACCATATCCACATATCCTGGCATTGGCTTGCCATCTACAGATTCATATCCGTAATAATAATCCTTAAAGCTCTGCAATAGAACAATCCCTCCGGCATTCTTGTCTCCAAACAGGGAAATAGCACTATCCACACGCTTTTGCAGATTTCGGAAACATACAATATTTCCAAAGGTCTTGATAGAATTCAGAATACGGTTGGTACGGGAAAATGCTTGTATCAATCCGTGCATTTTCAGATTCTTGTCTACCCACAACGTATTCATAGTTGTGGCATCAAAACCTGTAAGAAACATATTTACTACGATCAGAATATCCAGCTCCTTGTTTTTCATACGAAGCGACACATCTTTATAGTAATTTTGAAATTTATCACTTGAGGTATCGTAATTCGTATGGAACATTTTATTATAATCGTCAATAGCTTCTTCCAGAAATTCTCTGGATGGCTGATCAAGGGCAGAGGTATCCTCTGAATTTTCTTCATCCAGAATACCATCTGATTCTTCCTCATTTGCACCATAACTGAAAATGGTTGCAACTCGAAGCTTCTTGGTCGGGTCTGCTGCCATCTGCTTCTTAAATTCCCGATAATACAGTTTTGCCATCGGAACGCTTGATACTGCAAAAATGGAATTAAAACCACTGATACGCTGTTTCTGCTTGATTTCCTCTACCTCATCCCGTTTAGCAGAAGCCACTTCTGCAATATTAGTCAGCGTATTATATATGTAAGTTTTATCCCCACGATAGGTCTTCTGGTCAAAATGTTCCAGTATGTACTGTGTCACAATACGAATACGCTCAGGAGCCATCATAACCTTTTCACGGTTGATGTCCCAGACCATCTCATCTGTGATTTCTTCTTCCACATCCATCGTTTTAATATAATCCACCCGGAATGGAAGAACATTTTTATCGTTAATCGCATCCACAATCGTATAACTGTGGAGCTGATCTCCAAAGGTCTGACCTGTAGTAAAGAATTCCGGATTCTTGGCTCTGCCGGAATTAACAGAGAAAATCGGTGTTCCTGTAAATCCGAACAGATGATATTTCTTAAAATTCTTCACAATCGCAGTATGCATATCTCCGAACTGACTGCGGTGGCACTCATCAAAAATAATAACAATATGTTTCGTATACACTTCATGTCCCGGATTCTTTTTTATAAAAGTAGCCAGTTTCTGGATTGTAGTAATAATGATGTGTGCATCTGGATCTTCCAACTGCCGTTTTAAAATGGTTGTCGAGGTATTGCTGTTGGCTGCCCCTTTTTCAAAACGGTCATATTCTTTCATGGTCTGATAGTCCAGATCCTTACGGTCAACCACAAACAGCACCTTGTCAATATACGGTAGCTTCGATGCCAGTCTTGCCGTCTTGAACGAAGTCAGCGTCTTGCCGGAACCTGTGGTATGCCAGATGTAACCACCACCCTCGACACTGCCGTACTTCTTATAATTATTGGCAATTTCGATACGATTGAGAATTCGCTCCGTAGCCGTGATTTGGTACGGACGCATGACCATCAGCATATCCTCTGATGTAAAAATACAGTATTTCGTAAGGATATTCAGAATCGTATGCTTTGCGAAAAAAGTCTTTGTAAAATCAATCAGATCAGGGATCACACGGTTATTGGCATCTGCCCAGAAGCAGGTAAATTCAAAACTGTTACTGGTCTTTGTCTTACTTGCTCCCCGTTTCTCATGTTCTTTTTCCGCATTCCGTCTGGTGCTGTTGGAATAATACTTTGTGTTTGTTCCATTGGAAATGACAAAAATCTGAATGTATTCATACAGTCCGCATCCTGCCCAGAAAGAATCCCTCTGGTAGCGATTAATCTGGTTGAATGCCTCACGGATGGCAACACCTCTGCGTTTCAATTCAATATGTACAAGAGGCAGACCGTTTACTAATACCGTAACATCATAGCGGTTGTCATGTTTCGCACCATTCTCTGTGCCAATCACACAGCCCAGGCTGCCCTCTCTGATGCCAGTGGCAGCATTCACCTTGTACTGATTGATGACCTGCAGCCTGTTGTTATGGATATTCTTTTTATCTATGAGTGTAATATTCTTGGAAGAACCGTCATCACGAGTCAGGACTTGGACATTGTCCTCCTGTATCTTCCGGGTCTTTTCCACAATATGCTCATTGGGATTGGCAACGGCATTTTTAAAAAAGTCATCCCACTCTGTGTCTGAAAACTGATAGTTATTCAGTTCTTCTAATTTCTTACGGAGATTGGCAATCAAGTCTTTCTCCGTGTGAATAGGCAAATATTCATATCCCTGTTCACAGAGCAGACGGATAAACTCCTGTTCCAGTTCTGCTTCGCTCTGATAACTGTCAGAACGCTTCTTGACTGGCTCATATTCTGTGACAACGGTATTCTCCGATGTCTCCGCTACAATATTAAAGTACGGCACATCCTCGCCTCCTTACTTTGGTAATTCTTTAAAGGATAACAGCTTATCCCTGTAATATTCATATTGCTTCTGACGTGCTTCGATTTCAGCAGGCAATCCAATGTTCAAGTCAGTGCAAATAGCTTCAAAATTATCTAATACTCGAACCAAACGTTCTTGTACATTCAAAGGTGGGAGCGGAATAATAAAATCATTAAGCTGTTTCAAATTTAAATTCGGTTGTGCAGAACCCTTGATATTTTTTTGCATATACCTCTTCATCAAATCAGATTGCAATAAATACATTACATATTTTGGGCTGTTGCCTTTTGCAAGCCTAATAATTGCAAGAGCTTGATTTGTATTTGCAGGTAAAATCTCTTTAGGAACTATTGCACATTTCCCAATTGTTGCTCCTGCAATGGTAATAAGGATATCATTTTCTTCCAACATAGATCTTTTCAAAAATGTGGTATGCGTTTCTTCATCCACATAAGACAGCTTATTTGGAATAATCTTTGCTCCATCAAATGCTTCAGTTTTTACAAAAGATACTCCTGTTTTGGTATAGCTTTTAGGAGTTGTACCTTTGGTAATAACAGAGCATATATCACCCAAACGAACGTGTTTGATTGTAGTATCAAATGTAAGTATATTATCTCTGTAATACTCATACTGTTTCTTCCGAGCTGTAAGCTCGGCTGTAAGCTCGGCTGTAAGCTCGGCTGTAAGTAACGTGAAAGAGTCCAAAATATGGACTATTTCACGTTGTACCTCCAGAGGAGGTACAGGGAGAATAAATTCCTCTGTGACTTTCAATGAGATTTGTGGTAAAGAGCCCATTCCCGATGCTGCATCTCGGAATGTCTGAACACTATTCTTCAAAACATAATATAAAAATTTAACACTAACAATATCCTCTGATGTGTATGCCCACATTTCGTTTTTAAATGTAAAAGGCTTATCATAATACACAACATCTATAACTCCACGGCTTTGAACCAAAACTGCAGGCACTCGTGTAATGTTAGCTCTTGGAATATCTTTTTCATGAGCATCAATGATCGTTTTACCACCTGCAAATATTCTAATTTCACCATCATCACACGCTATTTCTTTCATTTTCCCAGCAGTTATTGGTGTCCCCTTTACTCTAGTATAGACATTTTTTACCTTTTTGAACGGCACGCCATCTGGGCAATATTCTTTTATTAATTCATTTATTCTACTCATTTTCGCCCATTTTCCTTCCTTGATAAAATTCATTATCACTTTTAGCCAGCTCTGCAAAGACTTTTTCCATGTCTATTAGAGGCAAGTGTGACGTAACCTCGTCCCAGTCAATAATTTCATAATTGAAATGAAATTTATCACTATTCTCTTTATAATAGGTTTCTGCTACATTACATAAAATCATACATATTCTTCTAACATTCATCCTATATTCACGTCTCTGTTCATTTCCAAATTGAGTTATAGTACTGGCATCTGAATAAATCTCAAACGGTTTAGCTTTTTCAATAACCAACGAAAAATGATCTATAGGTTGATTAGTTCGTAAACTGTCATTTCTCATATTTGGATTTCCTTCGTGTAACAGTGAACAGCGTAAACTATAAATCACCTCTCCTGACAAATACGGCATATCATCTTTATCTTCTGGATTCTTTTCATATTTACCTATTTCTTCGTCATACCATAAAATATAGCGTTTTCTGCTACTTCGCTCAGTTGGATACGCAGCCTTACCACAAATGTCTGGCAAGGTGAGTGCAGAACTTAATGCAGCAAAATATAGTTCGTTTTCCAATGCCTTTCTTATATCTTGAACCAGTCGAATTATCATTTACACCTCGATTTCTGCAATGATTTTATCAATCTCATCACGAAGCACTTGCTCACGGGCAACAATTTCCTTAATTTCTGCATTCAGCTTCACGATGTCTATTTTCTCTCTGGTATCTTTGGCTTCGACATAAGTGGATACAGACAAATTATAATCATTGCCGGATACTTCTTCATAGCTTGCCAGATGTGCAAAATGCTCCACTTCTTCACGCTTAGCAAACACATCCACAATACGGTCGATATTCTCTGGTGTCAGCTTATTGTTGTTGGTAACCTTCACACACTCGCTTGTGGCATCAATAAACAGAGTCTTGTTGTCTGTCTTGTTCTTTTTCATTACCATGATACAGGTTGCAATCGAAGTACCAAAGAACAGGTTACTCGGTAACTGAATAATACAATCAATATAGTTATTATCCACCAGATATTTACGGATTTTTTGCTCTGCACCACCACGATACATAATTCCCGGAAAGCATACGATGGCAGCAGTTCCATTGGATGCAAGCCACGACAGGCTGTGCATAATAAATGCCATATCTGCCTTTCCTTTCGGTGCAAGAACTCCAGCCGGTGCAAACCGTGGATCGTTGATAAGCAAAGGATTATCATTTCCCGCCCACTTGATAGAGTATGGCGGATTAGACACGATCAGCTCAAACGGCTCATCATCCCAGTGCTGTGGGCTGAGCAATGTATCTTCACAAGCTATATCGAATTTATCAAATCCCACATCATGCAGGAACATATTAATACGGCACAGGTTGTAAGTTGTAATATTAATCTCCTGCCCATAAAAACCGTTACGAATAGCATCCTTGCCAAGAGTTTTCTCAGCCTTCAGAAGCAATGAACCAGAACCACAAGCCGGATCATATACTTTATTGATTTCTGTTTTTCCTACAGTTCCAAGGCGTGTGAGCAGTTCGGACACATCTGCCGGAGTAAAGAACTCTCCACCAGATTTTCCGGCATTCGATGCATACATGGTCATAAGGTACTCATATGCATCACCAAAGGCATCAATAGAATGGTCTTTCACATCTCCCAGATTCATTTCACCTACGCCATTCAGCAGTTTTACAAGTTTTTCATTACGCTTTGCAACCGTAGAACCCAGTTTATTGCTGTTTACATCATAGTCATCGAACAGTCCAGCAAAGTCGCTCTCTGCCTCGCTGCCTTTCGCTGATTCCTCGATGTGACGGAACACACGCTCTAGTGTTTCATTTAGGTTTTCATCATTCGCAGCATTGGCACGGACATTACAGAAAAGTTCACTCGGAAGGATAAAAAATCCTTTTTCCTCTACCAGTCCTTCTCTTGCTTCTTCTGCATCCTCATCCGGCATTTTAGCAAAATCAAAATCCGTGTTGCCCGCATCAATCTCACCACTGTTTATGTAATTACACAAGTTTTCGGAAATATAACGATAGAACATCGTGCCAAGAACATAATTTTTGAAGTCCCATCCATCGACTGCTCCACGCAGTTCATCTGCAATCGCCCATATTGCACGGTGCAGTTCATCACGTTCCTGTTCCTTTTTGGTATCAACCATTCTCTTTTCCTCCGTTATCCTCTGGTACAAATTCCAGAATATCGTCAACGCCACAGTTCAGAACACGACATATACTCTCTACGCTTTCGAGGGAAATATACCCATTACGTTTCAGCCGTGTGATGATATTTGCGGAGAAACCAGCCTTCTGTTGCAACTGTGCATTTGTCATATTTTTTTCTATCAGTAAATGGAATAATTTTTTATAACTGACCGCCATATCACCCCTCCTATTATTCATTCTAAAACTATATATAAATATTATCACGAAAACGTGATTTTTTCAATTCATACAAATTTTCACTGCATATAATGATATATTGGATATTGTTTGAAATTGTCCTGTTCTTTTTTTGATAATTTAAGAAAATGAATTTTTGCTGCTTTCTGTTGATCCAACAATAAATATGCTCCAACAACACATTCTTCTCTTGTATTTTTTGCTTCAACCATTTCACACAAGCTTTTTATCTCAGCATCGTTAAATTTCCTATATCTTTTTATTGTTTGTAATTTATTCAACATTTTTGTTTGATAGTCAAGTTCTTCGTCCGATGCTTCAAAAATCCAATTACTAAACGCTTTACATGTATTTAATAACTTTTCCTTCCTCTCACCACTTGCTTTATCATATGCATTTAGCAAATCAATTAAAAACCAGTTTGCTCTATTAAATGTTTCATGATGATGATTTGTACTTTGAAATGATGGCAGCAAAATATCAAAATCTATATTATTAAATGACAGCAAGTCCTTTTCATGTAAAATACTAAATTGCGAAATCGGTAACATTTCTCCTTTATTCTCCTCATCTTTAAAAGCAACTGATAATTTTACTTTAAAGAAATCATATATTTCATAGGTTCCTTTTTCTCCACATTTCTTCAAATAAACTGCAAATTTTAACTTACCGACTCCGAGACAAATTACTGGTGGCAATCCATCTCTTAACCCTTTTACCGTTTTTTTGTCTATAAATGCTGTTATTAAACGCTCCAAATTCCGTTTGTCTTCAGCAGTCATATCATTAATATCAATATCTTCAGAGCAATTTAAAATTTCTAATACCTTAACAATTTTCTTTGCATGCTTAAGACGTTCTTCTTCCTTTTCAATATTAAAATTTGTAAAATCCATGGTTTCATAATCTAGCATGATTCTTTCGTTATCAACTAAAAAATATCCATATTTTATATATGCAAGCATAAAATCCAAATCTTTCACCAGAACACGTACTTTACTAGAATTTCTATAACTAATCTTCCAGTTCTGTTTAGCTTCATTGTACTGTACAACAAAGCTATCCCCATAACAATATTTCGTTCCTTCTGCACTTTTCTCAACTTGATATTCTCTATAAAAAATTTTATCATTTATCGTTATCAAAGCTTCTACCGTTTCTCGGGTGTGAATGTCCTTTGGAATGAAACTAATTGGCTGAGGGATAGAACTCCCCTTAATTATCGCATAAATATAAACATCATTTTCGATAATCGCCCGTTGCGGATCGTCCGTTATTCCTACTCCTGAAATTGGTATAACTATATTTTCCAAAATCCCCTGTTTTTCCAATTCATCTAAACTAAATAAAGTTCCTTCTTTAAAACTGGCTTGTTTTTGGCAATTCTGTAAGCAATTAAGAAAAATCGTATTTTTTCTATTATTATCAGTAGGAAATTCTTTTAAATAAATTGTTTTATTTTTTTGTTCTTTTGCTTCTTCCAATATCTTTCTCAATTTAATCGGAGTCAACTCTACATAGTATATTTTATTTGTCAGCCCATTATTTCCAATATAAACTACAAATAAAATACATCCTCCATCTTCGAGGTAATTATTCAAATCTACCGTTGACATTAAAAATGATATTTTTTCTTTCGAATGATTCTCGCATACATGCCCTTTAACTTGTACAGGTATTCGTCCTTTGAGTTTCTCCTTCTTTTTAGAATTATCTTCATAAATATATACAAAACCGTCCCAAGACGGTTCTTTATCATTATCTGCTATAAATTCATCCAACAGTTCTGACATCACTATACTATTTTTTACAGCATTAACCGCTATTGTTTCTATCGTTTTTTGATTCATTACTTTTATCTCCTTTAAGTTTTATAAAATTCCATTTAAATCAAGTTAAAGTATCCGAATAATCTGCTCATTTATCAATATTTCTTTTGAATCAATATTCTTATTCTCATGGTAATGTCCAAAAAACCACTTCTTAAAATTTACCCGCTGCTTCACCAGCTCCAGATAATCTGTCATGGAATCCGCCGAAAATGTCTTATCTACAAATTGTACCTGAGTACTTGTAGCACAACAATGACTGATAATAAAATCCACCTCATTGTTATACCGAGATAAATTTCTTAATCCTTCTTCCATTTTCTCTTCCGAAGCCATTTCTTCTTTCCACCAGGAAATGTGATTCACACGATAAGTCCGCCATTCCTTATCCAGTTTCTTCTTGAAATCCGGTGCTTCCGGATCAAGTATTCCAGCATCTGTATCATGGCTTTTTGCTCCGCCAAACACAAAGAATTTCTTACCACAAAGTTGAAAAATCTGTCCACACATAAGATGAATCACCGAAGGTCTAGGTCTGGAAAAAGGTTATTTCATAAAATTCTAAAAATATGTTTTACCTTTCCTAAATATTATCTAAAGAATGAACATTTATTTAACATTATAACAAAAAATATATATAAAGGTATATAAGAAAATACGTAAAGTCTACTGCCATTCTTATTTCTCATTGGCATGAGGACCATTAGCAGACTTAAAATATTTACTTTTGTCATTAAGGATCACCACCATTAAGCTACAAGTGCATTACTCTTTATGCTATTAATTACCTGCACACAAACTTAATCTGTTCTTCGCGTGTGAAAATCACACTAAATTTATACGGTCTATCAAATGGTGCCTTCATAAGATCCAAAACATTGTTGATATAACCATTCTCAACCACATAATCAACTACCTGCTCTATAAAGTGAATCTGCTCAGTATTTGGTCTTTCCTCTGCAATAAAGGTAGAAAATGTTGCATAAGCTGTATCTCTCTCCATCTTGGCAATTTTTCTAATAAGCAAGCCAAATGGAGTGTCCTGATAATTCATCTGATAATCTTCTGCTGTACCCAACTCCTCAGTGAAAATTCTTTCTAGCTCTTTGTAATCATCCACTGAAATCGGTTCATTATGTAAAAGTTTATTTATGGCTGGCTCTTATGAGCCTCAACATATTCATTTACCTTCGCACGATAATCATCAAAATCAGAAGATGCCATATCCACTTTTCAAAAGAAATCGTCATAATATGTGTCACTTCAGAGTTACCGTTCAGTTTCTGACGGATTTCTTCCTGAAGTCTATCTTTTTGCATATCGATTTCATCCTCTTGAGCGTAAATATCACGTTGCATCTGCTTACGCTTTTTTTCAAGACGGTTTACTTCATCCTTAATAGCAATAATGTCTCCAAGCGGGAGGTGAGTGCTGGCACGCATCTCCTTTTTCTTTTCAGAAATTGCTTTTTTCAAATCCTTCATGGCACGCTGCAGGGCTTCCTTCAAATCTTCGCTGTAGGCATCCAGCTTTTCGCACTCTTCCAGATAGAACTGTTTATTTGCTTCTTCAACCAGCTGTTGCTGATGCGCCAGTCGTTGATTTCTTTCACGAATAAGTCTCTGGCTTTCGCCAGAGCACTCTCCAATCACCTCAGCATCCAATTCCAGCATGGCATTGATGATATCCTCATCCATTGTCGTACCATCTTCGGTAAGCACAGTAAACACAAGATGTTCCTCCTGTATCAAACCATCATAGGCTAATTTATCAATAGATAAGATCGATAACAACGACCGATACACTGTTCGATACGCTGCGGATTCCAAGGAAGGTCATAATTAACAATCAAGCTAAAGATATTCCTGAGACTGCCCTGCGAAAGACCTGCGCATCCGTCCTTGAGCTAGATGAATTTGACGAGGATATGTCCATCGATAAAGTAGATTACATCACGGTCATGAAAGTCCAGACCTTAGAGTTCCATTTCTATGACGGCTCCATCGCCTGCGAAAAATGGGAATCTACCGCTGGAAAGGACTGCTGGACAGATGAGTACAAAGACCGCCAACGTGTATGTATGCGAAAGTACATGGCAACGAGCAGCCAGTATTCACCCTTCACCACGAGAATCGTATGTGGCTGCTGCGGCAACTCCTGTAGGCGACAGACCCAGAACAGCAAAACAAGCGAGACTGGCAAAATGTCCTACTGGCGCTGCTCTGGCGGTAGCAAGACCAACTACGGCATCAAGGGAATCCGAGAGGCTGAGCTAATGAAGATTACCTCTCAGGTCATGGGCACACCGGAATTTGACGGAGATGCCTTTAAGAAACAAATCGGCCATATCACACTGGTGAAAACTGGCCTGCTAGAATTCACCTTCCTTGACAGCCATACCCAGACCGCTGAGTATTCCACCAAACGAAAAGGCTGCAATTGGTCTGATGAACAGAGAGCCAAGTTCATGGAATCCATCAAGGACGACTATACACCAGAACGTCGCAAGGCCATGAGCGAAAATATGAAACGGATAAGGAGTGAGAAATTTTGGGCGTCAAAAAAAAGTAAAGACCATACCGGCCACGCTGACACAATTTACAGCAGCGCCGATAGCAGAACAGAAAAAACGTCGGGTCACTGGATACGCTCGTGTTTCCACTGACCACGACGACCAGTTCACCAGCTATGAGGCACAGATTGATTATTACACCAACTACATCAAGGACCGTGACGATTTGGAGTTCGTAGAAGTCTACACCGATGAAGGAATCTCCGGCACCAGCACCAAGCGTCGTTAGGGCTTTCGCCGCATGATTGACGATGCGCTTTCCGGCAATATTGACCTTATCGTTACCAAATCAGTTAGCCGATTCGCCAGAAACACGGTAAACAGCTTGACTACCATCCGCCAGCTCAAGGAAGCCGGTGTTGAGGTGTATTTTGAGAAGGAAAATATCTGAACATTCGATGGCAAGGGCGAGCTGCTTCTGACCATCATGTCCTCATTGGCACAGGAAGAAAGTCGCAGCATTTCCGAGAACTGCACTTGGGACCAGAGAAAGCGCTTTGCAGACGGCAAGGTATCCGTTCCATTCCAGCGCTTCCTTGGCTACGACCGTGGCCCGGATGGGAATCTGGTCGTCAATCCAGAACAGGCAGTCACTGTAAAGCGCATCTACAGCATGTTCCTGCAAGGTGTGACCTACCACGGAATCGCCGACCGCCTGACTGCCGATGGCATCCCAACACCGGGTGGCAAAAAGAAATGGAGTCAGTCCACTGTCAAAAGCATCCTCAGCAACGAGAAATACAAGGGTGATGCACTGCTCCAAAAATCCTACACCCTCGATTAACTGACCAAAAAGACCAAGGTCAACGAGGGTGAATCCCACAATATTATGTAAAAGATAACCACGAGGCCATCATCGAGCCGGATGTGTTCGAGATGGTACAGCGTGAAATCCAAAAGCGTGAAAGGGGTAAAAAGTACCATAGCGGTGCTCACACCTTTTCCGCCAAAATCAAATGCGGCTACTGCGGAAGCTGGTACGGCTCCAAGGTCTGGCACTCCACCAGCAAATACCGCAAGATCATCTGGCAATGCAATCACAAGTTCCAGAACGACGAGCATTGCAACACGCCCCACCTGACCGACGAAGAAATTCAGCAGGTCTTCCTCACAGCGGCAAATAGCATGCTGACAACCAAGGCAACGGTCATCGCCGATGCAAAGGAAATGATGGAGCTGCTCTTTGACACCACTGCATTGGAGCAGGAACAGGATGAGCTCCTGCATGAAACTCAGCTTGTTTCCGATATGGTGCAGCAGTGTATTCAGGAAAATGCCCGCATCGCACTTGACCAGACCGATTACCAGAAACGCTACTCCACCACTCTCACCGACCGCTTTGAAAAGGCCAAGACCCGACTGGAAACCGTCATGGATGAGCTGCAGCAGTTCCAGACCAAGCGAGCTGAAATCGATGCCTTCCTCAAAGCCTTTGAACAGCTATCGGATGCACTGACGGAGTTTTCCCAAGAGAGCTGGCACAGCTTGGTGGATTTCGCCACTGTCTATGGTGTTGACGACATCCGATTTACCTTTAAGAACGGTCAGAAAATCCGGACCTAATATACACAAACGCCTCACTACTGGTTTTGTATGCCAGCGGTGAGACGTATTGTTTTTAATCTTTATAATTGTATTTTTCTGCTTCAGATTCTGGAACGTACTTGGCACGACCTTCATCTCTATCATAGACAATTACAGTTCTTTCTCTTCCTCCATAATAATCTGGATGACAATAAGGACATCTGGAATATTCCGATTCATCATACACTCTGTCGCAATTAGGGCACATCTGCATACTTTCACCTCCTGACAAATTACGCTGCAATCCGATTCTTGGTGTAGCTATCTACCCAAGTTTGTCCCGGAAGAAGTGAATATCCATTCTCGGCTGCCGTAGCAATCTTTTCTGCAGAAGCATTCCATCCATCAGGTAAATTGCGTAAATGGGACTTGATTTCCTGCGGAACATCAGAAAGGACATGTATAGTTACCTCCGGAATATCTATACTCGGTTCAACTTTTGTTGTACCAACTAACGGAGTAGCTATAGATAAAACATCAGGCTGTGGCAGGGAGTCCACCTTTTTATCCAGATTGCTTATGATGGAAATCAGGTATTCTCTATTCTTATAACCTAATATGATGGCTGCAATCGCAGCAGCACTTACCCCTGCGATAATGAGCTCTTTCTTATGTTCTTTAACCCAACAAATAAAAAGATTTTTTTCTTGCATACTTACTACCTCCGATTTCTGGTTTAACTAAAGTATACCAGAGAATTTAGAGGCTGATGTTCGCATTTTGAGAACTATCATTCTTCATCCATACAGGTCTTGCAAAACCTAAAAGCATAACTATTTCCCAAAGTCATAAACGATAGCATCATTTGCATTCCAACTGCGGTATTCATTTCATTTGACAACTCAGTATCAACTAATCCCATCACATATCGAAGTGCAAGATAATAGTCCGCTAAATCCGCCCATTCCAGTTCTGACTTTAGCGTTCTTAATATCTCATTAATCATATCGTTAACGTCTGTTATAAAACCAAGACGTTTCTCTTTTATTTCTTTGCTAGTCGTATCTTTGAGATGCATATAATACTTGATGCCTAACTTCTTCGAAAGCAACCTATTTTGCATGGATAGAAGTTCCTTTGTATCATACAACTGACTCCACCAAACAAAAATAGTCCACATAAGATTGGCTAGAGCTTCAGGCGACTCTGATGTATCTACAGCTTCTGCATAGGCTTCAAAGATTCTAACAATTGTGTTTCCAGATAAAATTTCCGCTTTTGCAAAGCTGTTTAATAAATTTTGCGATAGCTCATACCCCTTTTTGAAAGCCTTATTTTCCATAGCTTCTTCAGATGTAAACAGTGGTATTATGACATTAAGCAATTCAATCATGTGCGCTGATGAATTCAAATCCATCTCCATACTATCTACCCCTGTTAAATCCGTATAAAGCAGTTCATCGACTGATTTATTATAATGGGCTACTAATAATTGCATCTTCTCTAAGTCCGGTTTTCGGCTTCCATTCTCATATCCTTTTACCGTCGATTTCGCACTTATTATTACCTTTCCTAATTCCTCTAACGTTTCACCGTGAATTCTTCGTAAATGCTGGATATTTCTTCCTAACTGATTATCATCCATTAAATTTTCCTTCTTTCAAATCAATCCCAGCCAGTACCTCAAGCATATGCTTCCCGATGGTCTCTGGGTCATATCTATTTGCTTCACAGATGAAGCGTAATCCATCTGGCGTTAGCATTCTTCCATGCTGTCTATCATAGCACATTTTCTGTAATCTTCGAGCTCCTGCTTCGTTATCGTCGGCATCAAAACACCTCTCACCTAATAAAAAAGCCGGTCTGTAAAACCGACACCTCAAACGCCACCCCGACTCCCAAAACTCAGGCAGCGTTAAATTGTATTAAATAGCGAGTCTTTATTTCACATATTTTAGAATCAGGTGTAGGTGCCATAAGTTCAACCATCATATCTCTAATATGTTTAGGTGTCCTGAATGCGCCCAGTCTACCTGCCGAATTCAGTTTACCCAGCATATATTCATATAAATCTCCCTGCATATCCAAGCCTTTAATATCATTTTCAAATAAATCTTCAAGACCTGCAATTACTTTTTGAAGGGCAAGTGGCTCATTAATTTTAAATGTCGCATGTTTTAAGTATCTTGAAAATGAGGAATTTTTATCTGAATTCAAATTAATCATAAACACAAAAACATGCTCTACAAAATGCTTATGAAGTTCTCTTGCTTCCATTCCTTTAAAATTTCTCCATCGCAAAGCCTGTTCTTCTTTTGTTTCTCCAAAAAGGTGTTCTTGTTTTTGTCCCAAAAGTAATTCTGCTGTTTCTATATCAGCTTCCTTTTCATCTAACTGCTTTGCAAACATAAGATATGTTAATTGTTCAATAACTTCTGTTGGTTGTGATACTCCTCCCGCAATTACATCAAGCCATATTTGCTCAATTTTATTTTTTACTACTGCTGGTAACATAACCGTCCTCCTCAAAACTGTTTGTACTTAATAAAATGATTCCATCTTCTAACAATTGTTTTGTAAACAATATTTCAGTGTCATGCACTTATCAGGATCATATTATGATTTTTCTTTGATGTATTTTCCCGACTTCACTCTTTTATCAATTGGTTTTTCTGCCTCCCTTGGAATAGCCCAAGCATGCCCAAATTTCATAACCCCTGGAACCATGCCCGCATTACATATGGTCTGAACTCTTCTAACTGAAATATTCCATTTTCCTGCTGCTTCTTTAATTGTCATGTATTCCATATGTTTTCACTCCCATAAAAGACACGCTAACTATTATATAATATTATATACGCGAAAGCGCCGTATATCAATCTGTTTCCAATAATAAAAGTACAGCAATTTATACGCATCTTCTTACATTTACGCTTGCCTCTATGACTATATCATTTATTTAAAATATGAATTTTTTAGGATGAAATAGACATATGTTTTCTGTCACATCAAAAAACAGCCTTACCCACCAAGTTTTCTTCGATGATAAAGCTGTTTCAACTATCTACAGATCACTATTCTCTTTTATATTCACAATTTCCGATTCTCTGATATGTTTAAAAAGGGTTCTTTTATCAGGTTCCTCACTCTTGCTTCCAAGAATATCATACGAAACTTCTTTTTGCTGTTCCCATGTCCCATAGGCATCTATTATACAAATCCTGCCCTTTGCTTCCTGTTTTTTGTCTTTTCCCCAAACGAAGCAAACTTCTTCCCCTACTTTATATTTCGGTTTTCCAAGTTCCTGTGTATAATCTTCTCTTTCCAATCTTTTTCACCTCCGCAACTTAAGTCGAACGCTCTTATTATCAATTACATTTTTATCATTCTGTTATAAATGACGATCTGTATCTCTCGCACTATATATCAGTCGTCTTACTTCCATAACATTTCCGATAACCACATAATATACTACATAATTTCTCACATAAATTCGATAATAAGGATATTCTCTCTTTTTGGCAGAACGATATGGTTCAAACGCAAGAGGATTTTCCAGCCTTTTCAATATGGCACTTTCAATATCAT
>ERZ773248.1630-NODE-1630-length-17109-cov-3.576053_pt1 | contig 17109 bp, 18 predicted proteins | sample MGYA00580518_ERZ773248 | MGnify/ENA primary metagenome ERZ773248 (study PRJEB29015, sample SAMEA2737762) | human gut metagenome | biome: human gut; feature: human-associated habitat; material: faeces | place: China | collected 2012 ...
GAGCGCCACCTTGCCAAGGTGGAGGTAGCGAGTTCGAGCCTCGTCAGCCGCTCCAAATCAAAGGACACCGATACAATTCGGTGTTTTTCTTTTATCCGCAGCACACTCGCTTCCTCCACCTTCGTAAAATCAGAGGTCGGGGTCCCCGTGAAAGCCTGCGGCTTTTGCGGGGTGTGGATGCGAGTTTGAGCCTCGTCAGCCGCTCCGAGTCAAAAAGCACCGATGTATTCGGTGCTTTTTGTTTTACCCAAACCGCCAGCTGCTGTTAATTCTTTGCCGGTTTACCGCTTCACCATGATAGTGCAATAACCGCTTTGCATGAAATTCCCCTTATCAGAAAATGAAATTTATGAAAAAATACAAAATTCACGTTTGCAGCAGAGAAACAAACGCAAACTGCGAAAGAACGCTTGTGACACCCTGTCAAATATGCTATAATGAGCCTATATTTGAGGTAACACCGCACAATGAAAGCTGCGGTGCTTTGCGGAAATTTTGCGCCCTGACTTCGTTCCGGTTTCACGGTAATACAGCAAGTATTACCGCAAAACTGCGTATAGTCAGTACGCAAAATTTACTCGCAAATCACTCTTGTTCAATTATGCGGTATTACCTTGTTCGCTTTACAGTTTACAGATAAGGAGCTTTCGACGTGAAAAATCGCGAGCAAATTCGTAATTTCTCCATCATTGCACATATTGACCACGGCAAATCTACGCTGGCAGACCGTCTGCTGGAGCAGTGCAAGGCCGTTTCCGTGCGTGAAATGGAGGAGCAGCTACTCGACAATATGGAGCTTGAGCGCGAGCGCGGCATTACCATCAAGGCGCGCGCTGTCCGCATGGAATATACCGCGGACAACGGCAAGACCTACGAAATGAACCTGATCGACACCCCGGGACATGTGGACTTCAACTATGAGGTTTCGCGTTCTCTGGCGGCGTGTGAGGGTGCGCTTCTGGTTGTTGATGCGGCACAGGGTATTGAGGCGCAGACGCTCGGCAACACCTATCTTGCCATTGACGCCGGTCTGGAGGTCGTGCCGGTCATCAACAAGATCGACCTGCCGGCGGCAGACGCGCCGCGCGTCAAGAAGGAGATCGAGGATATCATCGGCATTCCGGCAGAGGACTCGCCCGAAATTTCCGCAAAAATGAATATCAACATTCACGAGGTGCTCGAGCGTATCGTCACTGATATTCCGTCGCCGGAGGGCGATGCGGATGCGCCGCTGCGTGCGCTCGTGTTCGACAGCCAGTACGACCCGTACAAGGGCGTTGTCGTTTACATGCGCCTGCTTGACGGCAAGATCTGCCCGGGCATGAAGGTCAAAATGATGGCCACCGGTGCCGAATTTCAGGTGCTTGAGTGCGGCTATATGCTGCCGTTCGGTCTGTCTCCGCAGCAGGAGCTGTGTGCCGGTGAGGTAGGCTACTTTACCGCCTCTATTAAAAAGGTATCCGACACTCGTGTCGGCGATACCGTTACCGGTGTGGAAAATCCGACGCCGGAGGCGCTGCCCGGCTATCGTCCGGCACGTCCGATGGTATTCTGCGGCATTTACACCGAGGACGGCTCCAAGTATCCCGATCTGCGTGACGCACTTGAAAAACTGCAGCTGAATGACGCGGCACTGTCGTTTGAGCCGGAAAGCTCGGTCGCACTCGGCTTCGGTTTCCGCTGCGGCTTCCTCGGTATGCTGCACATGGAGATCATTCAGGAGCGTCTCGAACGTGAGTTTGACCTCGATCTTGTCACCACCCTGCCGAGTGTTATCTACGAGGTCAGCAAGACTGACGGCACCGTGCAGCGCTGCGACAATCCGCACGACTATCCGAGCCCGGATGTCATCGAGGAGGCACGCGAGCCGTATGTTAAGGCATCCATCATGACGCCGCAGGAGTTCGTCGGCAATATCATGCCGATGTGTCAGGACCGACGCGGCATCTTCAAGGATATGCAGTATCTGGACTCCAATCTGGTCGAGCTGCACTATGAAATGCCGACCGGTGAGATCATTTATGACTTTTTCGACGCGCTCAAGGCTCGTACCAAGGGTTATGCGTCGCTCGACTATGAATTTATCGACTACCGCAAGAGCGATCTCGTTAAGGTCGATATGCTGCTCAACGGCGATCAGGTGGACGCGCTGTCCTTTATCGCGCACCGCGATAAGGCCTACGGCCGTGCCCGCCGTATCTGCGAAAAGCTGAAGGAAAATATCCCGCGCCAGCTGTTCGAGGTGCCGATTCAGGCAGCCATCGGCGGCAAGGTCATCGCTCGTGAAACCGTCAAGGCGCTTCGCAAGGACGTACTGGCTAAGTGCTACGGCGGCGATATCACCCGAAAGAAGAAGCTGCTTGAAAAGCAGAAGGAAGGCAAGAAGAAGATGCGTGCGCTCGGCACGGTTCAGCTGCCGACCGAGGCTTTTATGGCTGTGCTTAAACTCGATGAAGAAAACTAACGCTGCAACAGGCGGCAAGCTGCTCGGACTCTACCTGCACATCCCGTTCTGCGTGAAAAAGTGCGCGTACTGCGATTTTTATTCGGTCACGGATGCGTCACTCAAAGCCGATTACACGGCGGCGCTGATTCGTGATATAAGGGCGTACGGCGAACGCTGCTCCGGTTACACGGTCGATACCGTGTATATTGGCGGCGGCACGCCGACCTGTCTTGGCGCAGACTATCTCAGCAGGATTTTACAGGCGGTCGGGGCATGCTTTGCGATTGCGGAAAACGCCGAAATCACGGTGGAATGCAATCCGGAGAGCACGGATCAAGCGGTGCTGGAGGCCATGCACGAGCACGGCGTCAACCGGCTCTCGTTTGGCGTGCAGGCGGCGCACGACACCGAGCTTAAACGCATCGGCCGTATCCACGACTTTGCGCAGGCACAGGCAGCCGTAGAACTCGCACGGCAGTGTGGCTTCGCCAACATCAGCCTTGATTTGATGTACGGCCTGCCGAACCAGACGCAGGCGCAGTTTCTCGACTCGGTGACACAGTGTTTGACGCTGAACCCGCAGCATTTGTCGTGCTACGGACTCAAACTGGAGCCTGCAACACCGATGGGACGTGAAAATCCGGTTCTGCCGGATGATGATACGCAGGCAGATACCTATCTTGCCATGTGCAGGCTGCTCAGCAGGAACGGCTTCGAGCACTATGAAATATCAAATTTCGCAAAACCGGGTTTTCGTTCCCGGCATAATTTCAAATACTGGGATCTTTCCGACTATCTCGGACTGGGACCGGGTGCCCATTCCTTCCTGAATGGCCGCCGGTTCGCGTTTGCCCGGGATATCAGGGCTTATATCAGCGGTGAGAGCATCCCGCAGGACGAGGAGGAGGTCTCGGACTTCCGGCGGCAGGGCGAATACCTGATGGTGCACCTGCGGACCTCGGACGGTGCGGATATGCACGATCTCGAAAACCGATACCATGTCAGCACGGCTCCTTACGAGCAGGTATTCCGCATGCTGGAAAAGCACGGTCTTGCCGCTCACGAGGGTACACGGTGGTATCTCACCGAACAGGGCTTTCTGGTTTCCAACAGCATTATCAATGCTGTGGTGGAAGCCGGAGAATAATTGAGAACGACGGATTCTCAATTTTCCATTATTCATTTGTTTGTGATAAATTAACATATACGCAAAAATGGAGGAATCAACATGCGCGCAGTAATCACAGTAACAGGCAAGGACCGCACCGGTATCATCGCCAAGATCTCGAACACGCTCTATGAGCATCAGGTCAACATCATCGACATTTCTCAGAATGTAATGGACGATGTATTTGCAATGGTCATGCTGGTAAATATTGATAAGTGCACCGTAGACTTCAACACGCTCATCGACCTGCTTGACAAGGATGGTGAGGAGCTCGGCATGAAGATTCACACCATGCATGAGGACATCTTCGACGCAATGCACAAAATCTGACAAATTGATGGAATCGAGAGCAGGTAACCGATTCTCAACTCTCAATTTTTCAGGAGGTTTAGTTAAATGTCTATGATCAACACGAAAGATATTCTGGAAACCATTAAGATGATCGAGGAGGAGCACCTCGACATTCGTACCATCACGATGGGCATTTCGCTGCGCGACCTTGCGGCGGACGACATCAATGTGCTGGCGGACAAGGTATACGACAAGGTAACGCGCCGCGCGGAAAAGCTGGTTGCCACCGGCGAGCAGATTGAGCGCGAGCTTGGTATCCCGATCATCAACAAGCGTATTTCGGTAACGCCGATCGCCATGGTCGGTGCGACCTCCTCGGCAAACAGCTATGTACCGCTGGCCAAGGCGCTTGACCGTGCCGCTGCGACCACTGGCGTCAACTTCGTCGGCGGCTTCTCGGCTCTGGTGCAGAAGGGTTTTGCCAAGGGCGATGAAATCCTTATCAACTCCATTCCGGAGGCAATGGCGGAAACCAATCTGGTCTGCTCGTCGGTCAACGTTGCGTCCACCAAGGCGGGTGTCAATCTGGATGCCATCGGTCTGATGGGCCGCATCATCAAGCAGACCGCAGAACTGACCAAGGACAACGATTCCATGGGCTGCTCCAAGCTGGTCGTTTTTGCCAACGCGGTAGACGATAACCCGTTCATGGCCGGTGCGTTCCATGGCATCGGTGAGCCGGAAACCGTTATCAACGTCGGCGTTTCCGGCCCGGGCGTTGTACAGTCCGCCATCCGCCGTGCAGGTGACTGCTCCATCGGCGAGGTAGCTGACGTGATCAAGAAAACTGCGTTCAAGATCACCCGTATGGGCCAGCTGGTTGGCGCACTGGCAAGCCAGCGCCTGGGTGTGCCGTTCGGCATCGTTGACCTGTCTCTCGCACCGACGCCGGCTATCGGTGACTCGGTTGCGCGTATTCTGGAGGAAGTTGGTCTGGAGGTCTGCGGCGGCTGCGGCACGACCGCAATCCTCGCGATGCTGAATGATGCCGTTAAGAAGGGCGGCGTTATGGCATCCTCGAGTGTCGGCGGTCTGTCCGGCGCATTCATTCCGGTTTCCGAGGACGAGGGCATGATTGCGGCGGCTCAGGCAGGCGCACTGACCCTTGAGAAGCTCGAAGCAATGACTGCGGTATGCTCGGTTGGTATCGACATGGTTGCTGTCCCGGGTGACACCACCGCTGAGGTTATTTCCGGCCTGATCGCGGACGAGATCGCAATCGGCGTTGTCAACACCAAGACCACTGCTGTCCGTGTTATCCCGGCCATCGGCAAGGGAGTCGGTGATATGGTCGAGTTCGGCGGTCTGCTTGGCGCGGCTCCGATCATGCCGATCAAGACCGGTTCTCCCGCGAAGTTCATTAACCGCGGAGGCCGTATTCCGGCTCCGATTCAGAGCCTCAAGAACTAACTGCATAAAGCGCATAAAAACAGCTCAGCAATGCCTGAGCTGTTTTTGTGCTATGCCTGTGAGACGAAAAGACGCCCGCTCAAAAATGAGCGGGCGTTTATTGTTTTTACCGGTTCTCGTTGCCTTTTTGGCACATGGCAGTGAAAATCACGCCTGCACCGGAGACAACCCCTACGGTTATCCACAGTTTGGATGAACCGCCGGACAGGTGCTCCTTGAAGCTGTCAGCCGTTGGAATATCGTTCTCTGCAATATCTGTAGCCGAAGCCTCGTTATCCCAGGTTTCACCGGCCGGAATCGGTCCATCAGGAATGTCGATAATGATCGGCTCATAGGAAACCTCCGGAACATCGGAATCCGGACGGTTTACAGATAAATCAGTCTCGTTCTTTGAGATCTCTGAAACGAAAGCAACGTCCGTCTCCGGAGAATCTTCTGCTGCAAAAGCGCTGATGCCGAGCATATTCAGACTCAGGCTGGCGGTAGTCAGCAGAACAAGAAAACGCTTACCTTTTCTCTTCATGAGCTCTCCCTCACTTTCGCATGAAATCAGAAGCATAAATCAATGCCGCTTCTTATTATCGAACATAGTTTATCAAACAGCAGATACAGAAAGAGGGTATATTTTGCGAGATGACAGCATTTTCCTAAAAATATTTTATACAAGGCGCTAAAGCGGACAACGGACACGGAAAAAGCCGTTCTGAGGCATAGAACGGCTTGGAGAAGTTATTCCCACTGCTCCCAAACGTCGGGCTGGTAGCCGACAGTTGCCTGACGGCCGTTGCGGACAATTGGCGTTTTCATCAGCGTGCCGTCCTCGAGCAGCTTTTCCTTCTTGTCCTCGTCGTAGGCGAGGTAGGCAAGCGACGCATAACTCTTGCTTTTCTGGTCGAGCAGGTTGTCCAGTCCGCCGACAGCCTTCAGCACGCTGTCCAGTTCACCCTTGGACATGCCCTTTTGCGCAAGGTCGATCATCTGGAATTTAATGCCGCGTTCTTTGAACCAGCGCTGCGCTTTTTTGGTATCAAAACACTTGCTTTTGCCGAAAATCTGAATATTCATGCCGTAATCTCCTTTGCTCTGCTGTTTGCATTATAGCAGAACTGGGAGAGGAAAACAAGGGCAATACCGCATAATTGAACAAGAGCGATTTGCGCAAAGCGCCGCGGCAGTGCGACCGGAGCCTGCGCAAGGAACCGCAGCTTTAATTGTGCGGTGTTGCCCAAATCCTATTGCGGTCGGCGCAGGTGCAAAACGCCGCAGGTGCGTGTGAACGGATACAGCAGCACACAGACAAGTGCGGCGCAGCGGCCAACCTCACACAGGAGGAGAGGCACTGCGAAGAATACCTCGCCGTGTCGGGCAAAATTGCCGATGGCAGCCAGTCCGGCGGCAGTGAACGCCGGATAGGGAAGCAGGGCAGCGGTGTTTGCTCCAAGCAGCAGCACTGTGCGCAGCAGCAGGAGTGCGAGCAATGCACCGCCTGCGCTGAGTCCGCGCGACACGCTTGCGGACAGCTTGGCCTCCGGCAGAGATAACGCCAGTACGACCGATGCCGGCAGCAGGGAGTACAGAATATGCCAGAATTGCGGCAGCAATGCCGCTGTCGGTGCGGAAAAGCTGGCAGGCGTAAGCTGTGTGAATGTCAGCACACCGGAGAGCAGGAGTACCGTACCGGCAAGCCACGCAATCGGCAGTGCCCACATGGCACAGCGGTTGAGCCCCATTGCTGCCATGAGCAGGATGCAGACTGTCAGCAGCACAACTGTGCTGCCGCATGAGCGTCCGGTGAACACGGTCTTCTGCAGGAAAATGCTCATGCGGGCGATGGATGCCAGCAGCGGAAACAGTGAGGTCAGGGCAAGCACCCATTGTGCAGGAGCCGAATGCCGAACACGGTCGGACAGCCTTGCTGCTCCGATACCGGCCAGTGCACAAACCGTACACGCGAGTGCAGCGGCGTACACGCTCTGCCCGTCGGCGGGAAGATACAGTAATTCGCTCATCGGCAGCAGGGTAAACTGCGCCGTACACCACCGCGGAAACAGCCGTTCACGCATAGGCGCCACCGCCGATCTCACCGTCTAAAAAGCAGTTCAGCCGTTCGTTTTTGAACACTGCCGTGCCTGCCGGTGCCGTCTGTCCGAACGCATCCACGCGCAAGGCCGGAAGAATGGCCGTGCCGTCTGCGTGCAGCACATCGGTGACGCGGTACAGCGGCATATCCGGCAGAACGCCGTCCTGCGCGGAGCGGTCAAGCAGCTCGCTGAGCGCGTACACCTCGTTGTCGTTCTCCAGCAGCTCGGCGGCAGAGCCGTCCCGCACGACGGCTGCCCGCAGGCTGAGCCGCACATCGTTTTCACGGCAAAGATAGTCCGCCAGCGGAAGAATGCTCTCGGAAACCGCATCCTCACTTAAAAGCAGCACCTGTGCATGGCTCAAATACAGGTCGCCCGGCAGGATACTGCGCAGGTTGCGCAGTGCGTCCGTCACATCGGTTCCGGTGGCGGACAGGTAAGCCGGTGCGGCGGTGTCGTCCGGCGAGTCCTGCCGCACAACCTCGGCGGTCAGGCAGTACACACCGTTTTTGCAGTCGAGCGCAAGTGCGGACACCGGCGAAACCTCTCTCGCACAGCCGCACAGCAACAGCAGCAGCGGCAGGAGTCTGAGCAGCTTCACGGGCGTTCCTCCTTCGACGGGCGTTTGACGGCAAAGCGGTCGCAGCGCATGAAAAACCATGGATAGCGAAGCCAGGTGTCCTCATGCTCGGCGGAGATGCGCGGCACCAGATTGAGCAGATACGGTACCGAGCACGAGTGCATGCGGCACAGTGCTGCGAGTGTTAATCCGAGTGCAAGACCAACGCCATACAGTCCCCAGGAGGCTGCAGCAGCGAGCAGCACGAAGCGAAGCCACAGGGCAGCAGTCTGCAGCTTGGGCACCATCAGACCGGTGACACCCGCGATAGCGACTACGATAACGGTCGGTGCGGCGGCAAATCGCGCGGAAACTGCCGCGTCACCGAGCACCAGACCGCCGACAATGCTCATCGTCTGTCCCATGGCACCGGGCGTTCGCGCTCCGGCTTCCTTGAGTGCCTCGAGTACGAACAGCATGAGTAAAATCTCCCAGCCGATGGGAAGGGGAACGCCGCGCTGTGCGGCGGAGACAGCGAACAGCAGCCGCGCGGGCACTAATTCTCGGTGATAGAGCATGAGTGCGGCGTACATGGCGGGAAACGTGATCGTGAATACAAATCCGACGACACGCAGGATGCGCGAAAGATTCGCTTGCAGAAAGCTGATATAGTAATCGTCGTTGGACTGAAAGCACTCCTGAAACAGAAACGGCGCTGTGAGCGCTACCGGACTGCCGTCCACGACAACGACGCACCGACCCTCCAGCATACGGGAAGCGGCAACGTCCGGCCGTTCGGTCGTGCCGAGCGTCGGAAACGGCGACCAGCGGTGGTCGCGTATGCGTTCGGCAAGATAGTTGGAGTCGAGCACGCTGTCGATATCGAGCGCGTTCAGACGCGTTTCCAGACGCTCAACCAGACTGTTTTCACACAGTCCGGCGATATAGCACAGGCACACGTTGGTGTTCGTGCGGCTGCCGACGCGCATAAACCGGAATTTCAGCCGAGGGTCGTTCACGCGGCGGCGGATGAGCGCCAGATTGGGCATAAAGCACTCGGTGAAGCCTTCTCGCGGGCCGGAAAGCACGCGCTCGTTTTCCGGCTCGGCGGTGCTGCGCTTGTCGAAGCCCTTGGTGTTGACGAGAACCGGACGTGCATCGCCGTCGGTCAGCACAATGGCATCGCCGTAGAGAAAGGCGGCAAATACCTTGTTCATATCGGTTTCCACGCGGCATTCGTCGGCTTGGAGCACGGTGGCGGCGAGCACATCGGCGGAAAGCCGCGCCTGCTCGCAGCGCAGGATCGGCCGCACGAGGCTCTGGTTGATGGCAAGGGAATTTACCATGCCGTCAAAGAAAAACAGCGCACAGCGCAGTCCGTTTTGACCGATGGCACGCCGTATGATAAGCGTATCGTCGTTCCGGAACAGCTCCTGCATCATGCGGATGTTTCGTTCCAGATCGGCGGTAAATGTGATCGTTTCCATAGTTTCACCCCAAGTTAGGGTGCGCACTATGATAAAAATTATTCAGAAAGTGATCTTGTAGGGCGGGGTGACCTCATTCCGCCCTGCGGTCAAGTGGTCAATTCGGCCGAAAGAACCTCGCCAAATAATCTGATTCCTTTCAGCGCTTCTGTCATCGTATTGCCCGACGAACCTACCTCCACCAGAAACGCGCTGTGCGTTGCATGCTGATTAAAACGCTGGGTCCGCAGATTAAGCGGACGCATGAGCGTCGGATAGGTGCGGTTGAGCCGGTACTGCAGCGATGCTGCACGATTCAGGTTCTCCTGCCAGTCCGGGTGATACAGGCCGCCGTCATCTGTGCCGACCACAAGCATAAGCTGTGCAGTTTCCTCGCCGTTTATCGTGCAGGAGGTCTTGTAGGCGCGGCCGTCATCGGTCAGGATCGAGTCGCGGTGCACGTCAATGACGGTTGTGATGGATGGATATTCTGCCAGCGTGTCCTCAACCACGGCAAGTGAGCGGTCATACGCGCCGGTGTACATGGGCGAATCGAAAATTTCGCGGATATGTACGGCCTCAATGCCGTTGTTCTCGAGGACCTTCTGCAGCTCGTCACCGACGCGCACTACATTATAATTGGTATCGGTCGTGCGCTCGGTCTCGGTCGGTGTATACGGAAAAGCGGCATCCGGCGTGTAGCTTTCGCTGCTGTGTGTGTGATAGATAAGCACCTGCGGCCCATCTCCATCAGCGGAAAAATGCTCGTCTGCGGCGAGACAGTCTGCCGCATCCACGTCATACGAGGTCTCGTTGTTGATGGAGACCGTGGCAGCCTTGTCAGCGGCCGACAGCACTGGATTGTCGTTCTCGGTGTCGGACGAGGGCACATAGGTGCTCTCTGCAAGCGGATTTTCCGCCTGCTCATCCCGCGCTGCGGCAGCCGTGCGCGGCGTGTACACCTCGGCGGTATCCTCCGGCGAAACGCCGAACTCGAGCGCCATTGCGCGGGTGACAAAGCCGCTGTTGTGCGCCAGACCGGTCAGTGCCTTTTGTGCGATCGGCTCGCCGCCTGCCCGGGAAAAAATCAGCAGCGACAGCGCCAGACAGAGGGTGATGGCGGCAGGCAGGCGGATGCCGCCTCTCGATCGGAATTTCTGATGTTTACGCCGCTTCATTGCGCCATCCTCCTTGCTGTTTCATGCTATCTATCATACGCCGTACAGCGTGCGAGTATGCCCGAAACCTGTCACGAGAGGTACAGGTCGATATCGGCAACACTGAGGTGCGGATGCAGCGCCATGTTGACCGCATAGCCGATCATGCGGGAGATGTCGGCAACCTCGCGGTCAATGTCGCGTGTGGTGATCATCACCGGCTGGGAGAGGTCGTCCAGCGCTTCGCAGGCAGGCTGCCCGAGCTGGCTGCTGATCTCATGTGCGAGCGTTGCACCGTCCACCACGGTCGGCACGCCAACGGCGATAACCGGCACGCCGAGTGTTTCCTTGTTGAGCGCCGCACGGGCGTTTCCCACGCCGGCCCCCGGCGTAATGCCGGTATCTGCCAGCTGAACCGTACGCAGCAGCCGCGACAGCCGACCGGCGGCAAGCGCATCCACGGCGATGACAGCGGCAGGGCGCACGCGGTCGAGCACACCGCAGATGACCTCGCCGGTCTCGACGCCGGTCTGTCCGAGCACACCCGGAGCCAGTGCGGAAACGGGCCGCCAGTCCGCGAAAATAGCGGGTGACTGCGCGACCAGATGCCGCGTGGCAATCACATGATCGGCGGTCTGCGGACCGATGGCATCGGGGGTTATCATACGATTGCCCAGTCCGGCAATGAGCACCGGACCGTCATTCGGATGCGGCAGCAGCTCGCGCAGCAGCGTGCTGAGCGCCTTGCAGGCACGCGGAAATGCGTCCTCCTCACGGCGGATGAGTGCATCCAGCTCAAGCGTGAGATAGCGCCCCTGCGGCTTGCCGATCTCGCGGGCGGCATCCTCTGAGAGAATGCGTACCTCGTGTACGGCGAAGCCCTCAAGCGTGCGATCGGACTGCCGGACATGCGGCAGGGCAGCGGCTGTTTTATGGTTTTCGATCGCCTCAACGGCCAGATCGGTGCGGAAAGCCATGCGCAATCCCTCCTTATAAGGATAGTTTTTTCGAGAAAAAAGTTTTTATGCAGAAAATGAAAAAAACACTTGCTTTTTTTGTGAGAAGATGATAGAATAATATCACTGTTGAATAGAAAACGAAGGAGGTGTTTTCAGAATGCCCAATATTAAGTCTGCAAAGAAGCGCGTTAAGGTTAACTCCGTAAAGGCGCTGAACAACCAGATGGCTAAGAGCGAGCTCAAGACCACTCTGAAGAAGTTTGATGCTGCGATTGCTGGCGGCGATAAGGCTGAAGCAACTGCTGCTTACACGACCGCTGTCAAGGCTGTCGATCAGGCGGCTGCCAAGCACCTCCTGCACAAGAACAATGCGTCCAACAAGAAGAGCAAGATGACTACCAAGCTCAACGGCATGGCGTAAGTTCTGGTATAGAACATCGAAACCGCAAGTTTAACTTGCGGTTTTTCTTTTTGCATTATTTAGATATTTATCGAAATGTGTTGACAAATGCAGAAGTTGTGGTATACTGAAAACAATTAGATGGCCATCTAATTAACAGGATAGCGAGAAGGGCGGTGAACGGAATGGACATTACCATTCTGATTTGCGCGATTGCGCTGATTTTAGCGGCAATACTGGTAATCTGGCAGGCAAAAGCGCTTGCAAGGTGCGATTTGATTTGTAAATCCTGCGGCACGAAGCAGAATCTGCCGTGGAAGCGGCTGGTTTTCCGCACGCATGTGGGAAATGACTGGCAGCTGTATTGTCCGGTCTGCGGACGCAAAACGTGGTTTACCGCACGAAAGAGGGGACAGTAATGGGGTTTCAGCAGAGCTTTAAGGCACTCAGCGATCCGGTGCGGCGCGAAATTCTGTCGCTGCTGCGGCGCGGACCGATGGCGGCGGGCGATATTGCGGCGCACTTCGAGGTGTCGGGCGCAACCATTTCGCATCACCTGTCCGTCCTGCGGGATGCGGGTCTGGTGCTGGATGACAAGCAGGGCAAGTACATTTATTATGAGTTGAATATGTCGGTCGTGGATGAGATTCTCGAATGGATCAGCGCCTTGAAAGGAGATGTCAGGAATGAAAAAAATCAGTAGACTGCAGGTGACGGCGTGGGTGCTGTCGCTGCTGCCGGCGGCAATGACAGCGGTGTTTTACAGCAGGCTGCCCGCGGAAATTCCCATGCAGTGGGATCTTGCCGGCCATATGAATTACGAAACCAGATGGCATTTGTGGATCGTGGCCGGGATGGCACCGCTGTTTGCGGTTCTGTTTTACTTTCTGCCGCGGTTTGACCCGAAAAGCAGGAACTACAGCAAGTTTTACGATGTCTATGTCGGGTTTCAGATCATGATCGACCTGTTCCTGACCGCAATGTGCGGCATCTGCATTGCGGAAGCACTGCGTCCGGGTACGGTCGATGTGCCGACAGTCGTATGTCTGCTCGTCAGCTTGCTGGTGATGTGCCTCGGCAACATTATGCCGAAGTTTCGCATGAACTGGTACTGCGGACTCAAAACGCCGTGGACGCTGTCGAGCGAAACTGTCTGGACGAAAACGCATCGTGTGGCGGGCCGCATGCTGTTTGCGGCGGGTATTATCGGTGCGGCAGGCTCGTTCGTTCCGAACGAAATTGCAAAGTTTGTGCTGGTGCTCGCGCCAATGGTGGCGGCAACGATTATCTCGACTGTGCTGAGCTGGCGATGGTACCGCGCAGAACAGCAGTGATAGACGAAAAATGAACTTTGAAAGCGCGGTTTGCTGGAAAACCGCGCTTTTCTTGTATAAAAAGGTTAAAATTACAGAATGGTTACAACAAATTTAGTCATATTTTAACTTGCCAAGTGGGGAACGGTGTGCTATAATTTTGAAGCAAGTTTACATAGGTGGGGAATACACCCTATCTATCATAACCACTGAGCAAGGAGAATATTATGAAAAGAACGCGAAAGCTGGTGACCGTTGCGGTGCTGGCGGTTGCGGTGGTCGTAAGCGCGATCACGGCAGCCTATGCACTGAGCGCGAACACCACGGAGACGTATGCGTATCTTCCTGAACACTCGGTTTACTTTTATGATACAGCAGGAGAGTACGCGTGGGCTTCCAACGAGGTTGATACGCTTGCCGTTGCAGGCGTGATCAAGGGCGGCGGAACCCATCTGTTTTATCCGGGCAACGCCATTACCCGAGCGGACTTCATCGTTATGCTCGACCGTGCCTATGGCATGAGTGAAGCGCTCGACAACGGTCAGGTCAATTCGAACGGCTCGTTTGTCGATGTGCCGAGCAGCGCCTATTACAGCAAGGCGGTTATCGCGGCGAAAGCCTTCGGCATAGTGGCGGGCACTGCGACCGGTGAGTTTCAGCCGCAGCAGCCTATCACTCGTCAGGACGCAATGGTGTTCCTCAAGCGCACGATTGACCGCACGGCGCTCAAACTGGGCACCGGTTCGGTGAGCAGCTTCTCGGATGCGAGCAGGATTTCCAATTACGCGAAGCCTTCCGTCAGTGCACTGGTCGGTGCTAAGGTGATCGGCGGCTCGAAAGGAAAAATCAATCCGCTTTCCAAGGTAACGCGTGCGGAGATGGCGGTGATGCTCTATCGGGCAACGCATTTGACCGTGCAGGGCAGCGGCGCTGTGTATCAGAGCCGCGGCGATCTGGTCAATCTGTGTATCGGCACGCAGAATTACTGCGATGTTGTGATCGAGAACTATGATCCTTCGGTGACGTATACCGGTCTGATGGGGTATACGGATTTCCGACGAGTCGGCGGCGTTACCTACGTTTCGCTGAGCGGCAAACGCGCGATCGACCGCACGGTAACGTACACGAACGGCGTGTTCACCTTCGCAGACGGTGAGGGTACAGTGAGCATTCCGGCGGCCATCGATTGCGTAGCTATCGATGTCAGCCAGCCGTACCATCAGCTGAATGCGCCGACAAGCACCGGCAGTACCTACCGGCATTGCTATCCCTCCATCGAGGACGGCATGGTTACTGCGATTTATTATTCCAAGGTATAACGAAACCACCCTGCTTTCGCAGGGTGGTTTTTCGTTGTTAAATGCGTGGGCGGAAACTGGAGAAACGTTACGTTCATTTTCCATAAAAAAGACACCTCCGCTATGCAGAGGTGTCTTTTTTATACATTTGGAGATGAATGGATTTTTGGAGAAAATTGCAGGATTTGAGAATTAAAATTACTCAGAAACCAGAGGGGTGGACAGGTAACGGTCGCCGGTATCAGGCAACAGAGCTACGATAACCTTGCCGGCGTTCTCCGGACGCTTGGACAGCTCAACAGCAGCCCACAGAGCAGCACCGGAGGAAATACCTACGAACAGACCCTCGCTGTGAGCGAACTGGCGAGAGGTTTCAAATGCGTCCTCGTTTGCGACACGAATAACTTCGTCGTAAACCTTGGTATCGAGTACATCCGGAACGAAGCCGGCGCCGATACCCTGGATCTTATGCTGGCCGCCCTTGCCGGTGGACAGTACCGGGGAGGTATCCGGCTCAACAGCTACTACCTTGACATTCGGGTCCTGATCCTTCAGGTACTTGCCGGTGCCGGTTACGGTGCCGCCGGTGCCTACGCCTGCAACGAAGATGTCAACCTTGTGACCGGACTGCTCCCAGATCTCGGGACCGGTGGTTGCGTAGTGTGCAGCCGGGTTTGCCGGGTTTACGAACTGACCCGGGATGAAGCTGTTCGGGGTCTCCTTAGCGAGCTCGTTTGCCTTTGCGATCGCACCGGACATGCCCTTTGTGCCTTCGGTCAGAACCAGCTCAGCGCCGTAAGCCTTCAGCATGTTGCGGCGTTCAACGCTCATGGTTTCCGGCATGGTGAGGATGATGCGGTAGCCGCGGGAAGCTGCAACTGCTGCCAGACCGATACCGGTGTTGCCGGAGGTCGGCTCGATAATGGTTGCGCCCGGCTTGAGCGCACCGGACTTCTCAGCCTCGTTGATCATGGCGTTTGCGATACGATCCTTAACGGAACCGGCCGGATTAAAGTACTCCAGCTTTGCGAGAATCTGTGCGTTAGCGCCAGCCTTAGCTGCAAACTTTTCAGCCGCATACAGCGGGGTATTGCCGATCAGATCGGAGAAGCTCTTTTTAATATCAGACATGGGATAAACCGCCTTTCAAAATTAAGAAAAATTAGAATGTGATGTTAGTAAGGAATGATGGGAAAACTCAGTTGATGCAACATCGACACATTCGCTGGATCGTCATTGAGATCACGCTCCTAAATTCACTTTATTCATATGTGTTTTGTATGAATTAAATATACAACCGAAATTCCCATTTGTCAATAGGAATTTTGAAAAAAGTCAAAAAATTTCCGCACCCGGAAAAATGGTGCGGAAACATACTGTTTAATGGGTAAGATCCCAGTCGATAGGGTCGATGCCGTGCGCTTCGAGAAACGCATTGCACTTGGAGAAGTGCTTGCAGCCGAAAAAGCCATTGTACGCCGACAGAGGAGAGGGATGCACGCTTTCGAGCACAAGGTGCTGCGGTGCGGTGATGAGTTTCTTTTTGCTGCGGGCATTGCCGCCCCAGAGCAGAAAGACGATCGGCTGCTCATGTTCGTTCAGCTTTTCGATTATATGGTCGGTGAAGGTCGTCCAGCCGAGGTTTTTATGGCTGTTCGCCTGCCCGCGGCGTACGGTCAGAGTCGTGTTCAGCATGAGCACACCGCGCTCCGCCCACTTGGTGAGCGTGCCGTCCTTGGGAGGTACAATGCCGAGATCACTCTGCAGCTCCTTGAAGATGTTCTGCAGGCTCGGAGGCGGCTGAACACCCGGCTGAACCGAGAAGCAAAGTCCGTGCGCCTGTCCGGGACCGTGATATGGGTCCTGCCCGAGGATGACGGCCTTGACCTTGGAATACGGCGTGTACCGCAGAGCGTTAAAGATGTTCTCTGCCGCCGGATAGATGGTCTGCTCGGCGTATTCCTTTTTCAGCCAGTAGCGAATGCGCTTGTAATAATCCTGCTCAAACTCACCGGCAAGGATCTCGTCCCAATCGTTGCCAAGATGTACCATGCTATCACTCCAAAATTGTTTTCTTACCTTTAGTATAGCATAGGAAAGGGGGTGTGTCAAAATTGAGAATGGATAGGGAGCGTCCTATCGCGCAGACAGTTCGTCCTATTCGGGCTGCACCGGTCGCAGACACAGGTTTTCCGGTGTGCCCGAACTGCGAAGGTGGTTCGCCATTGCCGGGCGAGGATTCCGCCGCTGCGGCGGTGGGGACGTTTGCCGTGTCCACGGCAGGGGACAAAAAGGGTAGACACCTACGGTTTGCCCGTAGGCTGCTAAACCTTTTTCCCGCGCCGTGCGCGGATTAAATGAGTGCCCTTCCTCTTTGAACTCCTACCTTTCCCTTATTTCTTAGTCTGGCGCAAATCAGAGACCGGCGACCGCTGCGAAATAGAGGAACGACAGAGGATTTTTTCTCTGCTACGGACGAACTACCTTCGGAGTCCGTCCTC
>ERZ773248.1632-NODE-1632-length-17087-cov-18.952677_pt1 | contig 17087 bp, 12 predicted proteins | sample MGYA00580518_ERZ773248 | MGnify/ENA primary metagenome ERZ773248 (study PRJEB29015, sample SAMEA2737762) | human gut metagenome | biome: human gut; feature: human-associated habitat; material: faeces | place: China | collected 2012 ...
CCGCTATTAACGACCTACTCCCTTTCCAGGGGAGCCCCTTCGGCCAGCTTGGGTACTTCTCCAAACGCCCTAGATTCGTTATTTGCATTTCGCAAATAACTATTTCGCACTTTCGTGCTCTTTATCAGGTTTTAACTTTTCTTTCGAAAAGCCTTTTGTATTATATCGCACTTTCTATTTATTTGTCAAGTACTTTTTTCAAGTTTTTTAACTTTTTGAACCTGACTAGCGGAGAGAGTGGGATTCGAACCCACGCGCCCTTGCGGACAAACGGTTTTCAAGACCGCCTCGTTATGACCACTTCGATATCTCTCCATATGTTGTTGTTTGTCTTTGGTGTTTTCTCACCGCCGACGCAAGTGATATTCTAGCACCAAAGTATTCACCTGTCAACAACTTTTTTACATTTTTTTCATTTTTTCTTTCTCAGACTTTAACAAACCCTGAAATCCCGCATAAATCCGCTGTTTTTTCTATAGTAATTCCAGAAAATAATACAACCAAAACAGTCCGGCAGGATGATTTCTTCAGCTGCAAGGCGGAGGAATGAGGCGTAGCGGTGGCTACGCCGATTGACGACAACGCCGCAGATGAAAAATCAGACAAGTCAATATAGCAGTTACTTAATATTCGCTGTACTAGCCTAACGCAAGAATGCTTCTGCAATATAGAGATCCTCCGGCGTTGTGATCTTAATATTCTGGTAAGATCCTTCCGCAAGCGCAACCTTCACTCCTGTTTCCTGTTCTATTACCATTGCATCATCTGTGATCTTACTCATATCCTTCTTACGGATACTGTCATGCGCCTCTCGGATAAGCGCATAAGAAAATATCTGTGGTGTCTGAATCGTCCACACGCATTTTCTGTCTGGTGTTTCTTTTACATATCCTTCTGCATCTGACAGCTTTATCGTATCTTTGGACGGCATTCCCACTACGCATGCTCCGGTTTCTTTCACCTTCTCTAATCCGCGTTCGATAATTTCTTCTGTGATAAACGGCCTTGCTCCATCATGAATCAATACATATCGACAATCTTTGCATGCACACAATCCCGCATAGACAGAATCATAGCGTTCTTTTCCGCCTGCAATTACATTTGAAACCTTTGTAAAACCATATTTTTTTACTATTTCCTCTTTACAGTAAGAAAGAGCGTCCTCTCCTGTCACGAGAATAATGTCCTGAATCAGTGGACTTTCCTGAAAACAGCGCAGGGAATAATACAGGACCGGATAGCCCTGTATTTCCAGAAACTGCTTTTGTATTTTACTGTGCATTCTTTTTCCCTGTCCTGCTGCCAGAACAATGGCTGTATTTTTTCCTGCCATTTTTAACGTTCTCCTAATTTAAGATTCGGAACTGCATTCAGATCCCATCCATGACGTGTTCCTTTTATATATTCATAATAAGCAGCTACTCCGATCATTGCTGCATTATCCGTACAGAAAATCGGCGACGGACGGTAAAAGCTGTATTTATTCTTTTTACATGCCTCTTCCATCGCTGCTCTTAAAGTTCCGTTTGAAGCCACTCCACCCGCGATTGCGATCTTAGTCATTCCATAATCTTTTGCCGCAAGCATAGTGTGCTCTACCAATACATCAACTACTGCCTTCTGGAAAGATGCCGCCAGGTCTGCCCTGTTCACTTCTTCTCCTGTCATCTGGGCATGGTTGATATAATTTAATACCGCTGATTTTACTCCACTGAAGCTGAAATCATATGGGCAGTCTCCAATTTTAGCCTTAGGAAATTCTATTGCGTTCGGATTCCCCTCTTTTGAAAGTTTATCAACTTTTGGCCCGCCCGGATATCCCAGACCAATTGCTCTTGCCACTTTATCAAAAGCTTCTCCTGCCGCATCATCACGAGTGCGTCCCAGAATTTCAAATTCACCGTAATCTTTAACAATTACAAGATGGGTATGTCCACCGGATACGATCAGACAGAGAAATGGTGGTTCCAGGTCCGGATGTTCTATATAATTTGCAGATACATGTCCCTCAATATGATGAACACCTACCAGTGGAAGTTTCTTTGCATAGGCGATAGCTTTGGCTTCCGCTACGCCCACCAAAAGCGCACCTACAAGTCCCGGACCGTAGGTGACACCAATCGCATCCAGGTCGTCCAGCGTTACCCCCGCATCTGACAGAGCCTGCTCAATTACCTGGTTAATCTTTTCAATATGTTTACGGGAAGCAATTTCCGGAACTACTCCGCCGTATAAAGTATGAAGAGCAATCTGCGAAGAGATCACATTTGACAAAATAGTTCTGCCATTTTTTACAACAGAAGCTGCTGTCTCATCACAGGAACTCTCTATTGCGAGAATTAATGTATCTTTCATTTTCTATTCCTCATTCTTCAAAATTCAACTCTACACTCTTTCCATCTTTTCCCGGGAACGCATTTGGAAAAATCTCGCGGACTTTATCCATAAATTCGTCCGGTCTGACAAGAGAAGGACTGTAATGTGTCAGCCACATTTCCTGTACTTTTGCATCACGAGCCAGGACTGCTGCCTCGCGGAAAGTCATATGCTTATAGCCGCGGGCTTTATCCGCTTTATCATCTTCCCCGTACATTCCCTCACAGATAAACAGATCTGACTCCTTTGCATTGCGCAGGATAGACTCTGTTGGTCTGGTATCTGTTGTATAAGTAAGTTTAATTCCTTTTCGCGCAGGTCCAAGTACCATCTCCGGTGTATAAATGACACCATCCGCCTCTATGGTCTGCCCTTTCTGAAGAGGATTCCAGAATTTCAGCGGGATTTCCTGTTCCTTTGCTCTCTCTGCTGAGAATTTTCCCTGTCGAAGAATCTCAAGAGTATATCCATAGCAGAGAACATTATGATTCACTTTGAAAGCCGTGATTCGATAGCCATTCAATTCGATAACCTGTTCCGGCTGGGTAATTTCTATAAATTTGATTTCAAACGGAAGCTCCGGTGCAATTACACGCAATGCATTTACCACTCGTTCCAGCCCTTTCGGGCCAACCAGTGTAAGCGGTTCTGTTCGGTCTGCATTTCCCATTGTAAGGAGAAGTCCCGGAAGTCCACTGATATGATCCCCATGATAATGAGTAAAGCAGATCACATCAATCGGCTTGAAGCTCCATCCTTTTTCTTTAATTGCTACCTGAGTGCCCTCACCACAGTCAATGAGCAGACTGCTCCCATTGTATCTTGTCATAAGTGCAGTCAGCCATCTTCGCGGCAGAGGCATCATTCCTCCGGTTCCAACTAAGCATACATCTAACATATATTTCCTCTATTTCTATTTATTTAATCTTACTGCTTAGAACGTGTTCGAAAAATTATTCCCGCAATCTGCACACCCCACTTTGTGGCGCACCTCTTGTAGAAAGCCTTTTTTAACACGCTCCAGGGGGGGGTAAAAGTCTTTTCCCCTGATTTGATATCCCTGATTGTTATCAAACAAATCGGTATCATCATTTTTACAATAATTCGCTATTGCGGATGTCTGGTCATAAGCAGCGCATCCTCTACAGGGTCACTATAATATGCCTTACGAATCCCATCCCTGGTAAATCCCATTCTCTCATAAAGACGAATCGCCGTTTCGTTTCCCACACGCACTTCCAGATGAATAGTTGTGACATCACGCTCTGCGGCAAGACGGATCAGACTCTGCATCAGAAACGCACCAATGCCTTCTCTCTGTCTGTCTTTTCGTACTGCCACATTTGTAATATCTCCCTCGTCCAAGACCATAAGAAGTCCGCAGTAACCCAGTATTTTTTCTTTCTCTTCTACTACCAGAAACATGGCATCATCTCTGGTAAGAAAAGTAAAAAAACCTTCTTTTGTCCATGGAACATGAAACAGGTCCTGCTCTATTTCCATTACCTGATCCAGATCATCTACAAGCATTTCACGCAGAATCATGCCTCTGCACCTGCCTGTTTCTGCGCTTTTTCCCGCTCTGCACGTTCCCTCTCTGCCTGAGATACGCGAAGATATTCCGGTACATGCTCCATAGCAGTTTCTGTGCGTCCTTCTTTATAATAAATGCTTCCTAATGCGGCTACTGCTGCTGCTCTCTGTTTGTTTACATGAGCCGGTGCAAAGGAATACGGAACATGCAGTTTCTCGGCGATTAGTTCACGAAATACCGGCACTCCATCTCCAAGGAAAGTAACCATTTCGCCTCTCTGGTTCAGTTCATCCAATAGTTCCTCTATCGGTGCTGCCCACTGCTCTTTTAATGTTACAAGCTGGTGATTTTCAAATCTGTAAATTCCTGTATACACTTGTTTTCTTCTGGCATCCATAATCGGGCAGATCAGTCCCTGCGCATCATAAAGATTATATGCAAGCGCATCCACCGTAGGCACTGCCACTAATGGTTTCTTCAATGCAAGTCCCAGCCCCTTAGCTGTCGCTGAACCGATACGAAGCCCTGTAAAAGATCCAGGACCTGCTGCTACTGCAATGGCATCTATAGATTCCAGTTCAAGCTCTGTCATCTTCACAATCTCATCCAGCATAGGCAGCAAAGTCTGAGAATGTGTTTTCTTATAATTTACTGTATATTCAGCCAGCAATGTATCATCTTCTACAACTGCGACAGATGCTACGATTCCTGAGCTGTCCAATGCTAAAATTTTCATTTCTACCTCCTGACTGTCTTTCATTATGACAGTCCTTATCATACAATATCCCTGCAGCCCTCTGATCAGATTTCTTCCAGACCGGTTACAGTAATCTTTCTGTAGTCAAATCCTTTATCCAGATCTTTCTCTATTGTCACCTTGATCAGATTTTCCGGGAGTATCTCTTCAATCAGATTTGCCCATTCGATCAGGCAGATCCCCTGTCCGAAGAAATAGTCATCGTATCCGATTTCTTCCATTTCCTCGATATCACCGATACGGTATACATCAAAATGGTATAGCGGAAGACGTCCACTCTCATACTCCTGAATAATGGTAAATGTCGGACTGCAGATAGGCTCTGTGATTCCAAGTCCTGCTGCGACGCCTTGAGTGAATACGGTTTTTCCTACTCCCAGATCACCTGTCAGTGTATAGATCTGTCCAGGTTTTGCATTCTCTCCAATCTTTTTTCCCACATCAAATGTTTCCTGTGGTGTTTTTGTCTCTATAATCATCTTTTCCACCTTTTTCTTGCAGAATTGTCCTTTGCATATTATAATAGAGCGAACAGGGAAATACAATACTTTTTGAAAAGGAGACTTGAAACTATGGCAAATCCAGTAGTTACTATTACCATGGACAATGGCGATGTGATGAAGGCAGAATTATATCCTGAAATCGCACCGAATACAGTAAACAATTTCATCAGCCTTGTAAAAAAGGGCTTCTATGACGGACTCATTTTCCATCGTGTTATCAATGGTTTTATGATTCAGGGTGGTTGCCCGGACGGAACCGGTATGGGCGGTCCGGGATACAGCATTAAAGGTGAATTTACACAGAACAGATTCAAAAACGACCTGAAACATACAGCAGGTGTTCTTTCCATGGCAAGAGCCATGCATCCAAACTCAGCAGGAAGCCAGTTCTTTATCATGCATAAAGACGCTCCACATCTTGACGGTGCATATGCTGCATTTGGTAAAATTATTGAAGGAATGGATGTTGTAAACCGTATCGCAGAAGAAGATACTGATTACAGCGATCGTCCTCTTGATGAGCAGAAAATCAAATCTATGACTGTAGATACTTTTGGTGTTGACTATCCGGAACCGGAGAAATGCTAAAAACAGCATACAATAAAAAATAATAGAGCCTCATATGATTTTGAGTGCGGTAATATACTGATTGTATATCACACTGTTACTTTCAAAATCACATGAGGCTTTATCTATATTTCATTTCTTCTATCTACCACTTTTATAGCTTTCACTGCTGATTGCAGGATTCCGGATTCTTAATACCTCAGTCCTCGAACACCTTTACTTCGCCATCAATCATCGCATAATAAAGGTCTTTTTCCTTCTTCATTTTTGCTCTTCCATTTGTTCCTTCTGTGATGGCTTTCTCCACTGAGCCAATCTGGTCAGACGGAACCAGCAGGTGCAGTACTACTCTGTCTGTATATTCTGAATCCAGTATCGGAAGCTTCTGTTCTCCGGCAATATACTGGATTTTTCCGATTCCGGTGTAGTCTGTGATCACTTCCATCGAAATACCGTATGTTTTTTCTATCACAGTGCTGGCAGAAAGTCCTTCCTGCAGACTCTTGGAATATGCTCTTACCAGCCCGCCCGTTCCAAGTAAAACTCCGCCAAAATATCTGGTAACTACCGCAGCCACATTATAAATATCTTCGCCCAGGATCACATCCAGCATCGGTCTTCCTGCAGTTCCGGATGGTTCTCCGTCGTCGCTGCATCGAGTATATTCACGATTCTTTCCCACTGAATATACATAACAGTTATGTCTGGCGTCCCAGTATTTCTTCTTCATCTCCTCTATAAAAGCCAGCGCTTCCTCTTCCGTCTGTACAGGACGTACTGTGGCGATAAATCTGGATTTCTTTTCAACGATCTCGCCCTCCCCGCCCTCATAAACTGTTTTATATTTTTCAAGCATTTTGTTATTCCTCTCTTAAAGTAAATACGCATCTTTGCTGTTCACAGGAAAAATCCTGTTTACAAACAATAATGATATTTAACTGTCTCTACCGCCACAGTGTACCATGAATTACAGAAATTCGCCAGCACAGTGTATACTAATTTTTATAAAAACTCACAATAACCTCTATAAAGGTACAAAACCAATTGTGAATTTTTATTTTTTTGCTTTATTTACTTATTCTTATTTGATATAATAGAACGGATTATAAAGGAGGTTTAACATGAACTACGGTAAAAAGTCGACTGCAAAGAAGCGGACTGCGCTGATTTCCCGTTCTTCCATGATGGGAAAACGTGCAAGAGTTTCTTTCATCAGAGTCCTGTTCGTATCACTGATAGCACTCTGCATCGCAGTAGCCTGCCTGGGTGTAGGGTCTTTCAGGGGCGTGATTGATAATGCTCCTGATGTTAATGATATTGATATTATGCCACTAGGCTATGCAACTTTTCTTTACGACGATGCCGGAAATCAGATCCGTAAACTGGCCGCACCGAATTCCAACCGACTGCCGGTTACTTTGGACCAGATTCCTGTAGATTTACAGCATGCGGTCGTCGCAATCGAGGATGAGCGTTTTTATGAACATAATGGCATTGATGTAAAGGGTATCCTTCGTGCCGGAATGAAGGCAATCACTACCGGTGATTTTTCCGAAGGTGCCAGTACAATCACTCAGCAGCTCCTGAAGAATAATGTATTTACCAACTGGACCAGTGAGTCTACTCAGTTTGAACGATTCACACGTAAATTTCAGGAACAGTACCTTGCTGTTCAGGTCGAAAAGAAAACAGATAAGGATACCATTCTTGAAAACTATCTGAACACGATTAACCTTGGAGCCGGATCATACGGTGTACAGGCCGCCGCACGTCAGTATTTTGATAAAGATGTATGGGATCTGAATCTTTCCGAATGTGCAACTTTAGCAGGTATCACACAGAACCCGACCAAATTTAATCCTATTATTAATCCTGAAAGCAACCAGAAGAGACGAAAAGAAGTTCTTCAGCATATGCTGGATCAGAATTATATTACACAGGATCAATATGACGAGGCTCTGGCAGATGATGTTTATTCCCGTATTCAGGCAGCTCAGGAAAAGAATTCCAGTACTGAGAATACTGTTTACACTTATTTCGAGGATGAACTGACTGATCAGATCATCAATGACCTGATGAATATTAAGGGTTATACTAAAACACAGGCAACCAACCTTCTGTACAGCGGTGGACTTAAAGTATATACAACGCAGGATTCTACCATTCAGAATATTCTGGATGAGGAATATTCTGATCCTTCCAATTATCCGGATACTGTTCAGTATGAACTTGATTATGCCCTGACAGTTACCGATCCGGATGGAAATCAGGTAAACTACAGTAAGGAAATGCTACAGCTTTATTTCCAGAATGAAGATCCAGGTTTTGATCTTTTATTTGATTCTCCTGAGGAAGGACAGACTTATGTAGACAGATATAAGGAAAGCATTCTTGCAGACGGAAGCAAAGTTGTTGCGGAACGAGTAAACTTCGCACCTCAGCCACAGTCTTCTATGAGCGTTATCGACCAGCACACCGGTTATGTGAAAGCCCTGATTGGCGGACGTGGAGAGAAAACAGCCAGCCTGACGCTGAACCGTGCAACAGATACAACCCGTCAGCCGGGTTCCACATTTAAGATTGTTTCCACCTATGCACCAGCATTAAACGAAAAGGGAATGACTCTTGCAACAACCTTTGAAGATGAGCCATATGAATATCCGGATGGTTCTCCTGTAAATAACGCAACCCGTTCTTATAATGGAACCACAACGATCCGTACGGCAATTCAGAACTCCATCAACGTTGTCGCCGTTAAATGTTTTGAGGAAGTAACTCCGGATCTTGGATTAAAATATCTCGATAATTTTGGATTTACTACCCTTGCTCATGGAACAGAAGCTGATACAGACACAAACGGCAATGTATGGAGTGACGCAAATCTTGCTACTGCACTCGGAGGTATCACCAATGGTGTCACAAACGTAGAGCTCTGTGCATCTTATGCAGCAATCGCCAATGGCGGAAATTATATCAAACCGATTTACTACACCAAGATTCTGGATCATAACGGCAATGTACTCATTGAGAATACTTCTGCAGAACGCTCTGTAATCAAAGAAAGTACCGCTTATCTTCTTACCAGTGCAATGGAAGACGTTGTAAAAAAAGGTACCGGTACAGCATGCCAGCTTGATAATATGGCAGTTGCCGGTAAGACAGGTACAACAGAAGCATATAACGACTTATGGTTTGTTGGTTATACTCCATATTATACTTGCGCAGTATGGTCTGGTTATGACAACAATGAAAAGTTACCTGACTATGCACGTAACTTCCATAAGAATTTATGGAAGAAAGTTATGACTCGAATTCACGAAGAACTTCCGTCCAAGGAATTCGAAAAACCTGCAAGTGTAGAGAAATTAAGTGTCTGCGAAGAAACAGGTCTTCTTCCAAGAGCAGGCTGCCCGGTAATTACTGAATACTTTGATGTAGGTACCATGCCGACAGAATATTGTGATCAGCATTTCTATGATGAAAGCTATGATGAATATGATTACAATTATGATAACAGTGATGAGTCCTCCAGCCAGACAGATGCCAATACAGATGACACCAATAATGATTCAGACACCAACAATAATGGTGATGACAGTAATGGTGGTGAAGATAACGGTGGCGAAGATAATGGCGATGGTGGTGACTACGACGGTGACAATGGCGGCGATACTAATGGCGGTGAAGATGACAGCAGTTATCAGATCGATTATTATTAATTTCATATTCCATAACGGGATTTTATAAAAATTTTCCAGTCATATCAATAAAATCCACAGTCTTAATTCAAGACTGTGGATTTTTATATTGATGTAATATTCAGCTTTTGATATATCAATGATGTAAGGGTCAAAAGCCTTATTGTGCAAGCGCGAACGACTTTCTGGCTCTGATATCATATCAATCAGTTTATCAACAAATAATGTAATTCCTTTTGTATTTTTTACGCTTCTTTGATAACCATACGTGCAGATCCGTAGATACCTGCATCATTTCCAAGATTTGCAAGAATGATCGGTGTCTCTTTGCATGCTGAGAACGCATACTTCTTATAATATTTCTGAATACAGTCGATCAATGGCTGTCCTGCTTTGGAAACGCCACCGCCAATAACGATTGCTTCAGGGTCTGTAACACATGCAAACATAGCAAGCGTTCCGCCGAGCATTTCACCTACCTGTGCCATAACATCGCAGGCTACTTTATCCCCTTCTTTAAATGCGTCAAGAACATTCTTGGCAGAAAGCTTTGTAAATTTGCGAAGAACTGTCTCTTCTTCTGTAGCTGCCAGAGTTCTCTGTGCCACACGTACGATACCTGTAGCTGATGCATACTGCTCCAGACATCCACAGTTACCGCAGTTGCAGGCTTCTTTTTCCTCATGATTTACTGCTGCATGACCGATTTCTCCACCTGCTCCATGAGCACCGCCAACGATTTTTCCATCAACAATGATTCCACCGCCAACTCCTGTTCCCAGAGTTACGAGGATTACATTCTTAGATCCTGCTGCTGCACCTTTCCATGCCTCTCCAAGTGCTGCTACATTGGCATCATTTCCGGCTTTGGAAGGAAGTCCTGTCAGTTCTGTGAGTTCTTTTGTAACTTCTTTGAATCCCCAGAAAAGGTTTACCGCACATGGTACCTCTCCTCTCTCATTAACAGGTCCCGGAACACCAATTCCTACACCATCGATATCTGATTTGTCCAACTTGCGTTCTGCGATCTTGTCCAGAATTGTCTTCGCAATATCCGGAAGGATTGCTTCTCCGCTGTTCTCCTTACGTGTCGGGATCTCCCATTTTTCAACTAAAACTCCATCTGTCTGAAAGAGCCCACACTTTACAGATGTGCCACCAACATCAATTCCAAAACAATACTTTCCCATGACATCCTCCAAATTACTTATATTTTTATTATATTGCTATCTTCAATAACATCCGGTAATTATCTTATTTCACCACTGTTCACACGCTGCCATTTCACGCAGAGTAAACAGTAAGCTTATCTCTCCTCACGTTTTTTTGCAAGGTTTGCCTGAACACGCTTGTACAGCTCTTCTGCCGCATTGTAGCCCATCTTCTTCTGTCTGTGGTTGACTGCCGCAGATTCAACAATGATAGCCAGGTTACGGCCAGGGCGAATCGGAAGAGAATGGCATACGATTTTATTTCCAAGATACTCTGTGTACTCTTCATGAAGTCCCAGACGGTCATATTCTTTATCTCTGTCCCACTCTTCCAGTTTAATAACAAGGTCTACAGACTGGGTATCTTTAACACTCTCAACACCAAACAGAGTCTTAACATCAATAATACCTATACCACGCAGTTCAATGAAATGTCGTGTAATGTCAGGCGCAGAACCTACCAAGGTTACATCACTGACTTTACGAAGTTCAACAACATCATCACTTACAAGACGATGACCACGTTTGATCAATTCCAGAGCAGCTTCACTCTTACCAATTCCACTTTCGCCAGTGATCAGGACGCCTTCACCATATACATCCACAAGTACACCGTGAATAGAGATACATGGTGCAAGCTGTACGCCTAACCAGCGGATGATCTCTGCCATGAAACTTGAAGTCGTACGCTCTGTCACAAAGGTCGGAACATTATATTTAATCGCAAGATCGATCATATCCTGTGATGGTCTTGTCATTGTACTGAAAATTACGCATGGAATCTTACTGGAAATAAATCTCTCGTATTTAAATTTCCGTTCTTCATCACTAAGCTGCATCAGATAAGTATATTCTACATATCCGATAATCTGCACACGTTCGTTTGCGAAATGTTCCAGATATCCTGTCAGCTGCAGAGCCGGTCTGTTGATCTCGGCTGTCTTGATCAGTATCTCAGACAGGTCAATTTCAGGAGTCAGGTTGTGAAGTCCCAGTTCCTGAACTAATTTTGTCAACTGTACACCTTTCATTTGTTTCTCCTTTTCAGTTCAAAATTTGAGTTACTGTTCACTGCGTTCCCAGCAACAAATTTAACGATATTTTCATTATATCACATCATCATGTGCAACTTCAATTGTAAATAAAAGATACTTTTTGCACAACAAGGAAACAAGAAAATTACTTACTTCGTGTCAATCGGATATTCGCAATCCGCTTTTGCTACTTGCTCATAACCGAATTTCTAACCCTTAACTTTAGGTGCATGAAAAAAGTCATATACCTGCTGCGCGCTTCCTGCGTTCATACTTTCTGTTTCTGTCAGTTCCTCCAGAGAAGCATCTCTGATATTCTCAATGGACTTAAATTTCCTCATCAAGGCTTTTCTTCTGGTTTCTCCGATTCCCGGGATATCATCCAGCAGAGAATGGACCTGTTCCTTACTTCGCAGGGAACGGTGGAATTCGATAGCAAAACGGTGTGCCTCATCCTGGATCCTGGTGATCAGGCGGAAGCCCTCACTGCTTGTATCAATAGGAATCTCCAGATTATTATAGTATAGTCCTCTCGTTCTGTGATGGTCATCTTTGACCATACCGCAGACAGGAATATCATTAATCCCTAATTCTGCCAGTACTTTCAACGCAATATTTACCTGTCCTCTTCCACCATCCATTAAAATCAGATCCGGCATAATGGAAAAACTGTCAAACTCGTCTTTTCCTTCATGGGTAAAGCGTCGGGTAAGCACCTCTTCCATACTTGCATAATCATTCGGTCCCTGCACCCATTTGATTTTAAATTTACGGTAATCACTTCGTTTCGGCTTTCCTTTTTCGTAAACGACCATAGAACCAACGGATTCAAATCCACTGATATTGGAAATATCGTACGCTTCCATTCGTTTGATTCCCGACAAGCCAAGCCATTCTTCCACCTCATGAACAGCGCCGATTGTTCTGCCTTCTTCACGTTTGATCCGCTCTCTGTCCTTATCCAGAACCATCTTTGCATTCTCTTCCGCCAGTTCCACCAGTTTCTCTTTCGTTCCTTTCTTTGGAACGCGGATATAGACTCGTTGTTTTCTTCTGGCAGTCAGCCATTCTTCTATGATCTGAGCATCTTCTATTTCCTTTTGCAACATAATTTCTCTCGGGATAAATGGTGTGCCCGCATAGAACTGCTTCATAAAACTTGACAATACCTGTGCTTTCGTATCTCCACGCGCCACACGCAGATAGAAGTGTTCGCGTCCAATCAGTTTACCATCGCGGACAAAAAATACCTGCACAACTGCATCCTGTTCACGAAGATCAAGACTTTCATCCATTGCCACTGCAATGATATCCTTATCCTCTTCACCATAACTGGTGATTTTCTGACGCTCCCCGATTTTCTGAATGCTGCGGATCAGGTCACGATATTCCGTGGCATCTTCAAAACGCATTTCATCTGACGCTGCCATCATCTTATCTGTCAGCATATCAATCGTATCCTGGAAATCTCCATTTAGGAATTTCAGCAATTCAGTGATATTTTTCTTATACTCCTCAGAGGTTATATAACCCTGACAGGGAGCTGTACACTGTTTCATATGATAGTACAGGCAGGGACGATCCTTTTTACAGTCTCTCGGCAGTACTCTGTTGCAGGAACGCACTTTATAAAGTTTGCGCACCAGTTCAATTACGTCTTTTACTGCTCCCGCACTGGTATATGGACCAAAATATTTTGTCTTGTCTTTCTTCATTCTTCTGGCGAAAAGTACTCTGGGATATTCCTCATTAACTGTGACTTTAATAAAGGGATAACTTTTGTCATCCTTGAGCATGGTATTGTACTTCGGACGATGTTCCTTAATCAGGTTGCATTCCAGAACCAGGGCTTCCAGTTCTGAATCTGTAATAATGTACTCAAATCTGGTGATATGGGTTACCATCTGCTCAATCTTGGCGCCTTTATTCCTGCTACTCTGGAAGTACTGTCTCACCCTGTTCTTCAGACTGATAGCTTTTCCAACATAGATGATTTCATCTTTCTCACCATGCATGATATAAACTCCCGGCTTGCCTGGAAGTTTCTTTAACTCTTCCTCTATCTGAAACATAAAATCTCCTCCATTTATGCTTCTACGTATTCTACTATTATGTCATTTTTGATAACCGCCATCTGCTTTACTTATATATTTTAGCCATTTATTCTTCATATGCCGCTAATTCAGGCAAGTACTCATGAGCTTGCTAAGTAAATTTATATATAGAAAAAACAGAGTCGGAATATTATCCGGCTCTGTTATTGTATCACTGAATCTCTGTCTTATCCAGCGTTACTGTATTCTCTTTTACATCTGAATCCGGGACTGTTGTCTGATCTGCTATCGTCTGTTCTGTCTCCGTTTGATCCATCTGTTTTGTTACCGGCTCTTCCGGTTTTGTTTCCGTCTTCTCCGGAATTTCCAGGTCATCCAGGTTTTCAGGAATCTCGAGCCCACGCTCTACAGCACGGAATATTTTCATAAATTCCTTGCCTGTAATTGTCTCTCTGTGGATCAGGTAGTCGGCAATCTTATCCAACGCTTCTCTGTGACCGCCGATCAGTCTTTTGGCTTCTTCGTATGAATTATGAAGAAGTACCATCACTTCATGGTCTACCTCTGTCGCAGTGTCATCACCACAGTTTAAAACTGCTCTGCCACTAAGGTACTGATTCTCCTGGGTAGCCAGTCCCATAAGTCCGAATTTCTCAGACATACCATACTGGGTGATCATGGCTCTTGCCACTTTTGTCGCCTGCTCAATGTCATTGGCAGCACCCGTTGTCACTGTATCAAATACCAATTCCTCTGCGGCACGTCCGCCAAGATATCCTACAAGCATTGCTTCCAGTTCTTTCTTGGTGTTGAGATATTTCTCCTCTTCCGGCACCTGCATAACATAGCCAAGTGCACCCATTGTTCTCGGCACGATCGTAATCTTCTGTACCGGTTCTGCATCTTTTTGCAGAGCACTTACCAGTGCATGTCCTACTTCATGATAAGATACAATCTTACGTTCCTGAGCGCTTAAGATTCTGTCTTTCTTCTCTTTACCTACAAGAACTACTTCGACAGCCTCGAGAAGATCCTTCTGGGATACCGCACTGCGTCCGCTCTTAACCGCAAGAATCGCAGCCTCATTTATCATATTTGCAAGGTCAGATCCCACTGCGCCGGAAGTTGCAAGCGCAATGTTCTCGAAGTCAACAGTCTCATCCAGATGTACATTTCTGGCATGTACTTTCAGAATCTCAATTCTTCCCTTCAGATCCGGACGGTCAACAATTACTCGTCTGTCAAAACGGCCCGGACGCAGAAGTGCCGGATCAAGAACTTCCGGACGGTTCGTAGCTGCCAGAATCAGAAGACCTTTAGAAGTATCAAATCCGTCCATCTCGGCAAGCAGCTGGTTCAATGTCTGCTCACGCTCGTCGTTGCCACCGCCGTAATGGGAATCACGGCTCTTACCGATTGCATCGATCTCATCGATAAAGATGATACATGGTGCATTCTTCTTCGCTTCCTCAAACAAATCGCGGACACGGGATGCACCCACACCTACGAACATCTCTACAAATTCAGAACCTGACAGGGAAAAGAACGGTACATGCGCCTCTCCTGCTACGGCTTTTGCGAGAAGTGTCTTACCTGTTCCGGGAGGTCCCACAAGCAGGGCACCTTTCGGAAGTTTGGCACCGATGGTCGTATATTTTCCCGGATTATGCAGAAAATCTACAACCTCCTGAAGTGATTCTTTCGCTTCATCCTGTCCGGCTACATCTTTGAATGTAATTCCTGTGTCTTTCTGAATATAGGCTTTCGCCCGGCTCTTTCCGACTCCCATCATGCCACCGCCTTTATTCATGCGGCGCATAAATACCATCAGCAGTACAAACAGCACGATCGTCGGCAGAAGCACACTGACCAGCATGGAAACAATCTCACCAACTGCATCCGGCTGCTTATATTCAAACTTGATTCCTGTTCCCTCAAGTCTCTCGGTCAGTTTATCTACTGACTCCATCTGATTGGTATAATAAACATCTTCTGAAAATCCTGATGACTGATGTTTCGGTGTGATCGTCAGGGTGTTTGACTGAAGTGAAACTTCCTTCACATCTCCATCATTTACCATCTCAATGAATTTATCGTAAGTGATCTCACTTGAACTGTCCTTGAGCATATTAGTAAACATGGCGAAACATACCAAAGTAACCAGGAGGCATACCAGAAAAGCAAGGATCGACTGATGATTTTTACTCGGATCCGGCTTGCCAGGACCTTTATTATTATCAGGACGATTGCCATTCGGATTATTGTCCATATGATTATCCATTTTCTTCCTCCTAAACGTTATCGTTCTTATTATAAAGAGAATTTTGTTATAAATCAACCGCGAGATTGTGAAATTTCCGTTATGTCTCGGGTTTTCTGTGATCTTCGATCACAAAAAACACCTCGCAGGATACTATCAGTGAACAGTAGCCGAATCTTTCCAGTCACTGCTTATTGCTCCTCGCAATTGAAGCAGGGGACTTACTTGATTCGGTTAAATTTACTGATTTGATAAAATTTCTTTATTTTTTAAAAATTTATCTGTTACAAACCATGTTTTTTGTAGTATACTATTGACAAAGTAATTACTGCTCACTTTGTTCTCAGTAATACGCTTTGCGATGCACAGAATTTATGCTAACTGCATAAATTCGTGCTGTATGTCTCGGGATTTTGGCATGATATGCCAAAGCACCTCGCGGGATACCAACCACGAGCAGTAATAATAAGTGACTAATTATGTGATGGGAAAGGAAATGAACAAATGAAGATAGGATTTGACAACGACAAGTATCTGAAAATGCAGTCCGAACATATTCGGGAACGTATCAGCAAGTTTGGTAACAAGCTTTATCTGGAATTTGGCGGCAAGCTTTTTGATGACTACCATGCTTCCAGAGTTCTTCCGGGATTTGAGCCGGACAGTAAACTGCGCATGCTGATGCAGCTTTCTGATCAGGCAGAGATCGTCATCGTAATCAGCGCAGCTGACATTGATAAGAATAAAATCAGAGGTGACCTTGGTATCACTTATGATGAAGATGTGCTCCGCCTTATGGAAGTATTCACAGAGCGCGGTCTTTATGTAGGAAGTGTCTGCATCACTCAGTATGCAGGACAGGAAAGTGCAGACGCATTCAAGAAACGTCTGGAGAAGCTTGGAATCAAAGTTTATGTGCTTTATCTGATTCCTGGTTATCCAAACAATACTTCCTTTATCGTAAGTGACGAAGGATATGGTAAGAATGACTATATCGAAACAACAAGACCACTGGTTGTCATTACTGCCCCGGGACCAGGAAGCGGAAAAATGGCTACCTGCCTTTCCCAGCTTTATCACGAATACAAACGTG
>ERZ773248.1633-NODE-1633-length-17055-cov-6.594235_pt1 | contig 17055 bp, 16 predicted proteins | sample MGYA00580518_ERZ773248 | MGnify/ENA primary metagenome ERZ773248 (study PRJEB29015, sample SAMEA2737762) | human gut metagenome | biome: human gut; feature: human-associated habitat; material: faeces | place: China | collected 2012 ...
CAATAGTGATTGGTATGATGTTTATGGAGAAGGTAAAGGAATTTGTGATTTATAAAATTAAAATTAATTATGTAAAGTTAACTAAAGTTAGCTAAAGTTATTTTAAAATTGTATTGTCAAGTAAAAAAGAAAGTGCTATCATAGACTTGTAATTAGGATGGTAATTGTTTAGTCAAGCTTAACCTATTTACACACAAGAGTGTTTTTGTGTGTAAATAGGTTTTTATTTTTATGGAGGTATACAGATGATTATTAAAAGAATATTAACAAACAATGCTGTTGTAATTGATGATGAAAATCAGCAAGAAAAGATTGTGTGTGGTAAGGGAATAGCTTTTAAAAAACGTCCTGGAATGGAAATTGATGAGATTTCTATAAATCAAACGTTTATTTTAGAAGGCGGTGGCGAATACTCACGCTTCGAACAATTATTGAAAGATGTACCATTGGAATATTTGGAATTGTCTAGTGAAATCATAAATATGGCAAAATTAGAGTTTGCTAAGAAATTCAAGGATAATGTCATTATTACTTTAAGTGATCATTTATATGTTGCTATAAAAAGATGTAGAGAAGGAATGACTATTTCTAATCCGCTATTATGGGATATTAAAAATTTTTATGAAATAGAATATGATATTGGTTTACGTGCCTTGGAGTTAATAAAAAATAAGTTTCATATTCAATTACCTAACGATGAAGCAGGATTTATTGCTTTACATATTGTAAACGTTGAATTAGATGAAGATAATATGGATCATATTTTTCAAGTAACAAAAGTGATTCAAGAAATAATGACAATAGTTAAATATCATTTTCATGCAGAGTTTGATACATCTAATGTTTATTATTATCGCTTTATTACGCATCTAAAGTTCTTTGCTTTACGATTGTTGAAGGATAATCAATTCAATGAAGATGAAGAAAATGAATTATTAGATGTGGTTAAAGATAAATATTGTACAAGTTATGAATGTGTATTAAAAATTAAAGATTTTTTAGAAAAGAAATACAATTATACATTACAAGAAGATGAAATTGTATATCTGACAATCCATGTTCATAGAGTTGTACATAAAACCAAAGGGGGAATGAAATGAAAAAATGTAGATAACTAAATAGGATGGTAACATTAAGTTGGCTTAACCTCGATTCATATCAACTAATGATAAGAGACGGAGGTAAAAAAATGGTTAAATATGAAGAATTAGTGGATTTTATTATTAAGAATATTGGTGGTAAAGAAAATGTTATTTCTTTAACGCATTGTGTAACAAGATTACGTTTTCAATTAAAAGATGAAGCAAAAGCAAATGATGAAGCTTTAAAATCTCATGATGGAATTATTACAGTTATGCATACTGCTGGACAGTATCAAATTGTTATAGGAAATCATGTCGGAGACGTATATGAAACAATTTTACCAAAACTAGGATTAAATGGCGAAGTTGTAGAAACAAAAAATAAAACAAGTTTAAAAGATAAGTTTGTTGATTTAGTAAGTTCTATATTTATGCCAGTTATAGGAATGCTATGTGCTTGTGGAATGATTAAAGGTCTTAATACAATTTTAAGTTTTACAGGACTTTATAGTAGTACAAGTGGTTTATATACTTTAATTAATGCAATTGGTGATAGTGTATTTTATTTCTTTCCGGTTGTTATAGGATATACATCTGCAAAGAAGTTTAAGCTTACGCCTTTTGTGGGTATGGTTATAGGATTGGCATTATGTTATCCAACTATTAATGGAACAGATTTATCGATTTTGAATTTTAAAATGAATGTAAGCTATACATCAACAGTTTTACCAGTTATTCTTACTGTAGCTGTTGCTGCACCAATGGAAAGAATGCTAAACAAATTCATTCCTGATGTTATTAAGTCATTTTTAACACCAATGATTGTTATTTTAATAAGTACAATATTAGGATATATGATTATTGGTCCTGTTGCTAATACTGTGGCTGGATGGCTAAGTGATGGAATTTTAAATATTTATTCTATTAGTCCTGTTTTAGCAGGAATAGTTTTTGGTGGTTTATGGCAAGTGTTTGTAGTGTTTGGAGTACATATTACTTTTATTGTTTTGGCTATTATGAATTTGGCAGCAGGACATCCAGATCCTATTCTTTCTTTACAAGCATTTGTTGCATTTTCTCAAACAGCAGTTGTACTTGCTATATTCTTAAAAACTAAACAAAAGAAGTTAAAATCTTTATGTTTTCCAGCAATAATTTCAGGAGTGTTTGGCGTTACTGAACCAGCTATTTATGGTATTACCCTTCAAAGATTACCAATGTTTATTATTTCATGCATTGGCGGAGCTTTATCTGGAGCATATGCAGCTTTTGCGGGCTTAAAATATCAACAAATGGCAGGAATGGGAATATTTGAAATGCCAGCAATGTTTCCACAAAATGGTACGGGAGCAGCAATGATTCAATGTGTAATTGCTTCTGCATTTGCAATTATTCCAACATTTATTGCGGCGTATGTTTTTTATAAAGATGATCAAGAAGACAGTGTGGGAAAAGGAGGAGTAAGTGAAGAAATTGCACAACCAATTAAAGGGGGAAAAATACCACTTAGTCAAGTAAAAGATGATGCTTTTTCTCAAGGAGTATTAGGGAAAGGTATTGCTATTATTCCTTCAGAAGGAAAGGTTTATGCACCTTTTGATGGAACAGTTGTGACCCTATTTCCAACCAAGCACGCTATAGGAATTGTTAGTGATGGTGGATGTGAGATACTTATTCATATAGGCATGAATACTGTACAATTGAATGGAAAATATTTTAAATCATATATTCATCAAGGTGATAGGGTTACTAAGGGTCAATTACTTGTGGAATTTGATATAGAACATATTTTACAAGAAGGGTATAATTTAGAAACACCTGTCATTGTTACTAATACCAAGGATTATTCTGATATTAACACAAATGTAAATGATCACAACATTGCATTGATTGCAAAAGCATAGAGGTAATGATAATGTTAAATGAAAATTTTTTATGGGGTGGCGCAACAGCCGCTAATCAAATAGAAGGTGGATATCAGGAAGGAAATAAAGGTGATTGTATATCAGATCATCTAACAGGAGGATCGTTAGAAATAAATCGTAGTTTTACAAAAAATATAGACCCTAAAAAAAATTATCCTAGTCATGAGGCAGTTGATTTTTATCATCATTATAAAGAGGATATCGCTTTATTTGCGAAGATGGGTTTTAAAGTTTTCAGAATGTCGATTGCGTGGTCAAGAATTTATCCAACAGGTGAAGAAGCTGAACCAAATGAAGAAGGATTAAAATTTTATGATAACATTTTCGATGAATGTCTAAAATATGGAATAGAACCGTTAGTAACCCTTCATCATTTTGATATGCCATATTTATTAGTGGAAAAATATCAAGGTTTCTTAAATAGAAAAGTAATAGATTTATATTTGAAATATGTAACTACTGTTTTTAAAAGATATAAAAATAAAGTGAAATATTGGATAACTTTTAATGAAATTAATTTTGCTTGTATACCTATGGGAAATTTAGAAGTTCTTGGAATATACCATGAAAAAACAGAAGATTATACGAATCCTTATGATGATTTGCAAATGCGCTATCAAGCATTACATCATGTGTTTTTAGCAAGCGCAAGAGCCGTTCAAATAGGACACAGTATTAATAAAAATTTTAAAATAGGTTGTATGATTGCTCATGTAACACTTTATCCATATAGTTGTCATCCGCAAGACATGTTGTTAGTTCAAAATACAGACCATTTATTTAATGATTTCTGTGGAGATGTACAGGTTAAAGGATATTATCCATATTATATTAAAGATTATTTTAAAAAGAATGGGATTAATATTATTAAAGAAAAAGATGATGATGATATTTTGCAAGATGGATGTGTAGACTTTTATTCATTTTCATACTATATGTCTAATTGTATTTCTTGCCAAGAAGGTTTAGAAAAATCCATGGGTAATTTATTGGGTGGTGTCACAAATCCATATTTAAAATCAAGTGAATGGGGATGGCAAATTGATCCAGAAGGACTAAGATATACACTTAATAAGTTATATGATCGCTACCAAATACCTTTGATGATTGTAGAAAATGGATTAGGGGCAGTTGATGAAATGGACGAGGATAAAAAGATTCATGATAATTATCGAGTTGATTATTTAAAAAAACATATTATTGAGATGAAGAAGGCAGTTGAAGATGGTATTGATTTAAAAGGTTACATGATGTGGGCTCCTATTGATATTATTTCATCAAGTACAGGAGAAATGAAAAAGCGTTATGGACTTATTTATATTGATAAAGATGATAACGGTAATGGAGATTATTCAAGATATCCAAAAGATTCGTTTTATTGGTATAAGAAAGTTATTGAGACAAATGGCGAAATTTTATAAAAATATTCAAGTATTGAAAAAGCAGTGAATGATTTTAATAGTGATTGGTATGATATTTATGGTGAGGGTAAAGGAATTTGTGATTTATAAAAGAAAAACTTGTTTGTTTAAATGACAAACAAGTTTTTTAATACTCTTTTTTATTGATCAGTTTTAAACTGATTTTACAAGATAGATAATTAATGAAAGCTACAAAGAAAGTGCAGAGTATACAAACAAGTGATAGTTGATTTTCAATATAAAAATCAAGCAGTGTTTCTACATTAAAACCAATAAGTTGAATAATGAAATAAAGAATAAATGTAATAAGAAATAAACCACCAAAGACAATAATCATGGCTAATTGACTTTTTTGAGCTTCAAAATAAACACCTACTGGTACAGCAAATCCAATCACTAAATATGAAAAGATCAAAATAAGAAAACATCCTTGGATAAAGTCACTATTTATAAATTTAAAAGAATGTTCTATTTGATAATAGCTTGTAGAAGCAATAATTAAAAAGAATATACCAAGAATAAAACCTAATAAATATTTTTGTTTTAAATAGTCTTTTCTATTAATGGGAAGTGTAAATAATGTTGTAAGTCCATGATTATAGCTATCATAACTTAAAGTAGACATTAGCATAATACTAGGAAATATACTAAAATAACCTAATACAAAGTTTGGATTTTTATAGAAATAAGAAAATCCAAAACCAAAGACAACAAGGAATACAAGTAAAAATTTACTTTCTTTGATATAACAAAAATCTTTATAAAATAATCCTTTCATTTTATTCACCCCTTAGCATCATTGAAAATAAAGTATCGAAATTATTCTTTTCAATAATAATTTCTGGATAATTTTCTTGATAAAATTGTTTTTGGTTTGTTAGAACATCATAACCATAAGAAAATTTCTTTGTTTTTAAGAAATAGGAAGAATCTATTTGTTTAAATTGTTCATCCGTCAATTTCAATAAACCATATTGATCAAGTAAACAATCAGTTGTTTCTTGAAAAATAAATTGTCCTTTATCAAGTATATAAATTTCATCACATAAACCTTCTAAATCAGAAGAAATATGTGAACTAATTAAAACTGAACGATTTTCATCTTCATCCATAAATTCTCTAATCAGATCAATAATTTCTTCTCTAGCAAGAATATCTAAACCATTAGTAGGTTCATCTAAAATAAGAAATTGACTATGATGTGATAAAACAATCAAAACATTGAGTTTAGCTTTCATTCCAGTTGAAAATTCATTGATTTTTTTATCTAAAGGAAATTGATAGTATTTACATTTTTGTATAAAGTAATCAAGATCAAAATCTTTATAAGTATTTTCTAATAGTTTAATTAAATCTTTTAATTTTAAATATTCACATAATGAAATATTAGCAAGAGTACAACCAATCTTGTTTTTATCAACATTTTGATAATCTGTATCTAAAATAGAAATAGAACCAGAATCTAAATGAATTAAATTTAAAATAGATTTAAATAATGTTGTTTTTCCTGAACCGTTTTTACCAATAATTCCTGTAATCGTGCCTTTGGGTACATCAAAAGAACAATTTAAATTAAAATGTGAATAATTTTTTTGAATATGATTAACTTTTAACATAAAATTTATTCCTCCATTAATAATTCTAATAATTCCTTAACTTCTTTGTGACTCACTCCACTTTGTTTTGCTTTTTGCAAAGCTTTTTCTAAATATTCTTCAATTTCTTTTTTAGCTTCTTCTAAAAGATCTTTATTTACAGCAAGTGCACTTATTCTTAATTCTTTTGAAAGTAAGCGAACAGAAGGTAAAGGATCATTTTCTTGAAGAATATGGTCATTGATTTGTTTTTTTATTTGATCAACAATTTGTTCATAAATTGGAATCATTGATGAGTGATTGATAATAATGCGCATGATAACCCCCTTCATCTACAAACAGTATATAACAGTTTGTCAATCTTATTGGATTATTTATCCAATGAAAAGATAAAAACATCATGATAAAATGATTAAAAAGGAGATGGTTATTATGGGATGTCATCGTATAGGGCTTGGTATGAATTCTGTTGTTAAAGAAGCAATTGAGATGTTTGAAAATGAAGAAATTGGCTTGAATGCATGTAAGAAAATAATTATGGCGTGTAAAAATGGTGTTTATTGGTGTGATGGATATGAAAGTGATGTTATAGCAGGTATGGATGATTATTGTGGAAACTGTTTAAGAAAGTTTTCTGCTGAGGAATTAATTGAAGTTGATAGAAATAAGTATTTTGCTGTTAGAAATTATATTTGTAAGTCATGTTACGATCATTTAGTATGTGATTATGTTTTAAATAGTCGTTTGTTAGAAAGAAAAATAATGAAAAAAATGGCATAATAAAAAGTCAGAAAAGTCTGACTTTTTACTTAGAAATAATTTCTACACCATCTTCTGTAACAAGGAAAGTATGTTCCCATTGAGCAGAAAGTTTTCCATCATCTGTATAAACTGTCCAATCATCATTATAATTTAAGTGAACATGTCTTGTTCCTTGATTAAGCATTGGTTCAATTGTAAAAACCATTCCTGGAACAATCAAAACAGTATCTTCTTTTGTTTTAAAATGGAAAACATAAGGATCTTCATGCATGGTCATTCCAATACCATGACCACAGAATTCTTCAACGACGCTATAGCCATTAATATGTGCATATCTTTGAATTGCTTTACCGATATCTCCAATATGACTTTTCCATGGCTTGATAGCTTTCATCCCTTCATACATCGCTTCTTTTGTGGCTTTAACAAGCTTTTTAGCTTCTTCAGATACATTACCTAACATAAACATACGAGAGGCATCAGCATAATACCCATTTAATTCACTTGTAGCGTCAACGTTAATAATATCTCCATCTTTTAAAATAACATTTGGAGATGGAATACCATGACAAACAACATCATTAATAGATGTACAAATACTTTTTGGATAGCCTTCATAATTTAAATCAGCAGAATGTGCATTGTGTTCCTTTAAATATTCTCTTGTAAGTACATCGATATCTTCAGTCGACATACCGATTTTTATATTCTTTTCGATATAATCTAATAATCCGTTATTTACAACAGCTGCTTTTTTGATTCCTTCAATTTGTTGTTGATTTTTAATCATTGATCTAGGAGGTGTCATCACTCCTCTTTTTTTGTAATAATTAATTTTTTTGTCAAATTCGCGGTGACAAACTTCATAGTCCAAGCCACTTCCGCACCAACATTTATTCATTTGTTCTACCTCTTTTCGTATCTATTTTAAACATCTCGTTTTATAATGTAAAGAAAGATGATAATATGATTTTAGTGGAGATGATAAAATGGAAATTTTAGATATATGCGATGAATTAGGAAATCCAACAGGAAAGACAGTAGAAAGAGAAATCGCACATCAACAAGGTATCTTACATCGTACAGCTCATGTTTGGATCTTAAGAAAAAAAGAAAATAAAATACAAATATTATTACAAAAAAGAAGTGAACAAAAAGATTCGTTTCCTGGCTGTTATGATATTTCAAGTGCAGGACATATTCCTGCAGGGGATAACTATGGTCAATCGGCGGTAAGAGAGTTGAAAGAGGAATTAGGAATTGTTGTAAGGGAAAGTGAATTGATTGATTGTGGAAATCGTAGATTTCATTTTGAAGAAATTTTTCATGGTCGTTTATTTAAAGATAATCAAGTAAGTAAAATATTTGTTTTATGGAAAGATTTAGAAGAAAAAGATTTTGTTTTTGTTGATCATGAAGTAAGTGAAGTTAAATGGTTGGATTTTGAAAAATGTTATCAAGATGTTAAAGAAAATAAAATAAATCATTGTATTTATATTGAAGAACTAGACATAGTAAAAAAATATCTTCGTGTTCAATAATGCTCCTTTTTAAGTCTATATAAATTCCTTCTAAGGCGTTTTTTTGGAAAAAAACATAAAAAATATAAAAATAAAAAAGATGCGGGGGGGGGTAAAATATGCTATAATTTATAGTGAATAAAATATGTGTAGTAAGGGTGTGTGAATATGTATTTTACGATTATGGATGATGATCGAGCGTTTGGCGAAACTTTAAAAAATAAATTAGAAAGTGAATACCATGCTGTTGTAGATGTTTATCATGGAATGATTGATCTAGATCAGATAAAACATGTACCCGATATTTTATTTTTAGATGTGATATTTGAAAATGGGACAGGTGTGGATTATGCGAAAAAGTACAAAGAAAAGTTTGATTCACAAATTGTTTTTGTTTCAAGTAAAAGTAGTTTGATTTTTAAAACCCAAGGATTAAAGGCGTTATGCTTTATTAGAAAGAGTCATCTTGATAATGACTTTAAAGTCTTTAAACAACTTTACGATGAAGAATGTAAAAATGAAATGAAATTGATTTTTGAACTGAATAAGGGAATGAATAAAAATCAAATGGCATATATAACATTAATGAGTGATGATATTATCTATGCAGAATGTTATGCTCATGAATTGATTATCCATACATATGAACATGAATATGCTGTTAAAATGACTTTGAAGAAATTTATGGAACAAGTAAAACAAGCACATTGTTTTATTCAAATACATAGAAGTTATGCAATTAATATGAAATATATTTATCGTATAGATAAAAATCATATTAATATGGTTGATGAAGAAAGTAAGAATGAATTAGAAATTGGTAGAAAATATAAAAAAGAAGTTAATGAGGCCTTTAGAAACTACTTGATGGATAAATTTTAGATATCATGAAAAATCATGATATCTTTTTTTTGACATATAATACAACGGTGATGTTATGAAAAGAATTTTTCTTATAATGATTGCTTTTGGTATATGTTTCTTTGAGATTCCTGTAGATGCTTATGAAAAATCTTTAAAAAATGTAAAAGTGGTGATTGATGCAGGACATGGTGGTTTTGATAATGGAGCTATTGAATATGGTTATTATGAAGATAATATTAATTTAGAAATTGCTTTGAAAATGAAAGATGAATTAGAAAAAAGTGGAGCTAAAGTCTATTTAACAAGAGATGGTGATTATGATATGACTAAAAGAAATCATCATTATTCTAAACAAGATGATATGTATTTAAGAGTCAAGAAGATAGATAGCTATAAATGTGATTATTTATTAAGTATTCACCAAAATGCTTCTGGTAATAGAAGTGCATGGGGTTCACAAGTTTTTTATTATTATAGAAGCAAACAAGGAAAAGCATTAGCTTTTGATATTGATCAAAGTTTAAAACAGTTAACAAATAGCAGAAAACCAATTAGTGGATGTGGTTTTAGGGTTTTAAGAGCTACTAAGACATTAGGAGTTCTAATTGAGTGTGGTTTTTTATCAAATTATAATGAATGTGGGCAACTAAGAAGCAAAAATTATCAAAAAAAACTATGTCAAAATGTAAAAGAAGGGCTCATTAAATATCATTTAAGAATAATGACTCAAAAAAAGAAAAAAACAGCAAAAATTTTACAATAAAAAAAGCGTTGATTTTATCAATGTATTTTTATTTTTTTAAAAAAATGTAAAAAAATATACGAAAAACTGTTGACGTATTCTTATATGCATGGTATATTATATGGGCAGTTGATTGATGGGCCTGTAGCTCAGTTGGTTAGAGCGCACCCCTGATAAGGGTGAGGTCGATGGTTCAAATCCATTCAGGCCCACCATTAATTTCTGTTATTATATGGGCCTGTAGCTCAGTTGGTTAGAGCGCACCCCTGATAAGGGTGAGGTCGATGGTTCAAATCCATTCAGGCCCACCATTTTAACAAATGAAATGGTGGAAAAAGTAAATATTAAATTGGGGCCATAGCTCAGCTGGGAGAGCACCTGCCTTGCACGCAGGGGGTCAGCGGTTCGATCCCGCTTGGCTCCACCAATAAATAAACTAACTGCTTCGGCAGTTTTTTTGTTGTAAAAAAATAAATATACTCTATAATCCAATTGAGGGGGTAAAATATGGCACAAAGTAGAGGAAAAGGAAATTATGTAATCAATACTTTTAATGGAATGCCTTATGGCTTTTTTGCAAGTTTGATTATTGGAACAATATTAAAACAATTAGGAACATTAGTTCATGTTGAACAACTTGTAGCCTGGGGGACAGTAGCAGGTTATTTAATGGGACCGGCTATTGGAATTGGTATGGGCTATGCAATTGATGCAAAAGGACTTAATTTGATTTCTGCGGTTATTGCAGGAGCAATAGGAGCTGGAACGTTTAATAATGGTGTTCAAGCGGGTAATCCAATTTCAGCTTATGTAGCAGTTTTAGCGGCTATTGAGGTAACAAGACTTATTCAAGGGAAAACACCGATTGATATTTTACTTGTTCCTTTTGTTTCTATCTGTATAGCAGGTTTGGTAACGCAATTTGTAGGACCTTATCTTACACAAATGATTACTTGGATTGGAAGTGTTATTAATGATGGGGTTTCTTTACAACCTTTATTTATGTCAATTGTTGTAGGGGTGTTAATGGGAATGGCATTAACGGCACCGATTTCTTCAGCTGCTATTGGTATTATGTTAGGACTTGATGGTTTAGCGGCAGGGGCAGCACTTGCAGGGTGTTGCGCACAAATGATTGGTTTTGCGATGATGTCTATTGAAGACAATGATATTGGTGATGTTATTGCTATTGGAATTGGAACAAGTATGTTACAGTTTAAAAATATTATTAGAAGACCGGTTATTTGGTTACCTACAATTTTAACAACGATTATTACAGCACCTATTTCAACGGTCTTACTTCATATTCGTTGCAGTGCAATTGGCTCAGGAATGGGAACAGCAGGACTTGTAGGCTTATTGGATGCGATTCAAGTAATGGGAAATCAGTATTGGATACCACTTATTTTGATAGATGTGATTGCTCCAGCAATTTTAACATTTAGTTTTTACAAAGCTTTTAGAAAATTGAATTACATAAGAAAAGGAGATTTAAAGATTGAACGTCTTTAATCTCCTTTTTCTTTATTTAAATAAATCAATAATATCTGCAGTAGACATTTGGGTAATAGAACCATTATTGTTTTCGATAAACATATTCGATAAATCTTGTTTTTGTTCTTGAAGTTTTTGGATCTTTTCTTCAATTGAATTTTTCATAATCAATTTATAAACTTGAACATTATTTGTTTGTCCAATACGATAAGCTCTATCTGTTGCTTGATTTTGTGCAGACATATTCCACCATGGATCATAGTGAATAACGGTAGAAGCACTTGTTAAGTTAAGACCAGTACCACCTGCTTTTAAACTGATTAAAAAGACAGTTGTTTGATCGTTTTGGAAGGCATTAACAAGTTGATGCCTTTTGATTTTTGTTGTTGAACCAGTTAAAACATAATAAGAAATATCTTTTTTACGTAATTCAGCTTCGATTAAATCTAATGATTTAGTAAAAGAAGAGAATAGTAAGACTTTTTGATTATTTTCTTTTGCTGTTTCAATAATATCCATACAAGCTTTAAGTTTAGAACTTGGTTCAATAATATCTTTATATAAAATACGTTGATCACAACATAATTGACGAAGCCTTGTCATCATTGCAAGGATTTGGATCTTATCGATATGATTTACCTGAATAGCACTTTGTAATTCACTATTAATTGTTGATAAGTTAGCAAGATATACTTTTTCTTCCTCTGGTGTAAAAGGAATAATGACATTGTTTTCAATCTTGTCTGGTAACTCTGTTAAAACATCTTTCTTTGTTCTTCTTAAAATAAATGGTTCAACTAATTGCTTAAGTTTTGCTTGTTTTTGTTGGTCTTCATTTTTTATGATTGGTATTTCGTAAGTTTCTTTGAAATGATGATAATTATATAAATATTGAGGCATTAAGAAATCAAAGATTGACCATAATTCTGCTAAACTATTTTCAATTGGAGTACCTGTTAAAGCAAAACGATATTTACCATTAATTAATTTAACAGTTTGAGCATTCTTTGTACTTTGATTTTTGATATATTGAGCTTCATCTAAAATAAAATAATAGAATTGATAATCTTTATATAATTCATAATCTCTACGAATATAATCATATGAAGTAATAACAACATCATATTCTGGAATGCTTTCAATTAATTTCTTTCTTTGAACAATATTTCCAGTAATACAAACTGTTTTCAATTTCTTTGAGAATTTTTTGATTTCATCTTGCCAATTATAAATCAAGGTTGCAGGAGCAACAACGAGACTGACATGATTTTCACCGATACCGTCTTCAATCAATGTCATGACTTGTAATGTTTTACCAAGCCCCATATCATCAGCTAAGATACCACCGAAGCCATATTCTGACATTGTTTTTAACCATTTAAATCCTTGAACTTGATAGTCTCTTAAAATCTTAGAATAATTTTGTGGAACTTGAATATCTTCAGGATCTTTTTCTTCAATATGAGAAATCAAGTCTTGGAAATGTTGATCTCTGTTGAAATGTAATGATGAACTGTTCATAAAGTTTTCTAAATAAAGTGAATGATATTTATCAACTTCAACTTCACCATCTTTTAAATCGTTATATTCAATGTTTAAATCATTAAATAATAAATCTAAATCTTTGATACTATCATCATCTAAATTAATAAATTCCCCATTTTTTAAACGATGATAATTCTTTTTGTGTTGATAAGCATATAAAATATCTTTAATTTCTTCTTTATCAACATTGATACTATTAATATCGATTTTTAATAAATCATTTTGTAAACGAACACCGATATTTAATTTCATATTTTTAGGTTTATTCATTTGTTTGATTTCTTCACTAATATAAATTTCACAATCATTATTAAGTGAAGGTAAAACACGAGTAATGAAATCATAAATATCTTCTTCATTATAAAGATAATACATTTGTGTGATTTCATCATATTCTAGGTATTTTTGTAGTGTTTGAATAACACCATCTAATTTTAATGGAAGTACTAGATCTTTAGGGTTCTCTAAGATTGTATTTCCTTGATCATCTCGATAATCTAATGTAACAGATAATTCGTTGTTGTTATTTAAATCGACATAAATTAATAAAGAAATATCCATAGGTAGATATTCATCGATATCATCTCCTGTAAATTCGACATAAGGAATAACAGAATCAATGATATATTTAGAAAAATGTGGTAATTCGTTATTTGGAATTGTAAGTGAATTATTTTCTAAATGTGTAAGTAAAGGTCTTAGCGCATCACTACATTCTTTTGAATATCTATTAAGGGTATAGTGATCGAAATAATAGATATATTGATGACCGATGATAGTAATACCATCAGGTTCTTTGTATTTGATGGTTGTATAATCTTCATCTTTTTGGATTTCTAAAATGAAGTTTTGTAAATCAATTGTTGTAAAGTTAATGTTGATATCTAAATTATCATAATGTGTTAGAAAAAAATCATCAATATTGTCTGATGTGATTCTAATACTACGATCATCATCTTTTAAATGAAAATATTCTTTAATAAAACGAATTTGTTTTAATGAAGAACTATCAAAGGCTTTAGAGTTATGATCGGTAACTAAAGCATTTCCATATTCAACGATTTCGTTTGCTTTTATATTTTGAATAAAAGTATTTAAGTTTTTAATTGTATAACTTCTATCGCTAGCAATCTTATAAGATAAACTTAATCGATTAAATGTACTTTTTACTTGTGGTATTAAATGAATGTGTTGATTAAGTTGTAATTGATGTAAACGATGTTGATTTTTATATTGTTCAATTAATGAAAAAGTTAAATTAGCTTGTTCTTTTAAATGTGCGGCTTCTTTTTTTGCTTGAAGTGCTTGTAATTGATCAGCGTAATTTCCTTTTTGATTGAAAGAATAAGGTAAATCACTTGCTTCAAGACCGTAAAATTTTAATAAAATAGCACCTATATGTCCACATGCCAGTTCATTAGGCTTACAGTGATTACAATCACAGTTAAATTCGAGGATATGTCCTCCTGTATCAACTTGAATTGTAGCGGTATCAATTTTACCATTAACATTAGTACTTCCTACGATTTGGTAAATTTGACCATCTTTAATAACAGACATGTTAGATATTGTATTATGCTGAAATAAGTTATGAGCTACTTTCCAATTGGGCTCATTAAAATACTTATTAATTTCATCATCTTTAATATACATAAGTAGTCCCTCCCATTTAGCTATTATAACATTATTTTTCTGAAATGATGAGATAGAGATACGCATTTTTTGTTTTTTTAAAAATAGGATTGTTTCCAATCCTATTTCAAAACTGCTTTATAAACACGTAAGACATTTTTATAAAAAATTTTTTCAATTTCTTCAATAGATAATCCAGCTTCAATTAAAGCACTATATAACATTTGATAACCACTTGCATCCTTCATTTCAAGCTTGGATCCAATACCATCAAAGTCACTTCCTAAACCAATACAATCAATACCTGCAAGATTTTTGATATATAAAATATGTTGAACCATATCCTTAATATAACTTGTTTGATGAGTACCTTCGGTAGTTAAAAAATCACTACAGAAGTTGATTCCCATAACGCCTCCACGACTAGCAAGTTTTAAAATCATGTCATCTGACATATTTCTAGCGACACCACATACTTGACGAGCGTTACTATGAGAGGCAACGAAAGGCTTTGTTGTATGATGATAAACATCATAAAATCCAGCATCACTTAAATGAGAAACGTCAATAATGATTCCTAAACGTTCCATTTCTTTAATATATTGTAAACCAAAAGGTGTTAAACCATCGTGATCATTGATTTTAAACATATCTTCATAACAAGAAATATTAGAAAGGTTAGGGTATCCAATGCCATTTACGTGATTCCATGTCAAAGTAATCATTCTAACGCCTAATCTATAATAATGTTCAAGTAGTGATAAATCATTTTCTACAACAGCACCTTCTTCTAATGTTAGAAGAGAAGACATGATACCTGCTTGTTGATGGTCGATAATATCTTGATAACAAAAGACAGGTTTAATGAGTTCAGGATATTTTTCTATTTCATGATAATAATGGTTAATGAGTTGATTTGCTTTTAAAAAAGGTTGAGGATTTTTGCTTAAATCGACAAACATCGCAAAGTTTTGAAGTAAATAATTTCCTTTTTGCATTTTCTTTAAATCAATATGACCGTCATTTTCTAATAAAGAATCTTTTTTACCATGATGTAAATCATCATAAAGTTTTAAAATAGTGTCACAATGCATATCAACAACTTTCATCATTAATCACTCCTTAAATTTTATATGTAGCATGAATTGCACAACAAGCAAGACCACCATGGCATGTTAAAACAGCAGGCAAATAATTGATTTCTACATCAATACCATGGAAGGTTGTTTGAAATAATAATTTTGCTTTTTTAGCAAAAATTTCATTATCAGCGTGTGAAATATAAATCTTGTGTTGTTTAGCGTTAACACCTAATTCATGGAATTTATCAACAATCGATTTTAAGATTTTTACTTCAGTTCTAGACATTGTATATTTATCAACGGCTTTACCTTGTTCATCTAAACAAAGCAAAGCTTTGATTTTTAACATCGATGCCATTCTGGCTGCCATTGGTGATAATCTTCCACTACGTGAAAGTTGTTTAAAGTTATCTGGATAAAGGAATGAAAAAGAATGATTTGTTTTTTCTTCTAAAGCAGCAAAAATTTCATCAACAGTTTTTCCTTCATCTGCAAGTTGTTTTGCACAAATAGCCATATCCATAATAGGAGCACCTACTTGGCGACTATCATAAATATAAACATTATCTAAACCAACGGTATCTTTAGCAAGATGGAAACCGTTGTTTGTTCCTGATAAATCTGCAGAGCAAGTAATAATAATGATTGCTTCATAGTCTTCTTCTTGCCATTTTTCCATTTGTTCAACAAGATAACCTGTATTTGGCTGACTTGTTGAAGGAATTTTACCATCTCTTAAATAGTCATAAAGTTGTTTAGTTGAAATATCGATTTGATCTTTATATTCATGACCATCAACGATGACACTTAATGAAATAAGTTCGATTCCGTTTTTTTGTGCAATTTCTTGATCCATTGCACTTGTTGTGTCTGTCACAATTAAATATTTTTCCATTTTTGATCTCCTTAAAATTCTAATTCTAATTCTTGATAATCTTCTGTAAGAGATTGAGTGGTTTTTAACCAAGCGTAGGCTTCCTCAAATTCTTCTTCAGTAATATCTTCTATTATTCCAAATTTAATAAGTTTACATACATCATATATACTTTGCCATAAAGCATCGAATTGATGATCTTTTGCATCAATATCTGCTTGTTCACTTTCTTGATAAACAATAAATTCATGTGCGATTTGACTTGCTTGTTCTCTTTGTTGGTCCATAGGATCCTCCTTATATTATATGTTTATATAATTATACCATTAATCAAATATAGAATGGTATATAATATTACAAGAAGGAGCGGTTTTTGAGATAAAATTAAATTTTTTTTAAAAAAATATAAAAAAAGGTTGATTTATTAGAAAAAGGATGCTAATATAAATGAGCACTGTTAAGTTGCTTGAATAGCTCAGTTGGTAGAGCAATCGGCTGTTAACCGATCGGTCGTAGG
>ERZ773248.1651-NODE-1651-length-16859-cov-4.891395_pt1 | contig 16859 bp, 11 predicted proteins | sample MGYA00580518_ERZ773248 | MGnify/ENA primary metagenome ERZ773248 (study PRJEB29015, sample SAMEA2737762) | human gut metagenome | biome: human gut; feature: human-associated habitat; material: faeces | place: China | collected 2012 ...
TGGAGAGAACTTACTGAGGCCAATTGCTCTTGTGATTTGTAATTTCATGCGATGCCTCTCAACCGCCAGTGTGCCGGTTTTCAACCTCGGTTATAACACGCAATGGACAGGACTTCTGTTATTCCTTCGCCTAAAATTTAGCATGAAGCGCTTAGCTTGGGTGCAACCAGGATTTCATTAAACATCAAAATTAGTTTTGCATCATGACGCGCAAGCGCCACGTCATAACCAGAGTTACTAGTTCACCTCAAGGTAGTTTTTCATATTCTGACACAGGATGGGATATCTCCTTTGTGCCATAGTGGATGTTATTAATCTCATGCAGTATGGATTCACGAAAAATATACGTTAAATTTTGTCCTGATTGACACGGGATGAAAGCTCCTGATAGCTCTCTTTTCTCTCGCTGTAACGATCTGCAAGATAACCAGTTTGTCCCTTAAGCAGCACTGTGATTTTAAACAGCGCCTCGGCTACATCGACGGAACTAAATGTTTCTCGACTATTCTCTAAGGCAACTTGCGGCATTTACAAAAAAGAGCCGGGTTTTACCCGGCTCTTTTTAGCTGATTTCAAAATCTTTTAATTCCCCACCTTCAGCAATCAGATTTGAGATCCGCTTCGGCATTCGCCCCTGACCTGACCATGTTTTTGACTCTCCAGTTTCGTCAGTATATCGATACTTCGCGGGGCGGGGGGAGCGCGTCCTTTTAGCCTTACCCGGAGAGCCAATAGCAGCTAAAAGTTCGGAGGGGTCGATACCCTCATCAAGCATCATCTGACGAAGTGTTTCCAGTTTATCGCGGCGCTGACTTTCATTTGCAAGACGTAATGTCTCTTCTTCTCGTCGTTCTATAAGAATAATTTTAAACTTTTCCAGAACATCTTCCAGTACATCTAATGACATTTCACGAGTCTGAGAACGTAAGGTACGGATATTGTTTAACTGTGTTAGAGCATCTGACATAAAGAGACCTTTTAAAGTTTTTTCGTTGTTCAGCAAATACCAATGTCGACGGTTGCTCATCAACCCGATTTTTCTTACTGAGCATTTTAATCCGATTGGTACATATTGTTATTAACGAGGTTTAGACTACTTATATAAATCTCTTATCGCAAGACAAAATTAAGAAGAATGTGCAAGAACTAAATTACAACTCCTACGAAATGTCCATGCATTTTTGAAGGTACTTAAAACTATGATGCCAGGAGTCATCCGGAGAGCCTTTTTATACCCTCATAACTTATTGCTTCAGTCATACCTGATGAGCTTTAAATCAGCAGAGACATTTAGTGAATTAGCGCCGCCACTTAGCAAGGTTTTTCACAAATGGCAAGATGGCACGCAGGGGAGAGACACCTGCATTTTGTCAGAGGGTAGCGAATTACTCTCTCTTTATAGAGACGTTTCTAAAAAAGTGTAATGTAAAAAAAAGCCTGCTGTTAGCAGGCCATAAATGCTTTTAACTCATTTTTTGTTCGATTCTGATAAATAGGGTAAGCATGCAATTAAACGTGAATCAGAGAGCATAACAAAAATGCTATAAATATTTCCTGGCCGCATCAAGTATCTCCTGTGACGTTAACTCCCTGTCAGTAGCCACGTAAACAATACCATGATCGCCAGTTAAGGAAGGAAAACCTGCAGACATAATCCGAAGATGTGTTTCTTCACCGTTTGGATATTCCTGCCTGATAGAGGATATACCTTCCAGAACGGTCATGACTTTACAGGATTCAGCATTAAAGAAAACAAGGACTTTAATCATATTCTATTACCCTGTTCTCTCGTGGATATTAACTGGCAGATGCCATTAAGGTCAAAGCCATTACGCACTTCTTATTTAACATGTGGTTAGCTTGTGCTTTTAGACTTTTTATGCAGTAGTACTGCACTTCATCACATCGCTTAGCATACTCATAATTTTGAAAAATATGCTGATCAGATATTAAGAATAAACGACTTTCATCTGATTTAAGTTATGGATCTGTCTACTCAGGAATAATCCTTCATCGTTATCGCAGACCCACAATGATTTATTTATCGCAAAGTGTTACGTTTGCAGCAGCAGGACCCTTGTCTCCGCGGTGAATGGCGAATTCAACTTTCTGACCTTCAAATAAAGTTTTAAAGTTGTCGCCATTAAGTGCAGACAAATGGACAAAGATATCTTTGCTGCCATCAAGAGGAGAGATGAAGCCAAAACCTTTGTCTTCGTTAAACCATTTAACCAGGCCCATAATTCTAGAGGTCATACTGACTCCGTTATACATGATTGTATTGATAGTAAACGTATAAGATTAAACGTATGGACTCAAAAGAGGGGATATCAACGATAGCGCCTGGTAATGAGAACTGCCCGGAAAATTTCTAACTTTCATTAGTACATCGAACTGATGGGATTCATTAAGACACAGGGAATCGATATAAGCAAATTATCTTTTAGCCGTCCAGAGGTCCTGTAGGGAAAATAAAAGTGGCTGAATGCCATTTTCAATGTATAGTCTTTACGTGTTTTCAATAAGGAATTGACTTGTCCCATAAAATGACAGGAATTGTCAAAAGCTTTGATATTCTTAGTGGTAAAGGCCTCATCATCCCATCTGATGGACGAAAAGACGTTCTGCTTCACATTTCAGCCGTTAACTCTCGCTAATCAGAATTACTCATCCCTGGAAGCCGCATAGAGTCTTGCCGGATAAACGGTCTCAGGGGGCCTGTGGCTGCGAACATTTATCTTTCCTGATTTTCAGTATGTCAAAATAGATAGATTAAAACTTAACCACATGTGGTACGGTGAAGCTCATTCATTGAAAGGTTAATGGTTATGTCTATTATCAATTACGCAATGAAATTCTTCAGCAGTGCGTCTACTGCCACTGCTGCCTGTCCTGTTTGTGGCTTAAAATCAGTACAACCGTTGTCAAAAATCCGGCTCAACCAGACCATGCTTTGCCCCGGATGTAAGGCTCTGTTTATCTCCCGACGCTAGCTCGACCAAAACCGCAGAACAGAGCTCATGTCCTATACTTATGTTAGATTCCGGCAGCTGTTAAATCCCTGATGCCTGACGCCCATCCTGAGAGAACGTTTCTGAACTGATTTCGCAACTGCTCCTGCGCGCTAACGTCGCATCAGAGCAATGCTATGAAAATGAACCCCAGAGCGTGGTTTAACCGCTCCCGTATTCTGATGAATGCTGCCGAAAACATAACGTTTTCGGCGAACGATCCTGCCGGTGAAAGCTCGCCGCGGTCAGAACTCTTTTCGACCGTCCAGATGGAACGCTACGGCCAGAAGCTGGCGCGGACTCATAAAGTATCACCGGATAGGCATCCTTATTATCTTCTGAAACGGCTTGGCGACAATGAGGCCGTCATTACCCAAAACTGCTATGAGCTTAACGCGGGTAAAAAGACCAGTATCATGCCCGCCGGTGAATGGCTGCTGGACAATTATTATCTGATTGAGGAACAAATCCGCACTGTCCGCCAGCATCTGCCGAAAAGCTTTGGCAAAGGTCTTCCGTCGCTGGTATCGCCGTTGAATTGCCCACGAATTTATCATATTGCATCAGAGGCCATTGCTCACGGCGATGGCCGCTGGGATGCCGCCAGCCTGACCAGCTATCTCACTGCCTATCAACAGGTGACGCCGCTGACGCTGGGTGAAGTCTGGGCGTTACCGGGAATGCTGCGCCTTGCGCTGATTGAAAATCTTCGTCGTATCAGTATGGAAGTGATAAAAGCGCAGCAGGACAGAAACCTTGCTGATACGTGGATAACAAGGATTGTCGAATGTGCAGAGAGTGCGCCTGGTGATTTAATTATGGTGGTTGCCGATTTGGCGCGCTCCCGTCCTCCGTTATCCAGCGCGTTTGTCGCAGAACTGGTGCGGCGTCTGCAGGGGCACGGCAACGCGCTGTCGTTACCTCTTACCTGGGTTGATCAGTGCCTTCGGGAACAGGGAGTCACCACTGACATTCTCATAAATAACTTCAATCAACAGCTTGCCGCCAGCCAGCTGTCTGTCAGTAACAGCATCGCAGGCCTGCGATTACTGGGTGAAACGGACTGGGCTGATTTCGCCGAAACGATAAGCGTCGTCGAACAGGCATTAAGCAATGATCCTGCCGGTATCTATCCCCGGATGCACTTCAATACCCGGGATCATTACCGGCACGTAGTTGAGGTTCTGGCCAGAGACAGCGGTCTCAGCGAGCCTGAGGTTGCTGAGAAGGCGCTGGCGTTTTCAGAGGAAAAAGCGCCTGATACACCGGAACATCATGTTGGTTATTATCTTGCGGGCGAAGGTCGACAGGCGCTGGATATTCATCTCCTGGCAGACGCCTCAAGGCTCATACGCTTGCGGCACAGTTTCAACAGAATAACCCTGCTGTCATGGCTTGGAAGCCTGGCGTTGCTGACAACCGCAGCGACCGCAGCAATATTGCACGAAACCGCCATGCAGGGCGCAGACTGGCTATTGATCGCGGTGATATTACCTCTGATTATCGCATTAACTCAGTTAATGAGCGATTTGCTCAGTGATGCAACCACCCGTTTTCGCGTTCCTCGACCCTTGCCGGGGATGGATTTTTCAGCCGGTATTCCCGCTGACAGTGCCACCATGTTAGTCATTCCCTGCATGTTGACCAGCCACGAAAGTTTCAGCCAGCTCCTCACCAGTCTTGAAGTTTGCTGGTTGGGGAATGAAAACGAAAATCTCAGGTTCGCGCTGCTCACTGATTTTGCTGATTCTGAAAATGAACCCTCGCCGGAAAGTCACGCGCTGCTCAGACAGGCTATCGCCGATACGCAGGCGCTTAATCGCCGCTACCCCTCCGGCCGACCACGTTTTTATCTGTTACATCGCCAGCCTGAATGGAACCCCTCGGAAGGAGCGTGGATGGGCTATGAACGCAAGCGGGGAAAACTGGCGTTACTGAACAGCTGGTTGCGCCATCCCGGAACGCAATTCGTCAGCGTTGCAGAGATGCCTGCCCACCTTTTACCGGGTCACATAAAATACGTCATTACCCTGGACAGCGATACGGTGCTCCCGCGCGATACGGCACACAAACTCGTCGCGACGATGGCGCATCCGCTGAATACGCCTGAGTATGATCCGGTACGCCAGAGGGTTGTCAAAGGATTCGGTATTTTACAGCCCGGTCTTGCGGAGGAGATACCACGCAACGGTCAGGGGCGTTACGCAGCCCTGCGCAGCAGCGTACCGGGCAATAACCCTTATTCGATGATGTCTTCGGATATTTATCAGGATCTCTTTGGGGAAGGCTCGTTTGTGGGCAAAGGGATTTACGATGTTGATATTTTTATGCAGGCCACTACCAACATCTGCCCGGAAAATCTGGTACTCAGCCACGATCTGCTTGAAGGATGCTATGCACGTTCGGGTCTGCTGAGCGAGGTGTTACTGTACGAACAGTACCCTAATAATTATCTGTCGGATGTTGCACGACGTTCACGCTGGATCCGGGGTGACTGGCAACTGCTTAACTGGCTAAAACCACGCGTCAGAAAAGCCGATGGAACCCGGGTCAGGAATCCGCTGACCGCGCTTTCTTACTGGAAATTACTCGATAATCTACGTCGCAGTCTGGTCGCCCCCTCCTTACTGATATTGCTGTTCTTCGCTCTGCTTTGGGTACCCAACCCGGTTTACTGGCTGGGCATACTGTTGCTGATATGGCTGTTGCCAGCCATCCTCTGCATTAGCCACGACCTTCTGCATAAACCTCTGCGTCGCCGCGTGAAGCCGCATCTGTTACTGGTGGGGGCGGGCGCGCTAAAGCGTCTGTCAGGTATCAGCCTTAATTTTGCGATACTGCCGCACGAAGCCGGATATTCGCTGAAAGCGATCGCCGTGACGCTATGGCGACTGGGGATAAGCAGGCGTCACCTCAGCCAGTGGGTCAGCCACAGCCAGGACAGCAGTCAGGCCAGACCCACTGTTGCACGTTTTTATCAGGCGATGTGGCTGAACGTTGCCGGTGGCGTGGCGCTGACAATACTGACCGGACAATTTGCCCCACAGCTGCTGGGGATTGCGTTACCGATCGGTTTGGTATGGTGTGTGGCACCGCTGCTGATGAGCTGGCTGAGTCGCCAGCCCGTGCGTAAGGTTTTTTCGCCTAATCAGGAACAAAAACAGCTGTTACGCCAGACAAGCCGTGAAATCTGGGCTTTTTTTGAAACATTTGCCACAGCAAAAGAGAACTGGCTTCCGCCTGATAATTATCAGGAAATACCACAACCGACGGTGGCACACCGAACTTCTCCTACCAATATTGGTCTTTCACTTATGGCTAACCTGACGGCATGGGACTTTGGCTACCTGCCTGGCGGAGAGGTGCTCCGGCGCGTGTCGCTCACGCTCGACACGATGGATAAAATGGAGCACTACCGGGGCCATCTCTACAACTGGTATGACACCCGTACGCTGGTCCCCCTAAGTCCACGCTATATCTCCAGCGTCGACAGCGGCAATATGGCCGGGCATTTATTGACCCTGCGTGCAGGCCTGTCCGCCATGCGTCATCAGCCTGTTTTAAGCAACCAACAGATACTGGCAGGACTGAACGATACGCTGGATATTCTGGAAAAACAGTGGGGTAAGAACCCACCTGACAGCCTGAGACTGCTGCGCAAGCATTGCCTGAACGCGGTGTCGCTCTCTCCGCAGGCGCTTTTCAGCGAACTGAAAAGCATGCGCACCCAGTGCAACCATCTGACCAGCGCATGTCATCAGGGATCTCCTCTTCAGATGCGCTGGGCTGGACATCTGGAGCATCAACTGGTTCAGCTTTGCCATGAGTGGTCTCTGTTGCTTGGCTGGTTGCCTGCATCCTGGAATGAACAGACGCTGCCGACGCTGAGCGAGCTTGCCCGTCCGACATTAACCGGTACAGGAACGCCTCCGGCGTCAGTGGCGGAGCAGGCCCGAATGCGACTCAATATTATCACCGAGCTGGAACAGCGGCTGGATGAGCATGCCCGGATGGATTTCGCCTTTCTGTACAGTGAAGCAACCAGTCTGCTCAGCGTCGGTTATAACTGTGACACCAATATGCCTGACAAGAGCCACTACGATCTCCTGCCGTCTGAAATCCGCCTGACCAGTTTTCTTGCCATTGCGACTAATCAGCTGCCTCTTAAAAGCTGGTACGCGCTGGGTCGATTGTTTACCACGATTGATAATGAAACTGCCCTGATGTCATGGAGCGGATCCATGTTTGAATATCTGATGCCGAATCTGGTGATGCCCACCTGGCCCGGCAGCCTGCTCGATGAAATGAGTCAGTCGGCGGTTATGCGCCAGATTCACTGGGGGAAAGAACGCGGGGTACCATGGGGTGTTTCAGAGTCTGGCTATCATGCTTTTGATGTTCAGCATAATTATCAGTATCAGGCATTTGGCGTACCGGGGCTCGGTCTACGCAGGGGACTTGCCGATGACATGGTTGTTGCTCCTTACGCCACGCTGCTGGCGCTGATGGTTTCCCCACAGAGAGCCTGTGAGAACCTGTTCAGGCTGCAAAAAAATGGTGCACGCGGAGAATACGGTTTTTATGAAGCGCTGGACTATACCCCCTCACGTCTTGCAACCGGTCAGCTCTATGCGGTGGTACAGTCCTGGATGGCGCATCACCAGGGTATGGCATTTCAGGCGCTGGCTCATGTGCTGCTTGACGCCCCCATGACTGAACGCTTTATGTCCAGCACGGTATTCCGGTCAGCGAGTCTGCTGTTACAGGAGCGCGTGCCGGATGCGGTCGATCTGTACAGTCCGCGCCGTCATTTTGAATCTCATGAGGGCATGGTCAAACCCGTTCGCTATGAACCCCGTATTTTCTATAGCGTGGATACCCCCTCCCCGGATATTCAACTCCTGTCCAACGGCCATTATCATCTGATGTTGACCGCGGGCGGCGGCGGTTACAGTCGCTGGAATGATATTGCACTAACGCGCTGGCGCAGTGATACCACCCGTGATAACTGGGGAGCATTCTGCTACATCCGCGATACCCAGACGGGAGATGTGTGGAGCAATACCTGGCAACCGACAGGCTACACCAGCGGACAAGACGAGGAAGTGTTGTTCACCGATGCGGGGGCAGAATTCAGACGCAGCTTAGGGGGACTCAGCGTCAAAACTCAGGTGGTGATCTCTCCGGAGGATGATGTTGAATTGCGACGGCTCACACTGATTCATCGTGGTCGCAAGCCTCGCTCTCTGGAGCTGACAACCTATGCTGAAGTGGTACTGGCACCTGATGCCAGCGATCTGGCACACCCGGCATTCAGCAATTTGTTTATTCAGACTGAGCTGGCTCCTGAGCGTGACGCTATTCTTTGCCACCGGCGCCCGCGCTCACCGGATGAACCGGGCCCTTGCCTGTTTCACATGATGGTGGTGCACGGCGATAACCGACATAACGTGTCGTTTGAAACGGACAGGGCAAGGTTTATTGGACGTGGCAGAAACCCTGCGAATGCACAGGCAATAGAGACGGGAGGGATGCTAGGCAACACGTCGGGCTCGGTGCTGGATCCGATACTGGCAATTCGCAACGCCATCATTCTGCAGCCGGGGCAGCCGGTTACGATTGATATCATTTATGGCATCAGCGAGACCCGTCAGCAGAGCCTGGCGTTGCTGGAGAAATATCGCGATTACCCTATCGCCGATCGCGTCTTTGAACTGGCCTGGTCTCACAGTCTGGTGGTATTGCGCCAGATGAACGCCAGTGAAGATGATGCCACGTTGTTCAATAGTCTCGCCAGCGCTGTGCTTTACCCTGTCCAGGAGCTGCGCGCCGAAGGCCAGGCGATCGGCCGCAACCGGCGTGGCCAGTCCGGACTGTGGGGCTGGGCAATTTCAGGGGATCTGCCGATAGTGCTGCTGAGTATAACCAGCGAGGAAAGTATCACCTCAGTGACCACACTGATTCAGGCACACCGTTACTGGAGACAGAAAGGGCTGGATGTTGATTTGGTTATCCTGAATAACAGCCCCGGCGGCTACCAGCAGGGATTACAAAATCAGATTATGGAGTTAATTTATGCCGGGTCTGAAGCCAGTCTGCTGGATAAAAAGGGCGGGCTTTTTGTCCGCAACGGTGAGCATCTCTCCGCTGAGGATAAGTTGCTTTTGATGAGCGTGGCCTGTCTTTATCTTGATGACCGCGCAGGGGGTATTAATGAGCAGCTTAACCAGCGTATTCATACCCTGAAATCGCCGGCAAGGGCATTCATTCCGCGTGCTGTGCGCGAGCGTAATCAACATACGGACTGGAGCCCTGATACCAGTCAGTTATGCCATTTCAATGGGTACGGTGGATTTTCTCAGGATGGGCGGGAGTATCAGATCGTCCTTCGGGAAAATGCGCTTACACCGGCTCCCTGGTCGAACATACTGGCAAATTCTCGTTTTGGCAGTGTGATCTCAGAGGCAGGGCAGGCCTATACCTGGTATGAGAATGCCCATGAATACCGGTTGACGCCGTGGGAGAACGATCCGGTGAGCGATCGCAGCGGCGAGGCATTTTACCTGCGCGATGAAGAGAGCGGGGAGTGCTGGTCGCCGACGGCTTTACCTGTTCGCGGACACGGTGATTACCTGACCCGCCATGGTTTTGGCTACAGCGTTTTTGCCCATCGTGAGAGTGGTATAGACAGCGAGTTGACGGTCCTGGTTGCTGAAGAAGATCCGGTTAAACTGGTGCTCCTGACGCTCAGTAACTCTTCGGGACGGACACGTCAACTTTCCGTCACAGGCTATGTAGAGTGGACGCTCGGAGAAACACGAACGCGCTCAGCCCCTCACATTGTGACACATGTGGCCAGAACGCCCGGCGGCTGCGGGGTGCTTGCGAATAACTTTTATGGTGATAATGGTGGCGGCCGAACTGCATTTTTTGCCGTCAGCGGTAATGACTGTTCTCTGACAGGGGATCGCCGGGAGTTTATTGGCCGTAATGGTTCCCTTCACGCCCCTTCGGCCATGAAACTGCAAAAGCTTTCTGGTAAGACGGGGGCCGGTCTGGATCCCTGCGGAGCGGTGCAATCGGCGGTTACATTAATTGACGGGGACCAGAGGACGTTTATTTTTATCCTCGGCGCAGAGGAGAATGATGTTTGTGCTCAGGAGACGCTGGCCCGCTACATGAACGAGGATACGGTCCGCCAGGAGCTGAACCGGATTCATAATCACTGGCACAATGTTCTCGATAAAATCGTAGTTAACACCCCCGACACGTCCGTAAATTTACTGGTTAATGGCTGGCTGTTGTATCAGACGGTCGCCTGCCGTCTTATGGCCCGGAGTGGCTACTATCAGTCTGGCGGTGCATTTGGTTTTCGCGATCAGCTGCAGGATACGCTGGCTCTGAGCCACGCTGCTCCGGACCGGATGCGTGAACAGATAATACTCTGTGCATCACGGCAGTTTATCGAGGGGGATGTGCAGCACTGGTGGCACCCGCCACACGGCAACGGTGTGCGTACCCGCTGTTCCGATGACTATCTTTGGCTGCCGCTTGCTGTTTGCCACTATGTTGAAACGACGGGGGATATGGATGCACTGGAAATACGCATTCCTTATCTGGAGGGACGCTCGCTTCAGCCTGGTGAAGAGTCTGTCTATGACACGCCGGTCATCAGCGGCACCGAAGAGACACTCTGGTTACACTGCGTCAAAGCTATTCACTATGGACTTCGCTTCGGGGAGCATGGCCTGCCGCTGATGGGGGCTGGTGACTGGAATGACGGGATGAACCGGGTGGGTATCGAAGGCAAAGGTGAAAGCGTCTGGCTGGGCTTCTTCCTGTACGACATTTTGCAGCGGTTTGCAGCGCTGGCGGAGCGCAGGCTGGATGAAAGCGTCGCCGCGATGTGCCGTTCACAGGCTCTGCGCCTGCAAAGTAATCTCGAAGCCCACGCCTGGGATGGGGAATGGTACCGGCGCGGGTATTTTGACGATGGTACTCCCCTGGGATCGAAAACCTCACAGGACTGCCGGATTGATGCGATTGCGCAGAGCTGGTCTGTATTGTCCGGCGCCGCGAGCCCGGGACGGTGCGCAAAGGCCATGCAGGCGCTGGATAAGCACCTTGTGGATAACGAAGGAGGGCTGATCAAACTGTTAACGCCTCCTTTCGACGGACACGGTCCAAATCCGGGCTACATACAGGGGTACCTGCCCGGCGTGCGGGAAAACGGAGGGCAGTATACGCATGGCGCCATCTGGGCAGTGATGGCCTTTGCCCGAATGGGGAATGCCGAACGAGCCTGGCAACTCTGGTCAATGCTCAACCCTATAAATCATACCCTGAATGCGGACTCTGTCGGGATTTATAAAGCTGAGCCTTATGTCATGAGTGCTGATGTCTACAGCGTCGCTCCCCATACCGGACGTGCAGGGTGGAGCTGGTATACCGGTTCCGCAGGCTGGGCCTGGCGTTTACTTACCGAGGAATTACTGGGGATAAAACGTTCCGGCACTGACTTTAGTGTTCATGCCAGGTTACCGGATGAGTGGTCGTCTTTTTCTATGGCATATCAATATGGTGAAAGCCATTATCAGATTAGTGTTTCACGCGGCGATGCAGAATATTGCGTGACGCTGGATGGTGTTCTCCTCCCTGATGACAGAATACCGCTGAAGGATGATGGACAAAACCATACGGTTGAGATCATTCAGAACTGACACTGATCCCGGAGGTGCATTAACGTCTGCCGTTAATGCGCTGATTATCCCTGAGAACATCAATCGCAGTCTGCATGGCGATTTTGTCATCCCGCCTTTTTTGTTTGTCCTGCATGACCTGAAGGTATTCCAGCAAGGTGCGGGTATTAATCGGTCGGCCCTGTTTACCCACAGCCAGCACGGCTTCGCCAAGAATAATTTTCACAGGCGGTAGTTGTGCCGGATACCAGTCAAGGGTGTCTTCTGATTTCATCATAAATTTCTCACGGAAGGATAGTGTATCATAAATCAGACGTTCAATTTTCAATATCTGATATCCTGATTCAGACACAACTTAACATAACTTATGCCAGTTATTTTTATATTAAAGCGTATAATAATTACTGTATTCCTCAGAGAATTATTTATGTCTTATACAAATGGGCTCAGGTATTTTAAAGAAAGACCGGTTCATGTTGCCTGCCCGGTATGCGCACACAGAGCTGCTCAGAAAGCAGGTAAGCTAAGAAAAGATGCGGTTCTTGAGTGCCCTGCCTGCGGACTGTTGTTCAGACCTTCAGAATGCTGGTGTATCGGCGGCTGATTAGCTTCTGCCACTTAACGTCAGTGATGTCGGAAAATGACAACGTTCCTCCTGTACTGCAGTTGTCGAGGGTATGATAATGAAATCTAAAAAATCTGTTTTTATTGAAGGACGTATCCTGTCGAACAGCTGTCACGGGCAGGCTGGCCAACCTTTCTGTATTCACCGGGTCAGGTTTAGTAATGGTAAATATGCCATTATCCGGGTGGCATCCGGGATATGTTTCAAACCAGGCGAAATTATTCAACGAAACGATTGTGAGTGGTTTTATAAACTTACCAAAATTCGCCTTCTTTCTTTTGAGTACCTTGATGATGATGAATCAAGAAGACAATTCCTTGAGTATCAATGATAAAACCATGGATTTATAACAGAATAAATTTGCTGGCTTACAATTCACCCTTGGCTCTTTAAATTATTCACCAGTCATTGAAAAATATTTTTTCCTGAATTTAGATGAATTTAAATTATCTAAAACAAAATGTATCGCTAAAGACGAATTGCCTCATTGTTTTCCTTTTGCGTTATAACCTTCATTAGCATTAAGGAAATTTATGGCACAGACTTTTACTCATAATTTACTTCATCCTCGCCACTGGCTTACCTGGTCTGGTTTGGGTCTGCTGTGGCTTCTCGTTCAACTTCCTTACCCGGTTTTACATATTCTGGGCTCTGGCCTTGGAAAAATATCCAGACCCTTTCTGAAACGCCGGGAACGGATTGCGATTAGAAATATCGAACTGTGCTTTCCCGAGATGACACCGTTTGCCCGGAGCCAGATGGTCAATAAAAACTTTGTTTCTCTCGGGCTGGGACTGATGGAAACAGGAATGGCCTGGTTCTGGAGCGATGCGAGAGTCAAAAAATGGTTTGATGTCGAAGGGCTTGAAAACCTGACCGGTGCGACCAGAGGGGTAATGGTTGTCGGGATTCATTTTATGTCCCTTGAGTTGTGTGGAAGAGTAATGGGGTTATGCCATCCTATGATGGCAACGTATCGCCCACACAATGATCCATTAATGGAATGGGTACAGACAAAAGGGCGTATGCGTTCAAATAAAGCTATGATTAATCGACGTAATTTATCAGGTTTTGTTCATGCGCTAAAAGCAGGTGAAGCCGTTTGGTTTGCACCAGACCAGGATTATGGGTCTAAAGGAAGCGTTTTTGCACCTTTTTTCTCGGTAAAAAAAGCAGCCACGACGAACGGAACGTATGCTCTGTCAAAACTCGCTGGTGCACACTTGATCACACTTAGCATGATTCGACGTAGCGATAAAAAAGGTTATCACATGTATATCAGCAATCCGTTGTCAGGCTATCCAGGGGAAGACAAGGTCGCCGCAGCGGCTTATATGAACAAGATCATCGAGCGTGAAATTCTCCGTGCCCCTGAGCAATACCTGTGGATGCATCGCAGGTTCAAAACGCGTCCTGAAGGCGAAGTCTCTTTATACAAATGAACAACTCAACTTGTCATGAGCCAGAATCTATCTTTCTTGCCACTGCGTATTTGTAAAAAATGGGACAGGGGATTATTCGATCGGCTTCATGTTAACGATGGCGTAACTGACAACCAAGGTTAATCAATTGAACCTGTTCGGATTTGAAGGTCCGCTTCTCGCTTATAGCTGCCATTCAAAGCGATAATAATTTTTGTATATTTTCTCTTCCACATGATGTCAGTTATCGGGAATGGTTTGACTATCCAGCAGGCATAGCATCCTTTACAGCTCGACAAACCGAACGCTCCGATAGGGTATGCAGGCACACGGATGGCGTGTAAAGCAGAGTGAAAAAGATGATCGATTAAACCGATCGATTTTATAAAATTGATCTGCAAAATGAATTATCCGGCACGCTAGTGCCTGTGCTAAATTCCCAGCAATTCATTTAACGTATTGTTTATTAGTTTATTTCCTGTCTTCTGGTGGGCGCCCTTCTTTTGTCCTGCGGGCACGGCATGGGAATGCGACAGCAGGTGATGGAATGAAAAGATGTGCCAGATGTAACAAGAAAAGAGGCGTTCTGGACCGGATTTTCGGGCTGGATAAAGAATTCTGCGATGGCTGTCTGATGGTGGTTAACCAGGAAATCAGAGAAAAACGAGTGGTGTCCACACCAGCACGAAAATCACCGGGACGCTCTTCCTGACAATGTTTCGTACCCGGCAGGTTATTGCCCATGATGGGGTGACAACTCTGAACCTTCCCTCTGTTTACATTCCCTTAGTGCAATGAAAATCAACATCGATATCAGCGTCATCATTCCTGCCTTCAATGCAGTTGACAGCATCGGGGCTCTGGTCCATACACTGCTTGGCGAAACAACGCTGAGTCCTGAAATCATTGTTGTGGATGATGGCTCAACCGACGAAACATGGACGCTACTCAGCGCCATTACAGATGAACGGCTTATTCTCATTCGTCAGGAAAATCAGGGCGTGTATGCTGCCCGTAATGCTGCACTGGCGATTCACCGTGGTGAATGGGTGGTGTTCCTGGATGCGGATGACCGGGTTGCGGCAGATTTTCTGCAGGAGCGGCTGCGCACAGCCCGCGAAGCACAGGCTGATATCGTCCTTTTCAATGCCCGGCATACAGACAGCGCCGGACATCTGCGGCATACCGTTCACTGCAGACAGCCTTACGGTCAGACGCTGACGGGTCAGCAGTGGATACGCCATTGCGTCAGTCAGAGAGAATGGCCGCATTATCTGTGGCTGCAGATAATCCGTTCAGCGTATATTCGCGAGCATGACCTGCGATTCCAGGAAGGGAAAAGCCACAAGGACATTCTCTGGACGATACAGCTTGCCGCCGCAGATGGCCGATTTTATTTCTCTGACAGACAGGATTACCTGTGGGTGAATAACCCGGCGTCAATTACCCACCGCCCGGATTATTACGATATCCGCGCGTTCAGCTATTGCGACGTGATTGCAGATATTCTGACACTCAGTACACAGACGCAGTACCGATCTGTCAGACGAGCGCTGGTCAGGCATGCGCTGGTGGAAAGCCGCCATTTTCTGGGCCTGTACCGGCGCAGGGTGAATGACCGGCAGGCGGTCCGGGCGCGTTTTCGTGCGCGGATAGCCTTTCGCCATCTGGTACCCGGCGTGAGCAACCTGAGCGATGTCTTTTTCCTCCTGAAGCTGGTCCGCAATATTTATCTGCCTGGTGTCCGCAATACTCCCGCAGCCGTTTCGCAGGTGCGGCGTTAATCCATGGATATCGCAACGCTTCTGGCGCGGTCGTGGCAAACTGCGACAACGGGTGATGACTCCATTCGCTCCGCCAGGGATATCGTCGAACACTGGTATGATAAAGGCGGTGACCTCACCCGACGGACCCGACGGTTTATGCTGCGGGAATGCCTGTGGATAGCCGCACATTACCGGGACACCGAAGCGGTACTCACCCGGCAGTTTCGCCTGCTGGCCGTCTTACTGTATCTGGGCGGTTATTTTCCGAAAGGAAATGTCGACGGTATGCTCCCGGAGAAATGTTTCATTTTACTGAACGCCCCGGAATTAAGCCCCATCCTGACAGACGATACGGCCCCTGATGTTCTGGCGGCGTCCTGCCACACCCTCTTCTACCTCAGACGGATATCTCCGTTAAGGTGTTACCGCCATACGCGCTGTCTGAGCGAACACCTGTATCAACTGATGATGATTTGTTAAGTGAACAGGAACTTAAAGATTACGGTGTGGATATTGATGCGCTCAACGCCTTCAAATTTCTGGCCGGACCAGAAACCGTGCTGGCACTACTGGATGAACGGGAAAGAAACCAGCAATACATCAAACGCCGTGACCAGGAGAACGAGGATATTGCGCTAACGGTAGGGAAGCTGAGAGTTGAGCTTGAGGAAGCAAAATCAAAACTCAACGAGCAGCGTGAGTATTACGAAGGTGTTATCTCGGATGGAAGTAAGTGCATAGCAGAACTGGAAAAACAATGCGCTGAATGGGAGCGAAAAGCATTAAGCAACTTTGAAGAGTGTGCTGCGATGGCTGAACGCATCGAAGAGTTGCAGACAAAATCTGCACCAGATTCGTTTGGCATCATCGGTGAAAATATTCGAACACAGGATAATCGAATAACGTCAGACCCTATGTTTTGTGTGTATCAAAAGCGCGAAATCGTTGTTGATGCTGATTATGACTATGACCGGATTGTCTGGGTTGATGAAGATGGCAATGAAGCCAATAAACGCCAAAGTCGTCGTCTCGAACTACTTCACGAAAACTTTCGAGAGCCACCAGAAAAATGGCGGCGCGTTGCTGTGAAAGATATTGATGAATTCGTTACCTGCTGTTTCACCGAACAGGGTTGTAAAGACTACCTGGCAGTCAATGGTCACAATCTTCGCTTGCCATTTATATATGTAAAAAGCGGTTTCAGGAACGCTGAATATATCGGCATAAGAAACTGGCTTGCTGGCATTCGCATCAAAGGAGAGGAGCATGGAAATAAAACCAGAGGATGAGTTAAGCAATATCGTTTTATTTCCGGTAAAAGAGGATGACCCTCGTAA
>ERZ773248.1653-NODE-1653-length-16849-cov-16.036442_pt1 | contig 16849 bp, 16 predicted proteins | sample MGYA00580518_ERZ773248 | MGnify/ENA primary metagenome ERZ773248 (study PRJEB29015, sample SAMEA2737762) | human gut metagenome | biome: human gut; feature: human-associated habitat; material: faeces | place: China | collected 2012 ...
ATTTTCAGGGTTTTACATACTGTTTAATCTTCAATTATCAAGGTTCGTTGTTGCTAACTTTTTTCAGAAGCAACTCTGATATAATATCATGAGTATTTTCTTTTGTCAACAACTTTTTTAATTTATTTTTCTTTTTATTTTTCTGTCTTGCGACAGCGAAATATATATTATCAGATGTCCAACAGAATGTCAACAACTTTTTTAACATTTTTTCGAACTCTTTTATTGTATATTTTTACGCTATAAAAGGGCGCCATCAGGCACCCCTTTATACTATATACTCATGACTCATGTGTCCTAAACGCTGCAATCCAGTGTAAACCAGAATTCCACACCATCTTTTACATTCTGTACACCACAGGCTTTATTATGGGAATCCATGATCGCTTTTACAATAGAAAGACCGATACCACTTCCACCATAAGCCCTGGTGCGCGCCTTATCTACTTTATAGAACTTAGTCCAGAGTTTTCCCAGATCTTCTTCCGGTATATTCTGACCTGTATTAAATACAGTTACTTTTACCTCTTTGTCATTTTTCTCCAGACGGATCTCAATCCATTTTTCCCCATCTAAATGGTTCATGGCATTATTCAGATAGTTAGTCACTACCTCCTCTATTTTAAACTCATCTGCCCATACCATGACTGGTTCACTGGCATCAAAAAATACCTGGGCGCCTTTCTGCTGGAGAAGTATCTTTGCAGACGAAAGGACTCCGTTTATTAATGTAACCAGATCAAACTGTTCCATGACCGGCTTGTCATTACCGAATTCAAGGGCAGTAAGGGTAAGAAGCTGTTTTACCATTTTATTCATCTTTCCTGCTTCATCCTGGATGACCTCACAGTAATAGTCCCTGCTTTCCGGGTCCTCTGCCATTCCTTCTGTAAGTCCTTCTGCGTACCCCTGGATCAGTGCAATAGGCGTTTTCAGCTCATGAGATACATTTGCGATAAATTCCTTACGTGCCTCATCAATACGTATCTTCTCTTCAATATCTTTTTGCAGTTCATTATTCGCTGTTTTCAGTTCTCCAATGGTTTCCTTCAGCTTTTCCGAAAGGGTATTCATGCTCTTTCCCAGCACACCGATCTCATCTTCAGAATCTCCTGTATATCGGGCATCAAAATCCAGTTCTGACATACGTTCAGAAAGTGCCGCAAGGGAAAGAATGGGAGAAGTGATCTTCTTTCCTGCAAAATACATGATAACGCTTCCTGCTGCCAGAGCAATAAGACCAATATATACCATAAAACGGTTAGACAGATCCACACTTTCATGAATGCTTGCAATAGGCATGGACATGATAAAGATGGTCTTATTATCCTCAAAGAACCCCCAATTCTGCAGATAAAAGCTTTTTGCGTGTTTGTCAAAGCTTTTTTCGATGGTATAGTTTTCTTCCTGTACCAGTGTTTCTGTTTTTGGTCCCCGCCTTCCCAGGATATACTGCTGCACGCGATCTGCCAGAAATCTTCCATCCCAGAAAGAAGGATATGTTTCACCATTAGTACTGTCTACGACCACGATGGTAATATTATATTTCTCATTTATATTGCGGATCAGCCTGGTAATTTCATTTTGCTCTCCATCTTTGGAATAAAGGCTTTGGAGATCATCCATAATGTCTTCTCCGGCAGCAGCTTTTTCCATTGCGTATGCATTGATCTGGGTATACGTATCCTGGAGGATATTTAATTTATCATTCAGATAATATTTTTCCAGAAAAAAGCTGTTCATAGCCCATACGGCTAACAGGACAATTGCCATCAGACCTATAAACAGACCTATAAATGTAGTTCGGACTGAACGTTTCATTCTTCACACACCTCGAATTTATAACCCATTCCCCAGATAGTCTTGATATATTCGCCTTTTTCTCCCATTTTACTGCGCAGCTTCTTTACATGTGTGTCTATGGTTCTGGCATCGCCGAAATAATCGTAATTCCAGACATTATTTAAGATTTTCTCTCTTGAAAGGGCGATTCCCTGATTTTCCGCAAAATAAGTAAGAAGTTCAAATTCCTTGAAGCTTAATTCAATCTCTTTCCCATCAATGGTCACTCTATGTGCTGCCTTATCAATGCAGATACCGCCAATATTCATTATATCTGCAGAAACTGCATTGGTCCTGCGAAGAAGAGCTTCTACCCTTGCAACCAGGATCTTAGGACTAAATGGCTTCGAAATATATTCATCTACTCCTAAAGAAAATCCCTGAAGCTCATCCCGCTCCTCGCTTCTGGCTGTCAGCATGATCACCGGTACTTTAGAATATTTCCGGATAGTCTTAAGTACTTCCCAGCCGTCCATTTTAGGCATCATTACGTCCAATAAGATCAGTGCAATGTCTTTCTGTGCAAAAAAGATCTCAAGCGCCTCTTCCCCATCTCCTGCTTCTACTACGGAAAATCCCTTATTTGTGAGGAAATCCTTTACCAGCTTCCGCATTCTCGCTTCATCATCAACCATTAATATTTTCAAAGCATCCATTTCCTGCTCCTCCTGCCTGTTTTACCTGCTTTCGTCCTTATTATAACAAAAAAATCCGGTTTTTCTACGCTTTCACACAAGTTTCACAACTTGTCAGTACGCAAGAAAAGTTTCAAGGCAAAATGAGATCAAAACAGAATCATCAAAGCCAAAATATAAAAACAGCCGGGACATGTTCATTTACATATCCCGGCCTACTTCATCAAATATTTAGCATCAGTCGTCTAAATCTTCTTCACTTACCAGCTCGTCGTATTCCTGATCGTCTAACATTTCGTCAAATGCATCTGCAACGATCTCGTATTCATCATCATCCACAATGTTATCCAGAACAGGAGTTCCATCTTCTGTCTCGCTGTAACGGTACAGATAAACTTCTCCTTCTTCTGACTCTGCTCCTTCCATAGGAAGAAGGGCAATATATTCACGGTCTCCTGCAGAGAAGATGTTAAGAACTACGCACTCGATCTCAGAATCATCATCTAATGTCAGGGTAACAGTCATTTCCTCTTCTTCATTTAAATTCTTCTCGTCTGCCATATTTTATTCCTTTCATATCCAATCCGGTTAAATGTTACAGCCTTTCGCTGTCCACTTACACTTTATCAGACTGCCTGTAAAATTGCAAGCTAATATTCAATCCCTTTTCTGGCGGGGATCCCCCTCGTGTAAGGGTGGGCACGCATGACCATTTCTGTTACATAATCTGCGGCTGCCAAAAGAGTCTCTGAAGGATTTCTCCCAGTCAGGATCACTTCTAATTTTTCCGGCTTACTGCCTATCAGTTCTAATAAGCGTTCTTCCTCTATAAAGCCAAGGGTGCAGGCCCCTACTGCCTCATCTAAGACCAGCATATCTATCTCCTGGTCCAAAGCCATTTTCCAGGCTTTTTCCAGCTCTTTTCCGTAATATTGCTTTGCCTCTTCTTTTTCTTCCTGTTTCATTTTCCATGAAAATCCAAACTGTCTTGTGCATGGAAGGACTGTTATCCCCGGAATCTGCTTTAAAGCTTCCACTTCCCCGGAATGATCATTTTTCAGGAATCGCTTTATCAATACGGTCTTCCCGTTTCCTGCTGCACGGACTGCAGCACCTACAGAAGCTGTCGTTTTGCCTTTTCCGTTCCCGCAGTAAATATGCACCAGGCCACTTGTCCTTTTAACAGCTTCCATCTCTTTATTTTCTTCCCTGCTGTCCATTTGTTTTTTTATTTGAATTTCCATTTTTTTCCATATCTCCCTTGTCGCCAAGAAGTCCTGCCTCTACAACAAACCGTGATACAGTCTGCCTCTTGTGATACCGTTCTTTCACATAAAAAATATGCAGCCGGTCCTTTGCCCTGGTCATAGCCACATAGAACATACGCCGTTCTTCTTCCATATCAGGTTCTAAGACCGCCTTATGATGGGGAGTTATGCCCTCATTTGCATCCAGTATATATACTACTTTAAATTCCAAACCTTTGCAGCTGTGCATAGTCATCAGGCTGACGCCTTCTTTTTCTGCTTCCCGAAGGGCCAACTGCTCCTTTAGCTGCTCTTTGTACTCGTCCATATGGTTAAACCATTCCTCATAGGTTTTAAATGGCATAGAGCTTTCCTGAAGGGCATCTAAAACCTCAAACAGATCCTCCGGCTTTAATCGTCGTTCATTTGCATACTGTCTCAGATAATCGTCATATCCAATGGCTTTCCGGATGTAGTTTACTGCACCTGCAGGAGCCATATCCCGAAGCATTTCCAGGTCGTATACCAGTTGATCAATACGGTCTAACATCCAGTTTTTATCCTGATAGAAGGAACGCAGCTGCTCCCACCGGATCACTTTGCTGTCTAATGCATCACGGCTGATGTATCTGGCGGGCCGGTTAATGATCTGGAGTATATTTGACCTGCTTAAATCTCCCAATGCTGCATAAATATAGCAGAACACGTTTCTGGAAATCCAGTGTTCATAAAGATTTGGTACTGTATCCCGCATATGAAAAGGGATATTATACTCCATCATCCGCTCAATAAGAAGCCTTGGTCCCTGATTGGTGCGGTATAAAACCGTCATATCCTCATAAGCGATGCCCATCTTGTGATAATCCCGCAGTTCTTCTGTAATGGCCTTTGTCTCAGTTAATGGGTCCGGCCATTCTTTTATAAATACAGGACAGCCTTTTCCCCGGTTTCCACGGATTTCTTTCGGGAAACGTGTTTTATTACAGGCGATCAGCTTCCCCGCACTTTCGATCACCGGGTCCACACAGCGGTAATTTACATCCAGCAAAATACGCTCAGCGTCTGAATAATCCTTTTCAAATCCCAGCATCAGCTCCGGTCTTGCCCCCCGAAAACGGTAAATAGACTGGTCATCATCTCCCACAATAAACAGGTTATTTTCCGGCAGTGCCAGCATTTTTATGATCTCATACTGGATCCGGTTGATATCCTGAAATTCATCGATAAGTATGTATTTATATTTTCTCTGCCACGCCAGTAAAATATCCTTACGTTCTTTAAAAAGCTCATAGCACATGGCTAGCATGTCATCAAAGTCCAGAAGTCCCTGTTTGCGAAGACAACCTTCATACCCCTCATACAGCTCTTTAAAAACTGTCTGGGAGCAGCTTTTCGCATAATAATTATCAAGGGACATTAGTTCCCCTTTAATAAGACTGATCTCTGACAGCACCGAGGCAATAAACTCCCCTTCGTCCTCGATCTCCAGATCTGTGTGGTCTAACTGCTCCCTGATAAACTGGATGCGCTGCTCTTCTTTTACGATATTGGACGCCTGATACCGGTATGCCAGTTTTAATATCATAAAAAAGACAGAATGAAAAGTCCCAAAAGAGACTCTGCTGCATCCTGTCCCGGTTATCCGTTCATATCGTTCTTTCATTTCACGGGCTGCTGCCCTGGTAAAAGTGATCACCAGGATATTTCCAGGCTCCACGCCCACTTTTTCCGTTAAATAACGGACCCGGTTGGTAATGACCGTAGTCTTACCTGAACCGGGCCCTGCAAGTACAAGGGCAGGTCCGTCAGTGTGACGGATCGCCCTTTTTTGTGCTTCATTAAAAGCCATGTATTAAGCCTCCAGCATTTCAATGCCTTTGCGGATACGTTTTAATGATTCTTCTTTTCCAAGAACTTCCATGATCTCAGTTGCGCCTGCTGGAGTCATCTGCTTGCCAGAAACAGCAGTACGGACCGGCCACATAACAAATCCGGTCTTTACGCCAGTTTCACTTACATAAGCAGAAAGCGCTGCAAACAGGGCATCATTACTGAAATCTTCCTGTGCTTCCAGAATAGGAAGTACATCTTTTAATACTTTAAGGGAAGTCTCTGCATTTGTCTTCATCTTCTTGTGAGTATACATAGCAATGTCGTACTCAGGCAGTGTCTCAAAGAAATCAATGTGATCCCTGATCTCCGGGAAAACTTCAATCCTTGTCTTTACCATGTTTGCGATCTTCTTAAGATCTAAATCTTTCTTGATCACTTCTTTTAAATATGGCTCAGCCAGCTTATAGAAACGTTCAAAATCCATTGCCTTAATGTACTCGCCATTCATCCAGCGAAGCTTAGTCATATCAAATACAGACGGAGACTTATTCATACGATGATAGTCAAATTCCTTTACCATCTCTTCAAGTGAAAAAATCTCATTATTACCTTCTGGAGACCATCCAAGAAGTGCTACATAATTTACGATAGCTTCCGGAACAAAGCCCTGTTCTACCAAGTCTTCAAAAGAGGAATGTCCACAGCGCTTGCTTAACTTGTGATGACTCTCATCAGTGATCAGCGGGCAGTGTACATAGACCGGAACTTTCCAGCCAAAAGCATCATAAAGACGGTTATATTTTGGAGAAGAAGAAAGATACTCATTTCCTCTTACTACATGGGTAATGCCCATCAGATGATCGTCTACTACATTTGCAAAGTTGTAGGTAGGATAACCATCAGATTTGATCAGGACCATATCATCCAGTTCAGAGTTATCTACAGTAATATCCCCATAGATCTCATCATGGAAAGTAGTGGTTCCCTCAGTCGGGTTATTCTGACGGATAACAAATGGCTTACCGGCAGCCAGATTTGCTTCCACTTCCTCTTTAGAAAGATGCAGACAGTGCTTATCATAAGTCATGATCTCCTCACCGTTTACAGTCTTTCTTAAGGTTTCCAGACGCTCTGGTGTACAGAAGCAGTAATATGCTTCTCCCTTTTCTACCAGTTTCTTCGCATATTCCATATAGATTCCAGAAGCCTGACGCTCACTCTGGACATAAGGACCGCAGCCGCCGTCCTTGTCCGGTCCCTCATCGTGGACCAGACCGGTTTCTTCCAGGGTTCTGTAAATGATATCTACAGCGCCTTCTACATAACGCTCTTGGTCAGTATCTTCTATTCTTAAAAGGAAGTCGCCTCCCTCATGTTTAGCGATCAGGTACGCATACAGTGCTGTTCTTAAATTTCCGACGTGCATTCTTCCTGTAGGGCTTGGTGCATATCTTGTTCTTACTTTCATTTTCTCACCCTCTGATCTTAGTTTTCTTCTTTCTTCTCTGCCAGATCGCTTGGTCTCATGGTCAGGTTGATCCTTCCCATCTTGTCAACTTCTGCAACCTTAACAGTTACTTCGTCACCGATGTTTACAACATCTTCTACCTTTGCAACACGCTTGTCAGACAGTTTGGAAATGTGTACCATACCGTCTTTATTTGGTGCTAACTGTACAAATGCCCCGAAGTTCATAATACGTACTACCTTGCCGGTAAATACCATTCCTGCTTCTATATCAGTAACGATTCCGGTGATGATCGCAATCGCACGGTCGATCATAGCCTCGTCAGTACCGCAAACATTTACAATACCTTCATCACTGATGTCGATCTTAACGCCGGTCTCTTCGATGATCTTGTTGATCACTTTGCCCTGCTTGCCGACTACATCGCCGATCTTCTGAGGATCAATGGTGATCTGCTTGATCTTTGGAGCGTACTGGCTTAAGTGCTTTCTAGGCTCGCTGATAACAGGCTTCATAACATTGTCTAAGATGTACATTCTTGCTTCACGGGTTCTTGCGATAGCCTCTTCAATGATCGGACGGGTCAGACCATGGATCTTAATATCCATCTGGATAGCAGTAATACCCTTTTCAGTACCGCCTACCTTAAAGTCCATATCGCCAAAGAAGTCTTCCAGTCCCTGGATATCAGTCAGAACGATATAATCATCATCAGTCTCACCTGTTACCAGACCACAGGAAATACCTGCTACCATGCTCTTGATCGGTACACCAGCTGCCATTAAGGACAGAGTAGATGCACAGATACTTGCCTGAGAGGTAGAACCATTGGATTCCATAGTCTCTGATACAGTACGGATCGCATATGGGAACTCTTCTTCACTTGGAAGTACAGGAACTAATGCACGTTCAGCCAGTGCGCCATGTCCGATCTCACGACGGCCCGGTCCTCTGCTTGGCTTTGTCTCGCCTACTGAGAATGACGGGAAGTTGTAATGATGCATGTAACGCTTTGTGGTCTCATTTGCATCTAATCCATCAATCTTCTGTGCCTCAGATAATGGTGCCAGAGTGCAGGCATTTAAGATCTGGGTCTGTCCACGGGTGAACATGCCTGAGCCATGGACTCTTGGAAGGATATCGACCTCAGCTGCTAATGGACGGATCTGTGTAATAGCACGGCCGTCTGGACGCTTGTGGTCCTTTAAAATCATCTTGCGGACAGTCTTCTTCTCATACTGGTAAATAGCATCACCTAATAATGGCAGCCACTCTTCATTCTCAGCAAATGCTTCTTCCAGACGCTCAGTAATAGCAGCAATATTTGCTTCGCGGGTCTGCTTGTCATCTGTAAATACAGCTGTTTCCATCTCTTCAGACGGAACGATCTCTTTAATCGCTGCAAATAATTCTTCCGGAACTGCGCAGCTTTCATAAGTGTGCTTTTCTTTTCCGCACTCAGCTACAATGGTATCGATAAAGCGGATGATCTCCTGATTTACTTCATGAGCTTTAAATATAGCCTCGACCATCTTCTGCTCAGGAACTTCCTTAGCGCCTGCTTCAATCATGATAACTTTCTCTCTGGTAGAAGCTACAGTCAGGGCCATTTCAGATACCTGTCTCTGGGCAGAAGTCGGGTTGATAATAAACTCACCATCAATAAGACCTACCTGGGTGGTAGCGCAAGGACCGTCAAATGGGATATCGGAAATGCTGGTAGCAATGGCAGAACCAAGCATAGCAGTCAGCTCCGGGCTGCAGTCTGGATCTACAGACATAACTACATTGTCTAAGGTTACATCATTGCGGTAATCCTTTGGGAACAGCGGACGCATAGGACGGTCGATAACACGGGATGTCAGGATAGCGTTTTCAGATGCCTTTCCCTCTCTTTTGTTAAAACCGCCTGGAATCTTTCCTACAGAATAAAATTTCTCCTCATATTCTACACTTAAAGGGAAGAAATCAATGCCTTCTCTCGGCTTTGCAGATGCAGTTGCTGTAGAAAGTACTACGGTATCGCCATAATGCATAAATGCTGCACCATTTGCCTGGGCTGCTACACGGCCAACTTCTACAGTCAGCTTACGTCCAGCCAGGTCCATACTGAAACTCTTAAACATGGGTGTCTCCTTTTCTCTTTGCGTACTTCCCTTCCGGGAGCACATTCTCTTAATGTAACTTGTAACGTTCTGCAACAAATAAGTTTTTCACAGGGCAAAAGACGCCGAAACTACTGATCTATCCCAAACCTTCTGTTTGGGACACATCAGCGGTCCCGGAGTTTTCCTTTTGCGACTGTCTTCATGCAAATATAGGGTGGAGTAACCTCCACCCTAGCATGAATGAAAGTTGCCAAATGCCTATGCGTCCCTCATGTGCAAACACGCAGTCCGCATAGCCGTCGGCAACACCTTCATAATTACTTTCTGATTCCAAGCTTTTCGATCAGAGCACGGTAGCCTTCCAGATCAGTCTTCTTCAGGTAATCAAGAAGTCCTCTTCTGTGTCCAACCATCATCAGAAGTCCTCTTCTGGAATGATGATCCTTTGGATTCTGCTGAAGATGAGCGGTCAGTTCTGTGATTCTCTCTGTAAGGATAGCGATCTGAACTTCTGGTGAACCGGTATCTCCTGCTTTACGTCCGTACTGTGCGATAATCTCTGCTTTCTTTTCCTTAGAAATCATGGTAATTCCTCCTAAAATAAATTAATTTTCTCACCTTAAACCAGGCTGCCGGCTGGAGTCACCAGGCAACGGGGCTTCGGCGTTTTTTCATACCTGGTTACTGTATCATATTTTAACCGGGTTGTAAAGGGGATTTTCCTCAAAATACCTGAGGGCAAATTCTTTATCTTTTTCAATCCGTCCTTTTAACTCTTCTAAGGAAGCAAATTTCTGTTCTCCCCGGTCAAACTCTAAAAGCTGGACCTCGATCATCTTACCGTAAATGTCCCCGTTAAAATCAAAGATAAACGTTTCTACCCCTACCGGATTATCTCCTTGGATCGTAGGTTTTCTGCCAATATTGGTAACTCCCTTATAAAAGTTCCCTTCTGCAAGGACTCTGGATACGTAGACCCCGAATTTTGGCAGACGCTTATTTGCCGGGGGAATGATATTTGCTGTTGGAAATCCCAGCCTCGGTCCTCCAATATGATTTCCGTGGACTACAATGCCATGGATGGCATAAGGTTCTCCCAACAGTTCATTTGCCTTTGCCACATTTCCCCTGGAAAGTTCTTCCCTGATATAGGTACTGCTGATATCTCTTCTGTGATCCTTTTCTTTTTCGATCACATAAAGCCGAAAATCCAGTTCCCTGCTTAAAGTCCTGAGAAGTTCTACATTTCCGGCGCCTTTGTAGCCAAAGCTGCAGTCCGGCCCCACTACCACAGCCTTTGCTTTCATTCTCTTTACCAGGATATCCTTTACAAATACAGCCGGATCCATTTTCCGCACATCATCTGTAAAAGGATATTCCACCAGATAATCGATCCCCATTTTTTCCATATTGTGCCGGCGTTCTTCACTTGTAGTGATCACAGTGGCTGTTTCTCCTGTTACAAGGGTAAGAGGAGCTGTACTGAATGTAAAAATAGCGGTTGCATAACCCAGCGTTTCTTTTACTTCTTCCATTGTACGAAGGAGCTTCTGGTGTCCCCTGTGTCTTCCATCAAATTTCCCAAGAGTCACAACTGTAGGCTCTTCCAGTTCAAAATCCACTGTATCTGCTATATATCTCATTGGTTTCCTTCTCCATCCGGCATAAACATTTTCCAAGGCTTCCACCAGTGCTTTTCTTCCTGGTATTCATATACCCCCATAAAAATCCCCTGGCTGCTGTACATACGGTATCTGTTCCCGTTTTCCCGGTTCTCTAACGATGTACTTTTTTCCAGGTCCAGCTGCTGTTTAAAGCAGGGATTGCCATTTTTTAAAGCCTTATCCCCTTCTGCAGTGGTGTATACAGGCAGATAGCTTTCTAAAGCTTCTTCCAGAGAACAAATATGTTCCCCTACTTTTCCTTCATCTCTTAAAGCTTCGATCTGGTCCAGTTTTAAACTGTCTTTTACCAGGAAACGGTCTACGCGGGTGCGCAGAAGAGATTCCATGCATCCACCCACCTGTAATTTTGCTCCGATATCCTCACAAAGAGTACGTATATACGTTCCCTTGGAGCAGCTGACCTTCATCCAGACTCTGGGCAGTTCTATTTTTTCAACAGAAATGTCTAAGATCTGCACTCTTCTTGCCTTGCGCTCTACTTCTTTTCCTGCTCTGGCAAGGTCGCAAAGCTTCTTCCCGTCTACTTTTAAAGCGGAATACATAGGTGGGATCTGGTCATAATCCCCCTTAAATCCCAAAATCACCTGACGAACCTGCTCTTCATCCAGCTTCAGTGCTTTTTCATGATTTTCTGTAAGCACAGTTCCTGTGGTATCCTGGGTATCTGTGGTCTGTCCCAGAAGGAGCACTGCCTCATAGGTCTTTGACCGGTCTGTAAGCATATCACAAAGTCTTGTTCCGTTTCCCAGGCATACCGGAAGTACGCCTTGGGCCGCCGGATCAAGGGTTCCGGTATGCCCGATCTTTTTCTGTCTTAAAATCCCTCGAAGCCGGGCTACAACATCATGGGATGTATAGCCCGGCTCTTTATATACATTAATGATTCCGTGATACATTTAAACCTCCCCTGCTGCCGCAGCATCTAACTGCTTCGCAATGTGAAGGGACAGATTATTGATCACATCATGAATACTTCCTGACATGGTGCAACCTGCTGCACGCACATGGCCGCCGCCGCCAAAATAAGCAGCTACCTGACTTACATCTACGATTTTCTGGGAACGCAGGCTTACTTTGTACTGCTGAGGTCCAGTCTCATACAGGAAAATAGCAACCTCAACTCCTTCTGTAAGACGCAGCTGGTCAATGATGCCATCAAGGTCTTTTCCGGTCACGCCGTAAAAATCCAGATCAGACTGGCGCAGGGCACTGAAAATGGCCTTTCCATCAAGGAATGTAATGCTTTCAAGAAGCGCTCTTCCCATGATCTGGTTCTGCACATAAGTCTTTTTATAGAAGCTGTTATCGATGATACTTCCAAAGTCAACACCCTTTTCCATGAGAAAACCGGCGATTTCCATGGTCCTTGCAGAAGTGCAGGAATATTTGAACACACCAGTATCATGTATCAATCCTGTATACAGGCACTCTGCTGCATTTTTATCAATGCTGTCCGGATTTAACTGCTCAAAAAGGACTTCACTGGCAGAGCTTGCATCGGCTGCCACTAAATTAATTTCACAGTAACGGGTGTTTGTAATGTGATGATCAATGCAAAGGCTTTTTTTTGCGCTCTTCAGATACACTTTAAAATCACCCAGGCGTTCTTCATCACTGCTGTCAAGACATATGCAAAGCTCATACTCCCTGTCATCTGTTTCATGGTGGATCTCATCATAGCCCTTTAAATAGGCAAATTTTGAGGAAGCTTCCTCCAGATATACAGCTGCCTGTATATCCGGATAAGAAGCAAGAAGATAATTATACAGACCCAGAGTAGAGCCGAGGCAGTCACCATCCGGCCTTACATGACCCAAAATCGCTACAGACTTTGTTCCTTCTAACGCCTGTTCAAGAACCGTCATTCCAGTCCCTCCTCCTCATTGTCATGAAGATCTTTTGTCACTTCATCGATCAGTTTTGACATGTTTACACCATATTCAATGGACTGATCCAGTATAAATTTAATTTCAGGAGTGTTACGTAAATTTACTCTGTGAGCCAGTTCCCGGCGTACGAAGGAGGCTGCGCTGCGCAGCCCTTCGATGGTTGCCTTGCCGGCTTCTTCATCACCTAACACACTGATATATGCCTTACAGTATTTTAAGTCCGGAGTTACCTCTACGGCTACAACACTGGTCAGCGGATGGATCCGCGGGTCTTTGATCTCAGAACGGATGATCTGGCTTAATTCCCTTTGGACCTCCATATTGATCCTTGTATTTTTAATGCTGTTTTTACGCATTATGATCCCTTTCTTTCAAAAACGAAACTTTGCACCAGCAGACTATCTTGGAACCTCTACCATCATATAAGCTTCGATCTGGTCATCTTCCTGAAGGTCATTAAACTTCTCGAACACAAGACCGCACTCATATCCTGCAGCAACTTCCTTTACATCGTCTTTAAAACGTTTTAAGGAAGCTAAAGGTCCTTCGTAGATCTGTTCTCCTTCTCTGGTAATGCGGCAGCTGCAGCCTCTCTGGAACTTGCCGTCCAGTACATAAGAACCGGCAATCGTACCAACACCTGAAGCCTTGAACAGCTGACGGATCACTGCATGACCGATCACCTTTTCCTCAAATACAGGATCCAGCATACCCTTCATAGCAGCTTCTACATCTTCAATCGCCTGATAGATAACTTTATACAGACGTACATCTACCTTCTCACGCTCTGCAATGGATTTTGCAGTCGCATCAGGACGTACATTAAAACCAATGATGATCGCATTGGAAGCAGAAGCCAGGGAAACGTCAGATTCATTGATGGCACCAACACCACCATGGATCACCTTTACTACTACTTCTTCATTAGACAGCTTGGTCAAGCTCTGCTTTACTGCTTCTACAGAACCCTGGACATCTGCCTTGATGATCAGAGGAAGTTCCTTTACATTTCCTGCCTTGATCTGGCTGAACAGGTCATCCAGGGACAGTTTTGCCTTAGTGTCTTCCAGAAGCTTATTCTTGCTCTCAGAAATGAAGGTCTCAGCAAAGCTTCGTGCCTCTTTTTCATTGTCAGTTGCTACAAATACCTCACCAGCCTGTGGTACATCATTTAAGCCTAAAATCTCTACAGGAGTGGACGGACCAGCTTCTTTTACTCTGCGGCCCTTGTCATCCATCATTGCACGGATCTTACCATAACATGCACCTGCTGCAATGGTTTCGCCAACTTTTAAGGTACCCTTCTGTACCAGTACAGTTGCAACAGGTCCTTTGCCCTTATCCAGCTCAGCCTCGATCACAAGACCACGGCCCTTACGATTTGGATTTGCTTTTAATTCAAGGACATCTGCTGTTAAAAGTACCATTTCCAGAAGATCTGTGATACCTTCCTTTGTATGTGCGGATACAGGGACGAAAATAGTGCTGCCGCCCCAGTCTTCCGGGATCAGCTCATATTCAGCCAGTTCCTGTTTTACCTTGTCAATGTTTGCGCTTGGCTTATCGATCTTATTGATAGCAACAATGATCTCTACGCCAGCTGCTTTTGCATGATTGATAGCCTCCACAGTCTGTGGCATAACACCATCGTCTGCTGCTACTACCAGGATAGCAATATCAGTAGACTGGGCACCTCTCATACGCATAGCGGTAAATGCCTCATGTCCAGGTGTATCAAGGAAAGTGATCTTTCTTCCGTTGATCTCAATAACAGAAGCACCAATGTGCTGTGTGATACCGCCAGCCTCTCTGGAAGTTACATTGGTCTGGCGGATTGCATCCAGAAGGGATGTTTTACCATGGTCAACGTGACCCATTACACAGACTACAGGTGGTCTGGAAACCATATCTGCTTCGTTTTCATCATCTTCTTTCAGAAGTTCAGCAATAACATCAACCTTTTCTTCCTGCTCACAGAGAACATCAAATTCCATTGCGATCTCTTCTGCCTGCTCATAGTCAATCTCCTGGTTTAATGTAACCATCTGACCCTTTAAGAACAGCTTCTTAACAATAACAGATGGCTGCAGCTTCATCTTATCAGCAAGTTCCTTGATGGTTAAGCGCTCTGGAAGAGTAATGGTCTTAACATCCTCAACCTTAGCTTCTTCTTTCTTAGGCTGCGGCATGATGAAAGCTCCCTTTCCTGTCTTTGGTGCTTTCTTCTTGCCATCTTCTTCTCTGTCTCTCTTGTCAAAACGGTCATTCTTATGAGCGTTCTTGTTTGCCTGGCGGGTGCTGCTTGGCTTTGTCTGGATCGGGCTGTCAAAAGAAGATGTACGGTTATCTCTGCTGCCAGAAGAACGGCGGCTGTCTCTGCTGCCATTTCTGTTTGTATTATCTCTGTCCTTATCTTCTCCGAAACGGGAGCCGAAACCGCCCTGGTTTCTGTCACGGTTCTGGAAGCCGCCCTGTGGTCTATCTCCACGGTTCTGGAAACCGCCCTGTGGTCTGTCTGTGCGGTTCTGGAAGCCGCCCTGTGGTCTGTCCCCGCGATTCTGGAAACCGCCCTGCGGTCTGTCCCCGCGGTTCTGGAAACCGCCCTGTGGTCTCTCACCACGGTTCTGGAAGCCGCCCTGTGGTCTATCTCCACGGTTGTCTCTTCCCTGATAACCGCCAGTTCTTCCATCACGGTTCTGATAGCCGCCCTGTGGTCTCTCACCGCGGTTGTCTCTTCCCTGGTAGCCGCCGGTTCTTCCATCACGGTTCTGATAGCCGCCCTGTGGTCTATCTCCACGGTTGTCTCTTCCCTGATAGCCTCCGGTTCTTCCATCACGGTTCTGATAGCCGCCCTGTGGCCTCTCACCGCGGTTGTCTCTTCCCTGATAGCCATTCTGGCTTCTGTTCTGGAAATCTCCTCTTTCGGTCTGTGCAGGTCTGTTTTCCACTGCCGGAGCAGATGTCTCCTGTACCTGTGTCTTTGCTTCTGCTGCCTGCACTGGTTTTGTCTCCTCAGTCTTAGGAGCTGCCTGCTGTGGCTTAGGCTGCTCCTTTGGTACCGGGCGCTTGATCTGCTGCTTTGCATTCTGCGGACGGAAAACAGCAGTCAGTTTCTTCTTTGCAGGTTCTGCTTTTTCTGCTTCTGCCTTTGGTGCTCCCTCTTTTTTCTGGCTGACAGCGTTTCTTACCATAGTTTCCTGGTCTTTAGATACGCTGGAAGCCGCAAAAAGAGATGCAGAGCTGTCTTTCTGTTTAATAATATCTAATACTTCTTTACTGGTCTTACCCAGTTCATTTGCCAGTTCACTTACTCTCATTCAAACTACCTCCATTTACATTCATCCGTGATGCCAGGGATTTAGCAAATCCTGCGTCCTCAACTGAAAGGGAAGCACGAAATTCCTGTCCCATAGCATGCCCAAGTTCCTCTTTTGTGCCGAACAGATAGATAGGAACTTTATAGTGAGTACACATATTGGTAAACATTTTCTTTGTATTATCAGAAGCTTCTTCTGACACGATCACCATGTGGGAACGTCCGCTTTTTACAGACTTTTCCGTGGAAAATTCTCCGCTGACTACTCTTCTTGCCCTGGTTGCCAGTCCGATCAGACTGAATACTTTATTTTTATCTGTCAATTTCTTCCATCTCCTTTTCCAGAGTTTCATAAACCTCTCTGGGGATAGCCATTTTAAAGGATCGTTCCAGGCCTCTGCCCTTCACAGCCTTCTTAAAGCACTCCATAGACGGACACAGATAGGCGCCGCGGCCATTTTTACGTCCGGTTGCATCCAAAAGGATCTGATCCTCGGCTGTTTTGATCACTCTTATCATTTCTTTTTTACTTTTCATCTCACCGCAGCCAATGCACTGCCTCAGCGGGATCTTCTTTACACTCACCTATTATCACTCCTAATCTTCCAGAGCTTCTCTCTACTATTCGTTGTTTTCTTCCTGGTAGTCATCCTGGGAAACTTCTTCTGTTTCTTCTGGAGCATCACCGTACTGTAAGCCCATCTGTTCAAACAGTCCCATTTCCTTTGCCTGGGTCTCACTCTTGATATCGATCTTATATCCGGTCAGTCTTGCTGCAAGACGTGCATTCTGTCCTTCCTTACCAATAGCCAGTGATAACTGGTAA
>ERZ773248.1662-NODE-1662-length-16760-cov-2.337863_pt1 | contig 16760 bp, 15 predicted proteins | sample MGYA00580518_ERZ773248 | MGnify/ENA primary metagenome ERZ773248 (study PRJEB29015, sample SAMEA2737762) | human gut metagenome | biome: human gut; feature: human-associated habitat; material: faeces | place: China | collected 2012 ...
TTTGTACAATTCATACAATTTCCGCAGCTGCTTTTGACGCTTCTCCGTGATTTTCTATCGAAACCATTGCAAAACCTTTCTCGATAGGCTATTTTTTACTTTTTCGTAAACTTTCCACATTCTCCTCGTTTTTTCTTTCCTTTGAGAACAAAAAACTTTTCACTACAGTGGTATTTGTGGAAATCTTTTTTCAAAACTATGCTATAATATATTATAGAAGTTGACAGGTACGTTTCATGTGTGGCAAGAAATATGCCCTTCTTCAGAGTTATCTTCTCTGAGTAAAAAATGGATTCTGTTCATTCACACAAATCTCGGTACATAAAACAGCCATTTTCCTCTATGATTGTAAGAGGATCAGGATTGTATCTCGGATTCCCGATCCTCTTCACACATCTTCTTTTCATTTTTTTGTATATGAAAATACCAACATTAAAAAAGCACAAAGCGCCAAACCATCTATCCGACATCATTTGTCTCGGGCATCATATTATATTTTTCTTGACCAAGAAGAATTTGAATATGATCTGTATATGCTTCAAAAGCAGCTGGAATCGGATAGTTTCTCTCAATCTCTTCTGGATGTACGAACAGCATTTGTTCTGTACATTTTTTCTCCAATTCATCCACTCTTACTTTATATCCAATCATATTCCATTCCACATGACTGAAAATATGTTTTGCCGCCCCCAAAGCTTGAATCCGGATAGGTGCAAGCCCGATTTGTCTGCAAAACGCAAGCGCTTCTTCTTCGCTTAAATGTCCGTCTCTGCCTGGAAGTTCGTACAGACCTGCCAACAGCCCTTTTGCAGGGCGCTTCCGAATTGCAATTTTCTCTCCATCTTGAAAAATGAAAATCGTTCTTTTCTCAATTCTCCTGGCTTTCGCTTTTGTTTTCACCGGAAGTTCCATCACCTTGCCAAGCTTTCTTGCCCTGCACAAATGCTTTACTGGACATTCCTCGCATTTTGCCATGCCATTTGGCACACAGATAAGCGCACCAAGTTCAATCAAGCCCTGATTAAAATCACTTGCCGCCTCTTTCGGAATGACCCCCTCCAACATATACTCTATTTTTATCTTTGTACTCTGTTTCATAATGTCATCTTCACTTGCCAAAATTCTCGATAACACACGCAATACATTTCCATCCACCGCCGGCTTTGGTATCCCATATGCGAACGATGCGATTGCCCCCGCCGTATAACTTCCGATTCCCGAAAGACTACGGATCTGATCATACTGTCTTGGGAACTCTCCCGAAAATTCATCCATGATCTGTCGTGCGGCCTTCTATTTCTGACCCGATTGTAATATCCCAATCCTTCCCACAGTTTCAGGAGTTTCTCCTCTTCTGCCACGGCAAGCTTTTCCACCGTAGGCAGTTCTTTCATAAATCGTGCATAAAAGGGCCTCACCGCTTCCACTCTCGTCTGCTGCAGCATAATCTCAGACACCCATACCCGATAAGCACTCGGATCTTCTCGCCACGGAAGTGCTCTCTTATGTTTCCGGAACCATTCTACAAGCGGATCCGCAAGCGCCTGAAGCTCCTTCGGCTCCAACAGAACCGGAACTTCCTTTCGGATCTTAATTTCATCTTTCTTTACTTCACAATCATACGCAACAATGTGTACGCCCTGTTCCCGCGCCTTTTGCAGCGCCTCCCCAAACTCTGGGTGTGTCCTTGTATTTGGTGTAAAGTATTTGACATTCTTCATCTGGACCACAAAGAAAATATATGCTTCATATCCATCCCGAACCGCCTTGCACAGTTCTTCCACATGTTTTACTCCACGCTCTGTTGGCGCATCCGGAAATTTTACCACTCCATCTTCCTCGAGTGTCACACCTTTTACTTCTATAAAAATTTTGCGTTCCTCTTCTTCTGCATATAGGTCAAATCTGGAGTTCCCATATGTCACTTCCTGTCTGAGCATCGTGGGATTCTCGCAAAGATTTCCCGCTTCTATCCACTCCTTTACAGCTTTATTTGGAATCTGGGAATCCATATTGATCAGGCGATTCCCTTTTTTCACACAGATCAGATCCCACTTTGTCTTCCGTTCGGGATTGTCGCTCCTCTGTACATAAACGGTCGCCCCAGGAACAAGCAATTCCGCACACCTTCCTGTATTTTTCACATGCACGATTTCCTTCTTCCCTCGGATCTCAACCTCTGCAGTGAAGCGATTCGGACGTTCCAAAAAATATCCCTTCTCTATTCTCTCATATTTCATTTTCTACTCCGCCAGTGCACAGGCTTTCGCCCATTCATTCTCCTTAAATCCTGGAATTGCAAAATCTTCTCCCAGAAGAAGCGGTCTCTTCACAAGCATGCCGTCTGTTGCCAAAAGCTGATACTGCTCCTCTTCCGTCATCGTCGGAAGCTTATCTTTCAACTCCAGTTCCCGATATTTCATTCCACTTGTATTAAAAAATCGCTTTAGTGGAAGTCCACTTTTTCTGTGCCATTCCCGCAGTTCCTCCTCTGTCGGATTGTTTTCAACAATATGTCTCTCCTCGAATGCAATCCCCTGCTCCTCCAGCCATTTTTTTGCTTTCTTGCAAGTAGAACACTTTGGATACTCTAACAATAAAATACTCATGTATATAACCTCCTAATTTTAACTTTTTTTGATAAATTCTGTGTGACACTTCGGGCAGGTAATACAAATCTTTCCTTTCCCTTTCGGCACCCGGATTTTCTGTTTACAAGACGGACACTTGTAAATATGATGTGTCTTCCTCTGCTCGAAGTACTCTTTTTCCCGCTTCAGAAATGTAGCTGCCTTTCCTTTCAGTTCTAAAAATTTTTGATTTTCCTCAGCCCTCTTCTGATAATTTCTGGAAAACATCCGGAAATAACAGAGAAGGACAAGCAGACATGCGAGTGTATTTAAAAAGTTATTTCGAAATCCCATCGCAAAAACCAACAGTACTACTGCGGTTCCAAGCATGAACTTGCTCAACGAATCTACCCCGTAGCGGCCTATCATAAACTTTCTGAACTTCTCTTTCATCTTCCTTCGCCCCTTTGCCTTGTTCTTCCTACATCTTCGCTGAAACATTCAAAAAAGTCAATCCATTTTATTGAATCTTTATAATCTACATACACTTTTAATAGCCGCCTAAAACCTAGAAAATTCTGTCCCGAAATCAACTGCTCTGATCACAAAAATTTTCTATCATATAATAAAAAACAGGAAAAACTATCTTTTAAGCGTTCTCTACTCTTCTAACAATTTTTCCTGCTTCTCTATTTTCTTCACTTTTCAACTGTTTTATAACACTTTTGATAAAAATTCCTTTAATCTCGGATGCTGTGGATTCTCAAAAAATTCCTGCGGTGTGTTGCTCTCTTTGACTTGTCCTTCATCGATGAACAGAACTCTTGTCGCCACCTCTCTTGCAAATCCCATCTCATGTGTGACAACAACCATTGTCATTCCATCGTCTGCAAGCTCTTTCATCAATCCAAGCACTTCACCCACCATCTCCGGATCCAGCGCTGATGTCGGCTCATCAAATAACATCACATCCGGATTCATTGCCAATGCCCGCGCGATTGCAATACGCTGTTTTTGTCCTCCCGACAGCTGTTTTGGATATGCTGCTGCTTTATCCGGAAGTCCAACACGTTCTAACAGTTCCTCTGCTTTCTTTGATGCCTCCTGCTTTGATAACACCCCAAGTTTGACCGGGGCAAGCATAATATTTTCCTTGATCGTCAAATGAGGGAATAAATTAAACTGTTGGAATACCATCCCCATTTTCTGTCTTAATTTATTAATGTCACAATTTTTGCTTGTAATATTGTTTCCCTCAAACCACACTTCTCCGCTTGTCGGTACTTCTAAAAGATTCAGGCAGCGGAGGAATGTAGACTTTCCAGAACCGGAAGGTCCCACTACTACTACTTTTTCACCTTTTTCAATATGTTCATCAATTCCTCTGAGCACTTCATGTCCATGAAATGATTTTTTTAAATTCTTAGTTATGATCACCTTGCGCCATTCTCCTTTCAAATAGATTTAAAAGTTTTGTCAATCCTAATACAATGACAAGATAACATACTGCTGCTACATAAAGCGGCGGAAGAATATCGTACGTTGCAGAACCGATATACTGTGCTGCTTTCGTCAGATCTGTCACAGCGATCACTCCTGCCACAGATGTTTCTTTGATCAACACGATAAATTCATTTCCAAGCGCCGGAAGAATATTTTTGATTGCCTGTGGAATGATGATTTCCTTCATAGTCTGAAGATAATTCAGTCCAAGAGAACGTCCGGCTTCCATCTGTCCTTTATCGATCGACTCGATTCCCGCACGGATGATCTCTGCTACATAAGCACCGGAATTAATTCCGAAGCAGACCGCTCCAACCAAAAGTGCATTGGTATCCCGAGACGTAAATATAAGATTATAAATAATCAACAGCTGTACCATAACCGGTGTGCCTCGAATGATCGTAATGTAAATGTTACAGATTTTATTAAAAATCCAAAGCTCTTTTCTCTGTACAGCACTTACTTTTACTACTGCCACTAAAAGTCCGATCGCAATTCCGATCAGAATCGCAAAGATGGAGATTAATATTGTAATCTTTAATCCATCCAAATATGCCAGATATCTCTGGTCTTTGATTACCGCTTTATAAAAAGCATCCGAGAAATTTTGAAAAAATCCCGTCATCATAATTCCTTTCATTTGTTTTCTCCTTTTCATTGACCCTCAAAGGGGCTGCCGCAAAATCCAGTCTCCCCTTCCTGTCCCTATTTAGCTTGAACACGCTGGGAAATCCGCTTTTTGCAGCAGCCTCTTATTTAGTTTTCTCTGTCTTACTGTCGTTGCCTTCTGAACTGCTTATTCACTCTGTACGTGATTTGCTGTGAATTCTTCAATTTTTCCTTCTTCCACCAGCTTATCGATCACTTTGTTGATCTCATCTAACAGTTCTTTGTTTCCTTTTTTTACGGCGATTGCATACTTATCTTCAAATAAGGTTCCGTCTAATGTTGTCAGTGCATCATTTGCCGCTACCAACTCTTCCGCCGGATATTGATCCATTACGATACAGTCAATCTTGCCATTCTTTAAGTCTTCTGCCGCCTGCGCAAATTTTGTGTAACGCTTCACTTCTTTTGGATTACAGTTATCTTTGTTGGATACCCAGATATCTGCAATATTTCCCTGTTGTACTGCGACAACTTTTCCATCTAAGTCAGAACCTGCCAGTTCTTCTCCTGCCGGAGTCACCGCCGGGTTTTCTTTATTTACTACAATGACCTCTGTAGAATTTACATATTCATTAGAGAAATCCATTGCTTCCTCACGTTCCGGACTGATAGATACTCCTGCTGCCACAAAATCTACTTTTCCACTCTGCACTGCTGCAAGTGCTCCGTCAAAATCCATATTCTTAATCTCCAGCTCTTTGCCCATCTCATCGGCGATCGCTTTTGCGATGTCCATATCGATTCCGACTACTTCGTTGCCTTTCATATATTCATATGGTGCAAATCCTGCTTCTGTTCCTACGATCAGTTTCTCTGATTTTGCCCCTTCTTCCTTTCCACCACATGCTGCCATGGAAATCATCATTGTCCCTGCTAATAAAATTCCTGCTACTTTCTTTATCTTCATAACGCTTCCTCCACTTATTTTTTGTATGTTTATTCGTCTATATTGCATATTATACTATGTTTTTTATAAAAATCAAGTGGTTTTTGCAAATTTATGCATATTTTATGCAAAAACTGTAAAATACAGTAGAACAAGAGCTCCAAGAATGATCCGATAATAGCCAAATACTTTGAAATCGTTCTTCTTAATATAGCCCATCAAAAACTTAATCGCGATGACAGATACCACAAATGCCACCAGACAGCCAACCAACAGCATCGCCGCTTCCATCGCAGTAAAGGAAAGACCAAATTTTAAAATCTTTACAAAGCTTGCCCCGAACATTACCGGGATTGCAAGGAAAAATGTAAATTCTGCTGCTACATATCGAGATGTGCCAAGCAAAAGTGCACCAACGATCGTCGCTCCCGAGCGAGATGTACCAGGGATCAGCGAAAGTACCTGCCATCCACCGATGAGCAATGCTGTCTGATACGATAGCTGCGACAGTTTTGTCACCTTCGGCATCTTTCCTTTGTTCCAGTTTTCTACGACAATGAATAAGATTCCGTACAGAATCAACATCGCAGATATAATTTCAGGTTTATGCAAATGTGCTTCCATCCAGTCATCAAACAGAATTCCTATCACCCCCGCCGGGATACATGCCACAATGACCTTCATCCAAAGCTGAATCGTCCACGCTTTCTGTTTCTGTGTTTTCTTCGGCGAAAATGGATTGAGCTTATGGAAATACAGCACAACAACTGCCATAATCGCACCAAGCTGGATCACGACATTAAACATCTCTTTGAATGCCGCACTCGCCTGAAGTTTAATGAATTCGTCTACGAGAATCAAATGCCCGGTACTACTGATTGGAAGCCATTCTGTGATTCCTTCCACAATACCAAGCAAGATTACTTTTAACATTTCTAACATTCTTTCTCCTCCTAACCTTTCTGAAGAATCTTTTCAATTATTTTTGCCACACCATCTTCCTCATTGGAATCTGTGACAAGATCTGCTTCCTTGACCGCTTCCTGTGCATTTCCCATGGCCACTCCGCATCCCGCCTCATGGATCATCGAAATATCATTCCACCCATCACCAAATACTATCATTTCTTCGCGGCGGATTCCGAGCAGCTCTGCCAGCTTTAACATCCCCTTTCCTTTGTCTACTCCCTCTGCATTTACTTCTATATTATTAGATAATGCTCTTGTAACTGTAACCTGTCCCATCTGTTCCAGTTCCCGGAGCGCACACATCTTCTCGCTTTGATCTGCGAAAATTGCATGCACCTTATCTACTCCTCCCGGCAATTGTCGTGCTGTCTCTCTGATATTCTTGACCACTTTCCTGGTCGAACGAACATATTCTGCCATCGCAGGTGATTCCATCATCTGATCTACTCTTTGCAGATCATGCTCACTGATATAGCCGACACCTTGGAAATAAATCTCTTGTAATGTATCATATTTATCATAGATATCCAATATCTTTTCTGTAATTTCTTTTGGGACCAGCTTCTCGTACACTACACTCCCATCCTTTGCATCCACGATCCTTGCTCCATTCGAAGTCAGTGCATACCGAATTCCTTTCACTTCCATAATTTCCTTTGGAATTCCCGAAAACGGTCTGCCGGTCGCAGGAAGTACGATCATCCCTTGTGCAATTGCCTCCTCCAACGCCCTCTTGGTACGTGCTGTCAGTTTCTTTTCTCCCGTCAGGATTGTTCCATCCAGATCAAACCCTAATAATTTATATTCCATTTTCATCATGTCTATCCCTTCCTTTTCTCGCTCTATTTCTTTGCTCCTTTTTCTCATCTTTCAAGTTTTGTCTATTTTATCAAACATTGAAAAAGAAATCAATTTATACTATAATGTAGGGCATTAAGCATACCAAATGCAACTTTTAAGAAAGGACTCTGAAACACATGTATGGTTATCACAAAAAACAATATCACCGCCTTTGTATCTGCCTTCTGTCTGTGATATTTTCTATTTCCTGCCCTGTCTATGCAGCGGACACTCCTCCTTCCTCAGACACACTGTCAGCACACAATACATTGCTGCTTGATACTGCACAATCACTCAGCACAATGACTGACCGCACAGAAGAAATGAAAAATTTGCTTATAGATGCACAAATCCAAGAAGCCAGACAATATCAAATGATGCGGCTGCGAATTCAATGGCTCTATGAAACAGGCTATTCTTCCTTCTTGGAGCAGCTGCTTAGTGCCTCTGATTTTCCAGATTTTCTAAATCGCTCTGAACAGATCCGCTCGCTCATCACCTATGACAGGAATCAGCTCACAGAGCTTTCTAACCTTCGCAGTTCTATCGAGACAGATGCCGCGCTCCTCACAAAACAGTGTGACTTACTGCGCGCTTCCAGAGATGCACTGTCCATGGAATATGAAAAGCTCCTTATTCTTTTGAATCAGCAAAATACTGCTTCCGGTGAATCGGTTTTCCCTGAAGTATTCAGCCGAATTCCTGAACTGATCGCCCGTGCTGATGAACAAATCGAAGAAGGACAACTTGCCGTCGATCAGGGAATCCATGCTCCTTCTTCGGAAATCCGCGACCCAGAGCCACCTCTGAACGATGATATTTCCGATAACACTTCTAACGTGGCAGACAACGAAAGTACCGTGGATGAGAAAGAGGAAGATGACGAAATCGCCCCTCCACCTTTTGCTCCTCCTCCGTCTTTCTCGGTATCTGCCTCTGAAAGTCTGCTTCTCTCTGCGTTAGTACAGTGTGAAGCAGGTACGGAAGACTATACTGCCATGACTGCACTTGCATCCTGCATTCTCAACCGGGTAAGCAGTCCACTGTTTCCGAATTCAATTTCAGGTGTCATCGAATCAGAACCACTGTTTTCCTCTGTATCTGACGGAAGAATCGAGGCACTCCTCTACGGGGATATTGACTCTGTATGCCAAAATGCAGTTTTTGATGCGATATCCGGTACGAACCCAATTGGCAGCTGTCTGTACTTTTCACCTGCTTCCTCCTCTGCTTCCGGAGCGACGTTTGGAAGCTTTACATTTTATTAATTTGCATATTTTATGATTTTATTGTATAATAGACAAACAGGTTATGTACTAATGTGAAAGGAAAATATGGCATGAATACAAAAGTAAAGCGCATGATGCGTACATTGCTCAGCTGCACACTTGCAGTTTCAATGTATCTTCCATGCACCAATGTGTATGCTACTGACACGGTCGACAACCTCGAGAAGAAGACAAATGAGCTCTCCAGTGAGCTCTCTAAAGTAAATGAAGAATTGTCTACTCTCAGCAGTGAACTAGATTCTACCATTTCTAAAGTAGAGTCTACCACTAACGCAATCGAACTTACCAAAGTCAGTCTCGCAGATGCACAGGCAAAAGAAGTTCAGCAGTACAGCGATATGAAGCTTCGTATCAAATATATTTACGAAGCCGGAGATCTTTCTTTTTTAGAATTGCTCTTTTCTGCTGAAGATATGACCGATTTGTTGAACAAAGCCGATTTCATTCAAAACATCAGTTCTTATGATCGCAAGATGTTGGACGAACTGCATAACACCAAAGTAGAAATCCAAAAGCAACAGACACTCCTGGAAGATGAGAAAGACGCACTGGTCACTCTCCAGACACAGATGGACCAGAAGTGCAACGATCTCCAGGCAAAAGCTGCTTCAACAAGCACTGAGCTTAATAATTATTCTGATCAGCTGGCACGTGCAAAAGCCGCTGCCGAAGCAGCCGCAAGAGCAGCCGAAGAACAGCAACGTCTCGAGCAAGAACTTGCACAGCAGCAGCAACAGCAGCCTGCTCCTAGCCCAAGTGTTCCTGATCAGCCAGTGACTCCTCCTGTGAGTCCAGAACCAAGTCCGCAACTGCCGGATTCCGGAAATACTACTCCGCCATCAGGTACAAGCCTCGGAGTATTTAAAATTACACACTATTGTGCCTGCTCCATCTGCTGTGGAGAATACAGCAATGGAATTACTGCCAGCGGCACCACTGCACAGGCAGGAAGAACTATCGCGGTTGACCCTTCTTTGATTCCACTTGGAAGTTCCGTAGTGATCAACGGACATACCTATGTCGCAGAAGATACTGGGGGCGCTATCAAAGGAAACCGCATTGATGTTTTTGTCAGCAGTCACAGTGAAGCTCTCGCAAATGGTGTTTATTACGCAGAGGTCATTTTACAATAACAACTATTGAAAACTGAATATCGAAAAACTGAATATTGCGAAACTTAATAATAAATAGCACGAAAAAGTACATAAAGTGGGAGAACTGTCATCTTTCAGTTCTCAAAAAAGGATTCCGGATCGGGGCTTACCGCCTCTTTCCGGAATCCTTTTTCTATGCATATTATTGATAATCGAATACATCGATCCATTTCATCAGGAACTCTTTCTCCATCTCATTTTCCTTAGAAAGTTGTGCCGCTGCTACAATCGGAAGCCACTGTTGCACATACTGCTTTGCAGTATCACTCTTCTTGCAGAATAACTTCAAATAAAGGTCTGCCTTTTTCTGGTCTTTCAGCGCAAATAGGAGATAAGTCATCGCTGCGTCTGCACTTGCATTTCCCTGCGTAGCATGCGCCCAGTCAATCACTGTCATCTTTCCAGTTTTACCGACGATCACATTACTTGGATTGAAGTCTCCATGGCATACTTTGTCATGCTTTGGCATACTCTCAAGTCTTGTAAGCAATTCATATCTTGCTGTCGCATCCAGATCCTTCAGTTCGTTGATCTGCCGTGCAAGCTTATCTTTCAACTTATTCAAAAGAGGATTTCTCTTGCTCTGTACCTGGAGCTGGAGATCTACAAAGTCTTCCATATACTTCTCAAGATTTGCCGGATCGACATTCATCATCTCTTCCAATGTCTTTCCCTCTTTGCATTCGATCACAAGTGACCATCTTCCGTCAATCTGTGTCACCTGTTTTACCTTTGGAATATCAAGACCAGTCGCCTCTACCCTTGCGGTATTCAACGCTTCATTAAATACATCTGCCTTTGGATGTTCTTTCCCAAAAATCTTTACAATTCCCTCTTCTGTTTTATACACTTCTTTGTGTGCACGTTTTACGATTAAGTTGCTCTGCTCTAACTTCATGTAGGTTCCCTCCTAATAATACAATTCTACTGTCATTGTTCGCAGACTGTATCCGAACTGCAACAAAATAATCTGTAAACAACTTCAATATTTTTTATTGTTCTGATTTGATATTGCTATTATATACCTTTTCAAACGATTTGAAAAGGGTTTTTTGTATAATTTTTAACATTTTTTTATGCGCTATTTTTATTGTTATTTTATTATCAATCTAAACTTACGCACTTATCTATTTATTACTAGCAGTTTCTCCTACTCTCCCCTTTGGCAAAAGCTCCAAAATCCTCTCTGCAACTTCATCCGGGGTTGCATTTTCCTGCGGTGATGTACAGATATACTTCGGATAACTACTGTCTTTTAACCCTTCGATCAAGATGATATCGGCCTCCGGAAAAAAAGGAAGCAGCATTTCTGCAGTAATTTCCGGAACCCGTTTTGTGACAAGAAACTGACTTTTTGAAAACACCGCTGTTCCATAGGCACCAGCTTTCTGATGCTGATAGCTATCGGTTCCCGGCACATCACTCTCAAATTCATGCCCGTCATGCTTGATGACTGCCACCTGATATCCCTTTTCAGCTAGAATCGGAATTATTCCTGTAATCAGTGTTGTCTTTCCTGTATTTTTATAGCCACTCACGGCAAAGATTACCGGCTGGATAACATTCTTACCCATACTTTCTCCCCTTTCTTTCGTCCCTCTCCAATCCCAGGCGGAATTTCCAACAGACAATTGCAACCATTGAGTGAACTTAAGATTCCTGAGGCATTTTGCCTTTTCCACACTACCGTTCCATTCTCCCATCTCGCCCGTACAAACCGCGGCACTTTCCCGGTCTTTTCAAAGGTTTCTGCCAAGGTTCCTTCCCTGTACTCTACCCGGTATCTCTGGCTTCCCGTCATCTTTTCTAACACCGGAAGCACAAATAATTCCATATTAACAAAAGTACCATATGGATTTCCCGAAAAACTAAGCATCGGGATTTTCTGATAGCTTCCGCCCATCATCGGGGATCCTGGCTTCATCTTCACTCCGTGGAAACAAATCTCTGCACCAAGAAGTCCATATGTTTCCTCCACAATATCCTTCTGCCCAACCGATACACCGCCAATTGTCAGAATCAAGTCTGCATCCAGCCTACATGCCTTCTCTATGGAATCTTTAAGACACCGGGCATCATCTTGCACGGTATCCATCCACACTACTGATACTCCAAGCTCTGTAAGCCTGCTACACACAAGATACAGATTCGCATTATAAATTTTGCCGAACGACAATTCGCTTCCCGGCTCTGTTAGCTCACTCCCGGTTGCTATCACCGCCGCACGCACATTGCGCACCACTTTTGCATGAGAATACCCCATCGAGGCAAGTAGTCCACACTCTGCGGCGCCTACGGTTTCCCCGCGCGTTAACAGACAGGTACCCGCTGAATAATCTTCCCCCGCATAACAATAATTTTCATAGGCATGCTGTTCTTGAAAAACAGAGATCGTGTCCCCCACTCTCTCCACATCTTCCTGACGAATCACAGTATCTGCCCCCTGTGGAATCGGCGCACCTGTCATCAGACGTACCGCCTCTTTTTCTCCTACTTTCTTCTCCGAAGCTTCCCCTGCATAAATTGTATCGATCACATGCAGAAAGACTCCGTGTGTATCATCCGCTCCGATGCTGTCTTGACTTCGGATTGCATAACCGTCCAGAGGGGATCTCGGAAATGGAGGCTGGGCATGTCTGCTATATACATCTTCCCATAGCGTGCGCCCGGAAAGTTCCAAAAGTGGAAGTTCCTCCCACGCATCCAGCGGGCGTACTTCCTCCAAAATTTTTTCTACAGCCTCTTTCAGAGAAATCCTCACCAGCTCTTTTCTTTCTATTTTACTTAAATATGCCCGATACTCTTCTTCTGTATTAATATTGCCACCCCCATCTCTTTCGTCTTCCAAACAGACAATCTTCTCCTCTATCTCGTTCAAAAGATTTTTCAGTTTATAATCTTTTCGTTCCAGCTGCCGTCGGATCCATGGAAGCATCTCCTTCGTATAGATGCCTGGAAATGGACATCTCTTCCCATCTCTTATAAGAAAAACCGGCTTTCTCTCACGAACCCATTCGCCTCTCATAGTATCTACTAATTCCTGATCCACTTCCGGCATATCGCATGGTACAAAAAGAACTGCCTGCTCCTCACAGGCCGTAAGAACACTGTAAATCCCACCAAGAGGTCCTTTTTCTTTTTCCAAATCTTCCACAAGCGGAAATCCCTCAAAGCCACACTCGCCAACATCTGCTTGTGTTTGTTCGTATTTCTTCCGGTCTTCCACAGAAATATAAATGGCAGAACATCCACTTAATTTTGCAGCAATCTTCTTCCAAAATACGGTTTCTTCCACCGGCAAAAATGCTTTTTTTCTGCCATTCATACGGCTGTTTTTTCCACCTGCCAAGATACATGCTGCGATATCAGCCTTCCTATCTCTGTCTTTTCTCTTAGCCATCGACCTTCTCCCATGTGATCGCACCCGGATAACAAGTCCGGACACATGCAGGTTCTCGTCCCTCTTTGATCCGTTTCACACAGCCGTCACATTTTTCCATCTTTCCTGCTTCATTAAAGTGGATCACCTGAAGCGGACAGACTGCCTCACAACTTCTGCAGCCATTGCAAAGGTCCTGATCTACGAGAATAAAACCTGTCGTTTTTTCCCGGTAAATTGCGTGTTGCGGGCAGACATGCTCACATTTTCCACAGTGAATGCACCCTGGACACACTGTTTTTTCAAATGTCCCTGATAAATCTGTCACCTTCTGAAATGCCCGGAAACTCGGCACAATTTCCCCTACAGAGTGATGTGCATCCAGACAGGCTATATGGCATGCATAGCATCCGATACATTTTTCTTTATCAAATTTCAGTCGATATGGCATCTTCCTCTTCCTTTCTTCTTACATTACAAAAATAACTCTTATATCCCGGAAATCCGGAAATCGGATCGAGATATGTAAGCGGAATCAGCTCATTCGCTTCTCCCTTCTTGTTTCCATGGTAAATATGTACCATCCCCGGCAGATTGTTTCTGACGGCTGCCGCAATTCCTTCCATGCTTCCTCCTGGCGAAGTCACTATTACTCGGTCGCCTTCCTGAATCTGAAGTGATTCCATATCGGATGGATGCATTTCCACCAAAGTCGCCGGTTCCAACGCCGCAAGCCATGGAAGACGGTTCACACGCGCATGAAAATACTGAGGTTTTCTGGAACCTGTATTCAGGATCCACGGATAAACTGTTCTGTCCACCTCACTTACTTCTCTGAAATCCCGGTAAACCGGAAGACCGTCATACCCATAAGCATCCTTATATTTTTCTAACACTGTAGAGGCAAATTCTGCTTTCCCTGTCGGTGTAGCAAATCCCTCTCTCTCATAACTTCTCTCTGTCCCGAATACCAAATGTTTTGCCTTTACTCCTCCTTGATGTCCGCGCAATTCCTCCACAGAAAGTCCGGTCGGTTTGAGAATATAATTCATATATTCCTCATAGGTTCCAGAAAGCACCGGTTCAGAAAGTCCCATTCTGCGTGCCAATTCTTGAATGATCTCAATGTCATTTTTTGCCTCTCCGCACGGACAGACTGCTGCTTCTGAAAGACCGACCATACCTCCTCGCATTGTCCTTATTTCTTCCCGCTCAAAAAAGGTTGCCGCAGGCAGCACAATATCTGCCATATCGCTAGAGTCAGAAAGAAACAGATCTACATTGACATAAAACTCTAATTTTTTCAGTGCCTCCTGAAGATACGACGGCTTCGGCCACATTCTGTGGTTCATTCCAAATGCCACAAATGCTTTCAGCGGATACGGTTCTTCTTTCAAAATATATTCTGCCAATCTTGTGCACTGAGCCTCCTCACATGGAAGCGCAAACCATGCCGGAAAGTCTTTCTGACCAATTGCTTCCTCGCCATCGTATCTCTTCACTTTCCCAAATTCATTGACCGGAGCAGACACCGGTGGCCTTGCCAGATGTCCGCCTTTTCTGTCGTAATTTCCACTAAGTCCTACAAGTGTATGAACTGCCCGATAATTCTGTACTCCATTGATATGATGTACGACCGTCGCCGCGGAGAACATGATTCCCGCCGGACCATTTGTCGCATACAGCCTTGCAGCCTCCAAAATTTTCTCTGCCGGAACCCCGGTGATCTTCTCTGTATACTCCGGAGTAAACTGCTTTACATATGCCCGGTATTCTTCAAACCCGTGAACATACTTTTCCACAAACTCATGGTCATACAGATCCTCTTCTATCATCACCTGTGCCATTCCAAGCGCAAGTGCTCCGTCTGTTCCCGGAAGCAGGCGCAAATGGATATCTGCCTCTCTTGCCGTGACCGTGTTTCTTGGATCTACCACAATAATCTTGACCCCTCGTGCCTTCATTCCCCGATAGCTTTTGCTCATCGGTGTATTAGAGTGATATAAGTTGGAGGCCCACAGCATAACTGTATTGGCATTTGCCAGATCCGGAAAGCAAATATCATTTCCATAGATGGACTTCCACGCCATATTAGATGCCTGAAAGCAAGTGCTTGACTCGGTACAATAATTCGGTGATCCATACGCATTTGCAAGATGGAGCAATGCCGGACGATACCATTTCGGATATCCTGCATAAAAAATCGTCGACCGTGCACCGTACTGTTCCCGGATTGACAGTAATTTCTCTGCGATTGTCTGATATGCTTCTTCCCAGCTGATCCTAACAAACTTTCCATGTCCTTTTTCCCCAACTTGTTTCATCGGGTAAAGCAATCTTTCCTGATTATATATGTACTGTCTTGCAGCTGCCCCCTTCGCACAAAGTCCTCCGCTCTGTCCAGGAAGATCTTTGCTTCCTTCTACCGAAATAATCTTTCCATCTTCTACATAGATATCCATTGGGCAGCCGGACGCACAGATACCACAGACTGCTTTTTTTACCTGTTTCTTTCCATGTTCTTTCTGACTCAATATCGTTCCTCCCTCTTTCTTTCATTCTCTACTTATCTCAATCTCTCGAAAAAAGCTACTGTTTTATTTATAGAAATAACCGAGAATCCACGAACTGTGAACTCCCGGTATTCTGATTTCCTATTTTGTTTCTTCCGCTGCCTTCACTGCAAAAGATTCATCAATCAAATCTCCTTTATCCACTGGTTCTTTGATTAACCCTGAATCACTATCTACTCCATTTACATTTTTCCCTTTCAAATCTTTTACAGATGTTACATCTTTTCCAAGAAAAAATGAATATGGATAGGTATCGGTACATGTATAAATTAATACAATGCTCTATATAAGATAATATATTTCTTTAATTTTCCAGTCAAATCAATATTTTTTATATACTTATTCGCTTTATCTATCTGTTTTAGGTATTGACAAAGCAAACTAAATTAATTAAAATAGCAACATGAACGCTGTTCATTTTGAAAATGAGGCTTCATCAGTCAGGTTGAAAACACTATTATTCACAAAAACATTAGGAGGTTATTTTATGCAGGCAATAGTTGAAACAGTATTTGACGCATGTTATCTTATAGGGGTCGTTACATTGGGAATTCTTATGATTGCTAAAAGTCATGGGAATAAGCAGTACCGCCTCTTTGGAATTATGGCAGTTGTATTAGGATTCGGAGATGCATTTCACCTGGTTCCGAGAGCAGTTGCATTATGTACAACAGGATTAGATAACTTCACAGTTGCATTGGGAACAGGTAAATTTATTACCTCTATCACAATGACCGTATTTTATATCATTCTATATTATATTTGGCGAATCAGATACCATGTAAAAGTGAAAAATATCTATACTATATTCGTATATGGTATGGCAATAGCTAGAATTGTCCTGTGTCTGTTTCCACAGAATGCCTGGACAAGTTCAGCATCTCCATTATCGTGGGGAATTTATAGAAATATTCCTTTCACAATTATGG
>ERZ773248.1670-NODE-1670-length-16672-cov-2.751520_pt1 | contig 16672 bp, 25 predicted proteins | sample MGYA00580518_ERZ773248 | MGnify/ENA primary metagenome ERZ773248 (study PRJEB29015, sample SAMEA2737762) | human gut metagenome | biome: human gut; feature: human-associated habitat; material: faeces | place: China | collected 2012 ...
GCATGCGCTCTGTCCTCCCATTCTCCCCGGAGATTGGCAAGAAATGCTGAGGTTTTACCGCGCCGGTGGCTTCGGCTCTGATACCACTGCCATTTTTTGTCCGCCTCATCAAAAGCCTTTTCTGCTTTCTCCAGCATTCCCTGGGCAGTGTCCGGGCGACCAATATCCAGCACCGAATCCCACATGGATTTGAATGCCCGTGCTGTCCTGTCTGCCCAGGTCTCCAGCGTGCCCATGTTCTCTTTCAGGCGGCGGGTCTGGTCATCAAACCCTTTCGTTGCGGCCTCGTTCGCCGCCTGCAATGCCCCGGCTTCATCTCCGGAACGCTGCAACTGAGCAACATACGCAATCTGCTCCGCCGTCACGTTATGGAACTGACGTGCCATCGCTGTCAGTCCCGACGTCGGGTCTGTGGTCAGCTTCCCGAAGGCTTCAGCGACCTTGTCCACCTCCACGCCGGATGCAGAGGAGAAACGCGCCACACTCTGGCTGATCGCCTCAAACTGCTCACCACCACGCACACCGGCATTCACCAGCGCCGTCAGTGACTCGCTGGTCTGGTTAAACGTCAGCCCTGCCGCCTGCCCGGCTCTGGACAGGACCAGCATACGATCTGCCGTCAGTCCCGCCTGATTGCCGGAAAGGACCAGCGTTTTGTTGAAATCGGACAGGGTTGAGTTGCCCTGATACCAGGCATACGCCAGCGCTCCGGTCGCCACCGCCAGCGAGGTGGCCCCCACCATCGGCAGGGTGATCGCACCGGCAAGCCCCCGGAACATGGGGATCATCCCGCCGAAGGAGTCCTTCACCTGACCCCCCTGTTGCAGCAGGATCAGCCACGGACTTTGCCCGCCTGCAAGCTGCGTGGCCACGTCAGTGAACTGCGCAGGCAGCATACGCATGGCGGCTTTATACTGCCCGACGGAAATCCCCGCTTTCTGTGCAGCCAGCGCCTGTCGGCTCAGCGACTGTTCAACGACTGCCGCTGTTTTTTTCGCATCACTTTCCGTACCGGAAAAATGACGCCTGACTCTGGCCATCTGCTCGTCAAATCTGGCCGCATCCAGACTCAAATCAACGACCAGATCGCCTACCGGTTCAGCCATACCGGACTCCTCCTGCGATCCCTTCTGATACTGTCATCAGCATTACGTCATCCTCCGTCATGTCCGCCACATCCGGGGAAGTAGGGATAACTTCATTCCCGTCCGGGCCAAAGCGGACGCCTCCGGCAAGCCCTGCCGCTTTCTGCATCAGCACATCATCTTCAGGCTCTTCGTCAGCCTCGCGCCGGTTCAGCAGACTGAAATCCAGCGGATGCATATCCGGATCGCTGAAAAACAGGCTGAGTACGGTGTACGTCAGCCCGGAAAAGTGCATATCCAGCAGAACATCATGAAAATAATGGGTACTGTAAAAGCGGTGCCAGTCGGCATACTCCGTGGATGACATCCCGGCAAGCATGGCACGCCAGTCGGGTCGCCCCATCTCACGCGCCAGTTTCAGGGCAAAACTCAGCTCACCATCGAACACTTTCCCGCAGAAACAGGCTCTGCTGGCCCGGCGTCATCTGCCTGTTCAGGGGCATCATTCACAACAAACTCATACATACCGGACAGCCGGTACACCACGTTTTCAGCATGAGAAATTGCCTCCGTGGGCCAGGTGGTAAGCACTTCCTGCTCAATTTGTTTAACGGCTTCATTCATGGACGGCATCTTTGTCTTCTGCGGATGGCTATGCCACAGGGACATCGCCACCAGAAACGCGCCGGTTCTGATGGCGTCTTCCACAGTAAACTTCCGGTTGCTGTCTGACTCCGCCTGTTCTGCCTGCCGTTTCATCAGGGCGAGATGCTCAATACGCTGCAGGGCTGACAGTTCAGAAAGCGTGACGGTCACACCGTTATGTTCAAATGATTCGGTTTTCAGGAACATCGCTGACTCTCCGGATTAACTGGCGGTGACGGTGATTTCTGCAACCGCAGCAAGTTCACCATTACCGGATACGACCGGAATGTTGACCTTGCCTGCAGCAACACCTTTCACGGTGATGGTCATACCACTGACCGACACGGTGGCTTTTGTTTTATCCGCAGACACCGCACGGAAGCTCTTGTCGGTTGCGCCTTCCGGCTGGAATGCCACGGTCAGCGTGGTGCTCTGCCCTTTCACCACCGAGGTGCTGGCAGGCGTCACAGTCATGCCGGTTGCCGCTGTTACCGTGCTGCGATCTTCTGCCATCGACGGACGTCCCACGTTGGTGACTTTCACCGTGCGGGTGATCACTTCCTTCGCCGTCACCGCCTTACCGATACTGCTGACCCAGCCGCGGAACACATCGACCGTGCCGTTCGGGAAGCGGATTTTATAGGCACGGGTATCGCCTTCATTAAACCACGCCAGCAGCGCCTGCTGCCCCTGCTCTCCGGGCATCCACGCCAGCGTGAAGCTGGTATCTCCGGCAGATTTCTGCCCCTGCCCGGTCGCAGTCCAGTCTGCATCTTCATCATCGAGATAGCTGTCGTCATAGGACTCAGCGGTCAGTTCGCCGGGCGTCAGGTCTTTAACTTTTGCCAGACGCGACCAGTCAACGTCTGAAAGCGGGTTCGCATAAGGGTCACCGTTCCCCTTATAAACCCACAGTGTGGTCCCGGCCCCTTTCACCGGCATTACTGGATTTGGTACAGGCATATCGTCCTCACATTTCATAGGTAATGACATAAGTCAGATCGGCTGAACTCCACAGGCCCGCATCATCGTCGCGCCGGTAGTCATAGCCACTGGCCACCATACTGGTGATCAAATCTGACAGTGCCGGGACATCGCTCATCACCGGATAAATCCGGGACTCCATCCACGAATCCAGCTCTGAATCCGGCACCTGAGCAGGCAGGAAAACTTCAATATGCAGCTCCGCCTGCCAGGTATCACTGTCCAGCTCTTCGCCCGTGTATTCAGCGCCGGTGAGATAAACGGCAATTGCCGGAAAATCCGCCTCATCAAAAACAGCGGGGCGACCATCAAAAAGCGTCGCCCCGGTGTCATGCTTCTCCAGTGCATCCAGTACGGCTGCACGGAGTTCAGTATGTTTCATCGCTTTATTACCATTCTCAGTTGATGCTGCAGCGCATAGCCCAGCTCTTTCGGAAGACGTTCACGCCGTATCCGTTCAATATTCTGTTTAAACGCCGTGGTAAGCGGCACCGCCATCGGGATTTTCACCACATCAATGGGGTAACGGTTTTTCCCGGCCACACGCTGCATGACATGCCACCGGCCATTTTTCAGTTGCTGAATAAACGCGCCGGGAATACGACGGTTTCCCACCACAAGCACGCTGCCGCCACCTTTCAGGGCTGAACGCTGCCCCTTTTTACGACGTCTGCGGCGGGAAAGGACAACCCGCGCGTTACCCAGCTTGATTACGGGCAAATCCCCCCGGTTAACCCTGATTCTGGCCTGCGGATTTTTGACCGTGGCCCTTTTCAGCCTGGCCCTTTCCTTTACCAGTTTCCGGCGTACCTTTGTCTCACGGGCAACCTGTGACGCCGACTGCGATATCGCGGATGAAGCAACGCGGTTAATGGCCATTGCGGCGGCACCAGGCACCGCCGTTTTGCTGATACGGCTGAGGTTTTCAACGGCCTGCTCAAGACCTTTTATGGCCATACATCCCCCTTTCAGCGGCGACGGTTAACGGCAGGCGGTACGCCCCGCCCAAGCCAGAGATGACAGCTTCCGCCATCATCCGGCGAAATCCGGTCTATCCAGAAGTTTTCCTCACCGATGGTCAGCGTGTCTCCACGCCGCAGTTGCCGCACATCATCAGTCCGGACAAACAGGGACGGGCTGGAGCCTTCAACGCGCACGCCCTGTCCGGCATAGCTGATATTTTCAGGGTCATCAAAAACACCACGTATCACAGCACCGGACTGCTCACCGGATGTCATGGTGGCTGACGTTCCCATGTACCCGCGTATCGTTTCATCGGCGCGGGCAATGGCAGCATCGAACAGGTTATCGAAATCAGCCACAGCGCCTCCCGTTATTGCATTCTGGCCAGGCCACGTTCTGTCATTTCGGCTGCCACACCGGCAGAGACACGAAACGCCGTTCCCGGCAGCACAAATGCCACAGGTTTATCCCGCGTGGCGTGAAGTGCATCGGTATGCAGCATCACCAGTGCCACAACCGTGACCAGAGCAGCCGTATCAGTCACGGTATCCGTCTGTGCTGATACCACCTCATTTTCATGTCCGGTCAGCGCATTTTCCGGGCTGACAGACGTGTCCTGACCGGCTGCGTCATCCGTGTCATCAAGCTCCTCTTCCAGCTCTGCCACACGGAGCGCCAGTTCTTCTTTCGTCCCCGTCAGGCTGACATCACGGTTCAGTTGCTCACCCAGCGACCGGAGACGGGCAATCAGTTCATCTTTCGTCATGGACTCCTCCTCAGAGAGACAATGGCCCCGAAGGGCCATGATTACGCCAGTTGAACGGACACGAACTCATCAGGATCAGCCAGCAGCATCAGCGGTGCTGACTGAATCATGGTGAACTCACGCGCCGGATCGCCGGTGGTCACCCAGTTTTTCGGGTAACGGGCAGAGGCGTTAATGCCTTCGCGCTGTGCGTCCGCATCCTGAATGCAGCCATAGGTGCGCAGACCGCGTGCCTGAGTGTTCCCCAGCACCATCGTGTTGTCCGGCAGGAAGTTCTTTTTGACGCCGTTTTCCACGTACTGTCCGGAATACACGACGATGGCCACATCGCCATACATCCCCTTATAGGACACCGCTTCGCCCAGGTCTTTTACCGCTGTCTCCAGCTCGGAATGAGAGCCACGACGGGTATCCAGCTTCTCCTTGACGGCTTTGAAGGAACGGAACAGCGCCCAGCCTTTCGGATCGAACACGATGATATTCACCACACCGCTGGCGTTCAGCGCGTAGGCTTCGATATCGTCGGTCGGGTCATACGTGGACTTGTCACGCTTGCTCCACTCCGTGCCGCCGGACTGCGTGATGTTATTCGCCTCACTGCGGCCCATATCCACCTCAACCGGATCGAAGGCTTCACCGGTCATGGTGTATTTGCCCTTGAGCACGGCAGAAACGGCCTGCATCTCTTCGACCTGAGCAATGGCCAGCTCTTCGTCACGCATGTTCTGCATGATGATGCGACGGCGGCGGTAAGCCGGGTCCGCCAGATTCTGCGGATCTTCATCCGGCAGGCGACGCAGGGTCATCTGCGGATTCACTTCATGCTTCGGCTTGACATATCCCGGCGTAAATTCAGAGGTGGAGCCGCCACGGGAGCGGATAACCTCACCGGAAACAATCGGCGAAACGTACAGCGCCATGTTTACCAGCCCCGGAATTTGTGAGAGATAGACTTTCTCCGTGGTGAAGGGATAGCTCTCACGGAAAAAGAGACGCAGAAACAGCGGATCAAACTTAAATTTCTGCTCATTTGCCGCCAGCAGCTGGGCGGTTGTGTACATCGACATAAAAAAATCCCGTAAAAAAAGCCGCACAGGCGGCCTTTAGTGATGAAGGGTAAGGTTAAACGATGCTGATTGCCGTTCCGGCAAACGCGGTCCGTTTTTTCGTCTCGTCGCTGGCAGCCTCCGGCCAGAGCACATCCTCATAACGGAACGTGCCGGACTTGTAGAACGTCAGTGTGGTGCTGGTCTGGTCAGCAGCAACTGCAAGAATGCCAACGGCAGCACCGTCGGTGGTGCCATCCCACGCAACCAGCTTACGGGTGGAGGTGTCCAGCATCAGCGGGGTCATTGCAGGCGCTTTCGCACTCAACCCGCCGGGCGCGGTTGCGGTATGAGCCGGGTCACTGTTGCCCAGCGGCTGGTAATGGGTAAAGGTTTCTTTGCTCGTCATAAACATCCCTTACACTGGTGTGTTCAGCAAATCGTTAACGGCATCAGATGCCGGGTTACCTGCAGCCAGCGGTGCCGGTGCCCCCTGCATCAGACGATCCAGCGCAGTGTCACTGCGCGCCTGTGCACTCTGTGGTGCTGCGGCCAGAATACGGCGGGCCGTTTCCACGGTCATACCGGGGGTTTCGGCCAGCACGCATGCCTGTTCTTCGCGTCCGTGAGCCTCCTCACAGTTGAGGATCCCCATAATGCGACTGTTTTCTGCCGCAACCGCTGCGGTGATCTGCGCGTTCACGTCCGGCTGCGCCGCGCTGGCGTTTTCGCCCTCCGTCGCTGGCACCACGTCAGTAACGTCAGCCTGCGAAGCAGTGGCTGAAACAGTTGTTGATTGAGTCTCTTTGGTCATTCGCCCTCCTGAGAGACGGGATTTACGTGCATCCAGTGCAGCACGCATGACGGTGATCGCATCGGTACTGTTCACAAGTTCATCAGCCAGTCCGGCATCAATGGCCTCCTGACCGCTGTACACTGCAGCCTCGGTATCCAGCACAGCCTGCACGGACAGGCCGGTATATGCCGACACCTTCTGTGCAAACATCCGGCGGGTTGCATCCATCCGGGACTGCAGTGTTTCCCGGACATCATCCGGTAGATGGCTGTAGGGGTTGCCATCCACCTTATGGCTGCCGCTGTAAATCAGCGTGATTTCCACGCCCTGTTTCTCCAGCGCAGCACCGTAATTACTGTGAGCCATCATGACGCCGATGGAGCCTGTCCGGGCGGTCTGCGTGACCAGACGCCGGGAGGCGGCGCTGGCAAGCAGCTGACCTGCACTGCAGTTCATGTCGTTGGCCAGCGCCCATACCGGTTTTATGTCTCGCACACGGGCGATGATGTCAGCACAGTCAAATGCTCCCGCCACCATCCCGCCCGGTGTGTCCATATCCAGCAGAATGCCGTCCACCATCGGATCGCTGGCAGCCTGTTGCAGACGGCGATAATGCCGTTGTAACCGGTCATCCCCGAATACGGCTGCAGCGCCCGCGTCCGGCTGACCAGCGTGCCGGACACCGGCAGCACGGCGATGCCGTTCATGACCTGATAACTGCGGGCCTGTCGTGGTCCGTCATCATCAACGGATAACGCCAGCGCCGCGGGTGCCTCTCCGGCAGTCAGGCTGTCGCCGGACACCGCATCCGTCAGGCGGCTGATCCCAAGCTGGCCTGCAAGCGCACAAAAGAAAACCCGCGCATAGGCGGGTTCAAGCATCAGCGGCTCATTAAAGGCCATACTGGCAATATGCGGGAGATTACGCAGCTCTGCTGTCACTCTTCTCCTCCTCTGTTGATTGTCGCAGTCCGGATTCAAATGCCGCAGCCGCCCAGGCGGGCGGTTTAAGACCGGCTGCGCGGCGCTCCATCGTTTCACGGACCTGCTGGGCAAAAATTTCCTGATAGTCGTCACCGCGTTTCGCGCACTCTTTCTCGTAGGTACTCAGTCCGGCTTCTATCAGCATCACCGCTTCCTGAACTTCTTTCAGACCATCGATGGCCATACGACCGGAGCCTATCCAGTCGCAGTTCCCCCAGGCACTGCGGGCTTCCTGAAAACTGAAGCGCGCTTTTGAAGGTAACGTCACCACGCGGCGAACGATGGCCTCTTCCAGCCAGCACAGAAACATCTGGCTCGCCTGACGGGATGCGACGAATTTTCGCCGCCCCATAAAGTACGCCCACGACTCGTTCGCACTGGCCCGTGCCGTGGAGTAGCTCATCTGGGCGTAATTCCGGGAAAGCTGCTCATACGAGACACCCAGCCCGGCAGCGATATACCGCAGCAGTGACTGCTCAAACACGGAGTAGCCGTTATCCGTGTCCTGAGCCGTCTGCAGGTTCAGTGAGTCCCCCGGCATCAGGTGCGGCACTTTTGCGCCTCCCAGCCGGACCGGTGCTGCGGCGTAATACGCGGCAATTTCACCAATCCAGCCAGTCAGCCTTTCCCGCTGCTCCTGACTGTTCGCGCCCAGAATAAAATCCATCGCTGACTGCGTATCCAGCTCACTCTCAATGGTGGCGGCATACATCGCCTTCACAATGGCGCTCTGCAGCTGCGTGTTCTGCAGCGTGTCGAGCATCTTCATCTGCTCCATCACGCTGTAAAACACATTTGCACCGCGGGTCTGCCCGTCCTCCACGGGTTCAAAAACGTGAATGAACGAGGCGCGCCCGCCGGGTAACTCACGGGGTATCCATGTCCATTTCTGCGGCATCCAGCCAGGATACCCGTCCTCGCTGACGTAATATCCCAGCGCCGCGCCGCTGTCATTAATCTGCACACCGGCACGGCAGTTCCGGCTGTCGCCGGTATTGTTCGGGTTGCTGATGCGCTTCGGGCTGACCATCCGGAACTGTGTCCGGAACAGCCGCGACGAACTGGTATCCCAGGTGGCCTGAACGAACAGTTCACCGTTAAAGGCGTGCATGGCCACACCTTCCCGAATCATCATGGTAAACGTGCGTTTTCGCTCAACGTCAATGCAGCAGCAGTCATCCTCGGCAAACTCTTTCCATGCCGCTTCAACCTCGCGGGAAAAGGCACGGGCTTCTTCCTCCCCGATGCCCAGATAGCGCCAGCTTGGGCGATGACTGAGCCGGAAAAAAGACCCGACGATATGATCCTGATGCAGCTGGATGGCGTTGGCGGCATAGCCGTTATTGCGTACCAGATCGTCTGCGCGGGCATTGCCACGGGTAAAGTTGGGCAGCAGGGCTGCATCCACACTTTCACCCGGTGGGTTCCACGCCCGCAACTGCCCACCAAATCCGCTGCCACCGCCATGATAACCGGCATATTCACGCAGCGATGTCATGCCGTCCGGCCCCAGAAGGGTGGGAATGGTGGGCGTTTTCATACATAAAATCCTGCAGGTCCCCTGCGTCGCTGTGTCATGCCGGTCTGCACTTCCAGCTCCGCAATGTATTTTTTCAGGTCAGACACGGAAGTGGCCGTAAACTCCACTCGCCGTCCGTCTTTCTGTACCGTTGCCACCCGTTTACCTGTCATCAGGTCATGCAGTGCCGCACGGGCAGCGGCAAGTTCTTCCTGTCGCGTCATTCATCCTCTCCGGATAAGGCACGGGCGTAATCTGCCAGTGTTTTCTTGTTGGTTGCTGCACCATCCTCTTCCTGCAGGCTCGCCAGCAGTGCACTGAGATCCAGCTGCCAGCGGGAAATACTGATGCGCAGCGCCGCCAGCGCATAAACGAAGCAGTCGAGTGCCTCATTGCGTCGCTTTTTGCTGTCCCACAGTATTTTTTTCCTGCCATCCACCCATTTTTCGACCTGCTCTTCAGCAGTCAGCTGCTGCGCTTCGGTCAGATCAAAAATATCCGGGTTATTCGGGAAGTGAACGGCACCGGGAAGCGGTTCATCCCCTTCCGGCGTCAGTGTGAAGCGGTTATAAATCTGCTCTTTCGCGGTATCCGTACCGATTTCGGTAAGGTAAACCCCGTTTTTGTTTCGCTTACGTGGCATGCTGGCCACCGGCTTTCCGTAGACGGATGCCCCTTTAATGGGGATCACCCGGAACAGCCCATGTTTTTTCGAGCGTTCATACACAATGGTCGGGTCAATCCCGCCAGTATCCCAGCAGATACGGGATACCGACATTTCTGCACCATTCCGGCGGGTATAGGTTTTATTGATGGCCTCATCCACACGCAGCAGCGTCTGTTCATCGTCGTGGCGGCCCATAATAATCTGCCGGTCAATCAGCCAGCTTTCCTCACCCGGCCCCCATCCCCATACGCGCATTTCGTAGCGATCCAGCTGGGAGTCGATACCGGCGGTCAGGTAAGCCACACGGTCAGGAACGGGCGCTGAATAATGCTCTTTCCGCTCTGCCATCACTTCAGCATCCGGACGTTCGCCAATTTTCGCCTCCCACGTCTCACCGAGCGTGGTGTTTACGAAGGTTTTACGTTTTCCCGTATCCCCTTTCGTTTTCATCCAGTCTTTGACAATCTGCACCCAGGTGGTGAACGGGCTGTACGCCGTCCAGATGTGAAAGGTCACGCTGTCCGGCGGCTCAATCTCTTCACCGGATGACGAAAACCAGAGAATGCCATCACGGGTCCAGATCCCGGTCTTTTCGCAGATATAACGGGCATCAGTAAAGTCCAGCTCCTGCTGGCGGATGACGCAGGCATTATGCTCGCAGAGATAAAACACGCTGGAGGGGTCATCCGGCGTCCATTTGAGGCCAAACGGCGTCTCTTTGTCGCCAAATTTAAGATACTGCTCCTCCCCGCAGTGCGGGCAGGCAACATGAAAACGCATAAAATGCGGGGATTCACTGGCTGCACGCTCAATCTGACAGGTGCCTCTCACTTTGGGCGTGGAGCCACGGATGGACTTTGGCCAGACCGAGCCTTCAATACGTTTGTCGCCAAGGAACGTCGGAGAGCCTTCCTGTTCAATATCCTCATCAAAGGCAGCAAGTTCATCATAACCCGCCACATCCACCGACTTTTCACGGTAGTTTTTTGCCGCTTTACCGCCCAGGCACCAGAAGCCACGACCATTGGTGAAACGCTTCATGGTGAGCGTGTTATCCCGGTGCTTTTTGCCATACCACGGGGCCAGCGCCAGCAGCGACGGAATATCACGAATAGTCGGCTCAACGTGGGTTTTCATAAAGTTCTCGGCATCACCATCCGTCGGCAACCAGATAAGGGTGTTGCGCTGCTTATGCTCTATGAAGTAGGCATAAACACCCAGCAGCATTTTGGAATAACCAACACGGGCAGACTTCACCACATTCACCTCGCGGATGTAGTCGCTGCCCATCGCATTCATGATGGCCCGCTGAAAGGGCAGTGTTTCCCAGCGCCCTTCCTGGTATGCGGATTCTTTCGGGAGATAGTAATTGGCATCCGCCCATTCAACGGCGGTCTGTGGCTCCGGCCTGAACAGTGAGCGAAGCCCGGCGCGGACAAAATGCCGCAGCCTGTTAACCTGACTGTTCGATATATTCACTCAGCAACCCCGGTATCAGTTCATCCAGCGCGGCTGCTTTGTTCATGGCTTTGATGATATCCCGTTTCAGGAAATCAACATGTCGGTTTTCCAGTTCCGGAAAACGCCGCTGCACCGACAGGGGGATCCCGTCGAGAATACTGGCAATTTCACCTGCGATCCGCGACAGCACGAAAGTACAGAATGCGGTTTCCACCACTTCAGCGGAGTCTCTGGCATTCTTCAGTTCCTGTGCGTCGGCCTGCGCACGCGTAAGTCGATGGCGTTCGTACTCAATAGTCCCTGGCTGGAGATCTGTCTCGCTGGCCTGCCGCAGTTCTTCAACTTCCCGGCGCAGCTTTTCGTTCTCAATTTCAGCATCCCTTTCGGCATACCATTTTATAACGGCGGCAGAGTCATAAAGCACCTCATTACCCTTGCCACCGCCTCGCAGAACGGGCATTCCCTGTTCCTGCCAGTTCTGAATGGTACGGATACTCGCACCGAAAATGTCAGCCAGCTGCTTTTTGTTGACTTCCATTGTTCATTCCACGGACAAAAACAGAGAAAGGAAACGACAGAGGCCCAAAAGTTCGTTTTCAGCACCTGTCGTTTCCTTTCTTTTCAGGGGGTATTTTAAATAAAAACATTAAGTTACGACGAAGAAGAACGGAAACGCCTTAAACCGGAAAATTTTCATAAATAGCGAAAACCCGCGAGGTCGCCGCCCCGTAACCTGTCGGATCGCCGGAAAGGACCCGCAAAATGATAATAATTATCATCTACATGTCACAACGTGCATCTACGCCATCAAACCACGTCAAATAATCAATTATGACGCAGGTATCGTATTAATTGATCTGCATCAACTTAACGTAAAAACAACTTCAGACAATACAAATCAGCGACACTGAATACGGGACAACCTCATGTCAACGAAGAACAGAACCCGCAGAACAACAACCCGCAACATCCGCTTTCCTAACCAAATGATTGAACAAATTAACATCGCTCTTGAGCAAAAAGGGTCTGGGAATTTCTCAGCCTGGGTCATTGAAGCCTGCCGCCGGAGACTGTGCTCAGAAAAAAGAGTTTCTCCTGAAGCAAACAAAGAAAAGAGTGACATTACTGAATTGCTCAGAAAACAGATCAGACCAGATTGAAGCAATTTAGATAATCGTGCAGACTACGCCCCCTCATATCACATGGAAGGTTTATCTATGGATCAGGTAGTCATTTTTAAACAAATATTTGATAAAGTTCGAAACGATTTAAACTATCAATGGTTTTATTCTGAGCTAAAACGTCACAATGTCTCACATTACATTTACTATTTAGCCACAGAGAATGTTCATATTGTATTAAAAAATGATAATACAGTGTTATTAAAGGGCCTAAAAAAAATTGTGTCTGTCAAATTTTCAAAGGATAGGCATCTTATAGAAACGACCTCTAATAAGCTGAAATCCAGAGAGATCACATTTCAGGAATACAGAAGAAACCTTGCTAAAGCAGGAGTTTTTCGGTGGGTTACAAATATCCACGAACAAAAAAGATATTACTATACCTTTGATAATTCATTACTCTTTACTGAGAACATTCAGAACACTACACAAATATTTCCGCACTAAATCATAACGTCCGGTTTCTTCCGTGCCAGAACCGGACTCGCTGGCATGATGAAATATGTGTACCCGGTAACCCCGGTGTGCATCGTTTTTGATTATTCCCGCACACTCGCGCAGAAGGAGTTCCCCGTCGGGCTACGGTCTCTGTTAATACGGGAATACGGCGACGATACAGCGCATGATGTGTCAGGCTTGAATACCTTTATCCGTTAAAAGGGATATCAGTTAAGTTATCCCGTGTAGGGTATAAGCCATTATCAAAGCCACTCTGTAGGGAATGGCTTTTGTGATGGCATCACTTACTCTTTACGCTGCTATCCCACTCATCCCGGAATTTTGATGGGTTATTGAAACCTTCTGCTGACATAACAACTCCTTCAATGTTTGGCTGAAATTAGGATGTCTTTCCATCAGTCCGCCACCACAAAGAATCTTTTTTGCCATAAGGCAGGAGGTTCATCTTTCAGTGGCTGCCGGTGTTATTTCCCCACTTACTGGCTTGGGTTGTTTCGTGGTACTGCCGTTAACTGGTGGCGCACAGATTTAGTTAAATCCGTTCTCGCCTGAACTATCTTTTACATACCCGGATTGTGGGGATGTAAATCACGGTTTCATTATCAAGCCCACCAGTAGATGGGCTTTGTAATGAAGAGTTGTTATGAAAATTGCTCTAAACAAGCATTAATAGCCATCAGAAGTAATCGCTACAGATTTCAATCCCTCAATGTCATCCTTGGACAGGGCGAACCATTCACCGTGCTTTCTCTTTGCGGCAAATTTGCGATGAAGCATGTTTTCAGTTTCTCTTCCACCAGGGATCAGGCACTCAAGCTTCAAGCAGTCTGGTCCAGAGTTGCCAAGCGATTTGATGCGTTGTGGAATGTTGGATGAATACCCAATTTTGGTTAGCCCAGTTTTCTTCGATGACAAAACGTATACCTGAGGAGGTTCTTTTCTCTGGTCTTCCATTACACGTCTCATTGTTGCCATAAGTCCGCCGTGCATCAGCATTTCAACAAAGAACGCTGACCGAACACCTGACGACTTAAGCATGCCAGAAAATTCACTTGCCAATTCCATTAACTCTGCGATGTTTTCAGGAACTTTTTGGCAGTTATCTTCCTTGTATAAGGAAATCATTCTTTGAAGCTTTTCTTCTAATTGGTTCATAGCGTCTTTACCTTTTAGAAAGTGAGCCTGTCTCACAGAAAAGCCGCCCCGAGATGGTCGCCACCATATACGGCAGTTCTCAGGCTCAACTTTCTGAAAGGCTCGGGTGATGTAATATGCGCGTGAGATGCGCTGTGAAATTCAGATGTAAAAAAAGCCCCGCATCGCGAGGCTCATTAAATGGACTTTGTGATTTGCAAAAAAATTATTTCAGGCATTGCGTCCTGATGTATTCCTGCAGGTAGTTAACCTGCGCGGTTATCTTGTCGATTCCACTTCGGAGACGGTAATAATTGAGTTCAGCATCTGCTGTAAGTCTTGGGCTTTCTCCATCGCCCATGCCGCTGGCTCCGGTCGTTGACTTTGCACAGGTGGCGGCGACTTGCAGGCGCTTACGCCCAGCAGAAACATCAGCACGGAGACTTTCGATAGTCGCGTTAGCATCAGCAAGCTCCTTTGTGTATTTAGCGTCCAGCGCTGCAACATCGCGCTGGCGCACCTGCATATCAGTAATGGTTGCGTTCGCCAGCTTCAGTTCACTGGCTTTGTTATCGCGCTGCGCTTTGTAGGTAATCGCGTTATCACGGTAATGGTCTGTTGCCATCCACAGCGCACCACAGGCCACCAGCAGAATAACGATAAACGCGGAAAGCATTCGGTTTATGTTCACCCCAGCAACCCCGACGAAGACAACATCATCCAGGCCATGGAAAGAAAAAGAGCAACCAGCATTAGTGAAAATGAAATACCGACAATCACACACAGGACCTTTGCCGGCGTTATGAGTTTGTCTGACATGCTTAATCCTCCCTTCACGATTTCAACGCAATGACCAGTTTTGCCAGCCCATACAGCATCGGGGACACAGCAACACCGACCGCCACCCACTTAATGGCAAAAGCCAGTGCTCTGCTGATGTCATCAGTTACAGGCGCTTTCAGTTCAAGGCCATTTTTCATAGTCAACCTCAACAGAATTCGTTTACACTTCGCCATGTTCTCCCTTGCCTTACTCAAGGTCAGAAACACAAAACCTCGCTTGGTGCCAACAAACGGGGTTTTTACTTTTATTCACTTACATTTTGCCAGTTCGCAGGATTTCGTGTTATCCGCCCGCGTGGCCATTCCTCATTTTTCAGCAAAATATTCTGCTTATCTGTCGATACCCCAGCACGCCAGCGCGCTCTCCTGGTCACGACGGGATACCTGACCGTAACAGTTATTTGAACGAATGCGGCAATCACGTCCACCGTCCTTTATCCACCAGCGAATCGCCTCGCATGCACCTTTACGATCACCGGCATTCAGCCGCTTATAAAACGTCGACGGGAAACACTTACCGGGGCCAATGTTATAGGGACAAAATGACGCGATACCCGCTTTCTGTGGTTCGGTCAGTGGTACTTTAATATTGCGCTCCACCCATGCCAGCGCCTTATCACGCTCAATGGCGTTAACCTGGTCGCATTTTTCCTTCGACAACTTCATGCCCGGAACGACAGGTTTGCCATCCACCAGGATGGCACCGCGGCAGATGGTCCAGATACCCGCACCATCACGGTATGCCGTGGTGTGGTTACCTTCCTTTTCATCCAGAAACTGGTCGAGAATGTCAGGCGCAGGCGCACCAGCGGCAATCAGCGCCAGAACGGCAGCCGACAGGCCGTATCTGATTTTTGCGTTCATGGATATTTATCAGGATTTATCGGTTTCTGAACCCTGGATATGTTTATCTGTCCCGGCCTGTTGAATCAGGCAAGGAATAGTTAAATACAATAGAGAGGATTGTTTATGGACAATAGCACCATTTCTCTACAGGAGTTGCTCGACTGCATTTCCAGGCTTCGGGATGATGTAAATGCCCTTACTGTCGCATTTTCATATCTGGCATTCTCAATTCCCAAGGAACAAATGCAACCAACACTGGCATCGCTCCAGCTTGAATCACTCAACCCCAAATGGTCCCAGCAACAACAAAATTCTTTCAAGTGGCTGGCGGTATTACTGGAAGAAAAATATGCTGGTGAAATTACCATTTCGGCGGAGTCTTCAGAGAACCAGTAATTCTTCCCGGTAGCTTTCCTTTGCAGGTTATCAACACATCCTGCGCCTCTAAAATTACGGGGCGCTTTTCCGGCAACGGTTCGTTCCATTCACATAACCCGGCAGCAACATCCAGGAAGACCTGTCTGATGCTCCTTCTGGCTGCTGCCTCATAAAACTCCAGCGCGGCACCTTCAACACGGTCCAGCGAGATGTCCAGGTCAAAAATTTCACCGTCAAAGCGTTTTTTGTCCCGTAACGCTAAAGTTACCGTAACTTTATTCTCAAAATTGCGGATCCCTTTCACAATCAGTTCATAGTTTTGAGTCATTGAATTACTCTCCCCGTGCCGCCTTACGACGGTCCTCTCTGATTTTGAAATACAGGTTAGTCAGATATGTCAGCAGCCCAAACAGCAGACTCCCCAGCACGCCTATTGCCGCCCACTGAGACGGGGAAACCCTGTCCAGCAACTGCAGGAACCAGTAGCCCGTTCCCACCGCTGACGTGGTGTATGACACACCTGTTGTGATTTTTTCCATCTGGTACATACCCCGTCTCCCGTTATCCGGAAGCTGACAACAATAAAAAAGCCACCAGTTAAGTACTGATGGCTCTGATAACTCATGCAGGCGTCTCAGACGACCCACTGACTCTCCCTGTGAGTTTAACGATACCTTCCATTTGACTGGCTCACTTTTTATGATGATGCCGGTGCATTTATCTCCAGCACCAGACTTTCTATCTCAACGCCATACGTTGCATTTTTGGTAATATCCGTCAGCGTCAGTGCATTTAGTCCCACTGCCAGACCGTCTTTTATGGCCTGGAATGCCGGGCCAGTACGATGACGTAGTATCACTCCGGCTCAGTTGCACCACTGACCACCACATCACCTTCTGCTGCAATCGCCTGCATCA
>ERZ773248.1686-NODE-1686-length-16539-cov-3.305205_pt1 | contig 16539 bp, 15 predicted proteins | sample MGYA00580518_ERZ773248 | MGnify/ENA primary metagenome ERZ773248 (study PRJEB29015, sample SAMEA2737762) | human gut metagenome | biome: human gut; feature: human-associated habitat; material: faeces | place: China | collected 2012 ...
GGCTGGAGGTATTGATGGAGGGGAAAGTTATTGTAGCCGGTCAGGTATGAGTGCCCGTATAGAAAGCAGTCAGGGGTGTATGGGTGCAAATATCAGTTATTGCAGCCGTCAGGTATAGAGTGCCCGTATAAGAATCAGTCTGGATGTGCTGGCAGAGAATCACCTGCCGGCTCTGCCGATATCCCCGGCCGGCAGCTAATCTTTTGATACAGAGCCTGACAACCTGCCGGCAGGGATTAACTCGGAACGGGCAGTCCCAAGGACTGTCCCGCCAGTATCCTTCTGATAGAACATCATCCACAGGTTTCTATTCATCGCTTCCGCCCCTGCCCGTCCGTCTCTTCTGCGGCCTGCACCATTTCTTTCACCACATATGCTGCCCTGCCGGCCAGATATGCACCGTGCCGCAGGCTGTAACCGGTATTCTGCACTGCACGTTCAAAGAGATACACTCGGAAGCCTCCCTTCCGTTTCCGGATGCGCTCCGCAGCCTTCTTCTCATAATGCCCTGACCATTTTTCACGCCAGGGTTCAAATCCCTTCAAATCCTCGGCATCCAACTTTTCTTCCAGTTCCCCGTACCGCCGTTCCAGTTCTTCGGTCTGTTCCCTGCAGCTGGTTATCTCCTGTTCCAGGGTCTCCGCCTCCAGTTCCATTTGAGAGAGTATCTGAGCCTCCTGGAGGTAGTCAGAGAGGGAATCAAACCCTTCCTCTGCCAGCACCCTGTCAAGTCTTTCCCTCCGAAACCGGACGGCCTCCTGCTCTGCCTGTATTGCTTCTCCCAGGCTGTCTTTTCGTGCCGGGAAATCCTCCGCCTCTTTCTTTAACCGTGCAATCTTTTCCTTTGATGCCCTGTCACGCTCTAGGGCATTTTCCCTGATTGTCTTTACCCGGCTGATTCTCTCATCCAGCCGCTTTCTTTCGGTCTCCACGGCGGCCTGCCGTTCCAGCAGGCTTTCCAGGTCATACCGGACAGAGAGGATATCGCCCCGGATTTTTCCAAGCTGCTCTGCCAGCCGGTCAAAGAGCCGTTCCTTTTTCTTTTCAATCTTTTTTTCCACCTCGTCCAGGCATTTTTGGATGTCTTCATTCTTTCTGTTCAGCTCCTGAATCTCCTCATTTGCCTTGTACCGGTCAGAATCCGTCTGTCTGGATGCATAGGAGCCTAAGTGGATGCCGGGGATGGTATCCAGCCCCTGGTCTTTATAGGAGCGGCAGTCCACCCGTTCGGGTCTGCCTGCCCGTTCCAGAGCCAGGTTTACATGTTCCTCCCAGGATTTGCGGTATGCCAGGATGGCCTCCCGGGAGTTCCAGTATCGGGCTTTCTCATTCTGCCTGCCGGGAGTGCAGCGTGGATATTTGGATGCCCGGATAAGGCTTCCCTCAAAGGCCTCAGAAGGGGTCAGCCAGACTTTCTTTTTGCCTTTGTAATACTGGTATTGCTTCTGCCAGCCCTCTTTCTTTGCGGCCTTAAATTCTTCGGCTGTGAAAGCCTTTGTTTGGTTTCCTTTCTTACAGAGATATTCCTTCTCCGTTTTCGGCATCCACCGGCCGTTTTCATCCAGAGGCCGGAGGGTCAGGAGGATGTGTGCATGGGGATTGTGGAAAACCATATCTTTCCGGTCAGTGACCCGGTTCCCGTCTGCATCTACGGGGATGCCGGAGGAATCTCTGACCGGCGGGTTGTGGATATTGATATCAGCAATCATGCCGTCTGAGACAAAGGAATCCCGGACAAATTCCTGTACCAGGCGTATGTTCTCCTGCAGGGATAATTCCTGGGGCAGTGCCACCTCAATCTCCCGTGCCAGCCTGCAGTCCCGGCTCTTTTCGGCTTCCTCCACCGCATTCCAAAGGACAGCCCGGTCGTTCCATTCCCCGGGTGCATTTGCCGGGAGGATGATTTCGCTGTATTCCACCCAGCCCTTCTGGGTGTAGTCATCGGTCAGGCCGGTGTAATTGTTCTCTATTCGGGAAGCAGAACGGTAAGCGGCTGCAGAGACAACACTGCGGCCTTCCCCTCTGCCGATGACCTGGATATGACATTGAAATATTGCCATTTTATTTCACCTCTAAATACTTTTTCTTTTAATATGCCAATCCCCGGCATCCGTGAAAACCGTTTTTTATGGCGTGGAAGATTCTGCATATTAATTGTGACAGGAAAAGTCCTGTCGAATAACCTACAAGGAGTTGAAGACCATGAATGGAGAATTAGTTTCAGGAGGCAGGGAGAACCTGCGCGTCCTGGTTGATTATAAGGGCTCCGGATTTCCGGGAGGGCAGATGCAGGATGATTTGCTTTTGTTCTCCCTGAGACCGGATGCAAGCCCGAACCCGCTGGCTCTGGCGGTAGTGAATTTCCCTCCCATCAGGGGGAGAAGGAGCCTGTATATCCACAGACTGTCAGGAGAGGCACCGGAGGACAGGGACGTCCTGCTGGATGCCATAGAGGCATTTGCCCGCAGGCAGGGATATCCGGTCCTGTATCTCAATGTGATGGAGCAGGAGATGGCCTATCTGTACAGCCGCGGATTTACGGTATCCCCGGACTGCCCGATTGCGGCAAGGGAAGTGAGGACATGAACGGAAAGTTCTGGAAATGGATAAACCGCATTTTCGCAACGGGCATCTGGCTGCAGCCCTTTGTGATGGCGGGGCTCATCCTGTTCTTCCGGGCGGTCTTTGGACAGAGGCCGTCCATCCTGTCCCTGTTCCTTCTGTCCTGGCTGCCGTCTGTCTATGTGTGGTCAGAGAACCAGAGACAGAGAGCAGCGGGCAAGACGGAGTTTGGCATAGAGGATACCTTCCACGACAGGCCGACCCAGTACGAAAGCCCGCTAAAGATGCAGGCTATGTATCCGAAGGTTAATGAGGGATTCCTGTTTGATGCACCGGAGGGAGTAGTGTTTGGAAAAACAGAGATTGGGACTATCTCCAGGCAGACAAAATACCTGTGCAAACCGATGGAAGGAGTAAGATATACTGACGGACATGCTCTCGTGATAGGGGGGAGCGGTAGCGGGAAGAGCTCGGCAATCCTTATCCCGACCCTGTTATCCGTGTCGCATATAGGGCTGTTCTGTATTGATATAAAGGGAGAATTATGGAGCAAGACCCGGCGTCTGGATGATGACCGTGTGGTGATTGTAGATTTCCAGGACAGGAACCTTTTCGGCTGGGATGCACTGGCAGCCCTGAACAGGAAGACTTCCCCCTCTGACCAGGACATCCGGGAGCAGATGGAGGAGATAGCAGACAGCCTGATACCCATTTCTGCAAAAGACGGCCAGGAGTTCTGGAAACAGTCAGCCCGGTCTTTGCTGATTGGAGAACTGGTTGGACTGTATAAACAGAGACATATCCATGACCTGGCGGCACTGGTCAACGGGATACTGTCCAGGGACAGCCGGGAACTGGTGCAGGAACTGATGGGAGGTGCGGCACCGGGGGCTGTGGAGGTGAAATACCTTTCCTCCTTTGAAAAACTGGCAGATGAAACTTTCTCGGGGGTCTGCCAGCAGCAAGAGGAGGCGCTGAAATGTTTTATTGACGATGATGTACAGTATGCATTTGCAGCCAATCCCCGCAGGGCCTGCCCGGAGATGATAGAGGAGGGAAAGGAAGTCTTTTTATCCGTCCGGGAGGAGAAATTGGAGGCATATTACGGGGTGGTGAACTTAATCATCAGCCAGGTCTTCGGCTGCCTGATTAAGCGTCCGGAGGGGAGCCCGGGGGTGATAGTGGCTATTGACGAGTTAGGGAGACTCTGCAGCCGGGGAAAAATCCCCCACCTGCATAACGAAATCCTCCTGACCGGCAGGAGCAGGAATATCACCCTAATCCTCATCACACAGTCATTTGAGGCGCTGCAAAACAGCTATACGAAAGAAGACGTACAGAGCATGATATCCAACTGCTCTTATCTGGCTGTCCTGGATGTCAGGAGCCAGGAGACGGCAAAGACCATCTGCAGCATGGCAGGGAAGTATAAGGAGCGTGAGACCACCTGGTCAGGGAGCGGGAAACACAGGAGCAGGAGCACCTGTTACCGTGACCATCCCATCCTGGAACCTTCAGATTTGTCCAGGCTGGTACAGATGGATGAGGTCATCCTGATAACGGCAGAATATTCCTATTGCCGGGTAAAGAAATGCTCATATTTCAAAGAACCGGTGCTGAACGCCAAATCCATGCAGGCACAGAGATATAACCGGGAGGCTGCCGGGCTGGAAGGGAAAGCGCTGCCGGAGGTGAAAGTAACACTGCCGGAGGAGGAAGACTTCCCGGAAAGAACTGAGAGATATATAAAAAACAAGATAAAAGAATATTATACCTGGTGCACCCGCAGGCTGGCAGAGAGCCTGGAAGAGGCGGCCAGGAGGCTGAGAGGTAGATAGAGATGGAAAGAGAAGAGATGAAAAGGATACAGAAAGAGATGGAAAAACGGCTGGGGGATGACTGGGATATCCAGCCGGTCACGGTCAATAAAGTGGGCGGGCAACGGGAAGGCCTGTCCTGCCGGTATCAGGAGGAGAACATGGCTGTGACGGTATACCCGGAGAGCTGTAAGGTGACACTGGGGGAAAAGGCCGGTGCAGAGGAGATTGGGGAATACCTTGCGGGCATCGTGGAGGAGAACCGCAGGCCTCCCATAGAGGTCAGCAGGACGGCAGAGGATTTCCGGAACAGGCTCTATATCCAGATGGTAAATGCGGATGTGAACAGGGAACTGTTAAAGGATGCCGTGTATTATCAGAAGGAGGATATGGCGGCCATTGCCAGATGCCGGGCAGGACAGGAGGGAGGGGATGTCTATTCCTTCCTTGTGACAAAAGAGAACCTGTCAGCATTTCAGATGACAGAGGGGGAGGTGCTGGAGCGGGCATATAGAAATACCGCCCGGCAGGAATTTTCCCTGATGAGCATGGAGGATATCATGAGGGAGATGTTTTCTGCGATGGCATCTGCACCGGAAGATGTGGAAGCATTGGAAAGGATGATAAAAGAAAATCCTTCCCCGCTGTATATCCTTACGAACGAGGAACGGTTAAACGGAGCCAATGCCCTGGTCTGCCCGCAGGTGCTGCAGGATGCTTATGAGACACTGGGAGAGCCGTATTATGTGCTTCCCAGTTCTACCCATGAGGTGCTGCTGGTGAAGGAGAGCGAAGGGTTCAGCCCGGAGGAACTGCGGAACATGGTGTCAGAGGTCAATATCTCAACGGTAAGCCCGGAGGATTTGCTGTCCTTTAAAATATTCCGGTATGACGGCAGGACACTCTCCGCAGTAAAGGAAGAGACCCAGACCATGACAGAGGCAGCAAGGAAAGCAAAAGAACATGGACTTAAGCTGATATAGGAGGGGCAGAGATGGAGAAAGTGGAGATGCTGCAGAGGAGCTTTGAGAACTATCTGCGTGTGAAGCCGGGAAAGATTACAGTAGATATCACCCTGGCAGATGGAAAGAGGATAGAGGGAATCAGAAGAATCTGAGAGTTAAAAAAGGAGAGTCAGCGCTCTCCTTTTTTTTCTGCAAAGATGCAGGCTTACGGTATCGGTTTCCCGGAAAACGGCAGATGTTTTTCCAGATAATCCAGTATCTCATCCTCACTCTGCCTGTCTGCACCCGGTATCATCCCCTCTACCATCTTTCCCAGGTTCACATACCGTCTAGTCTGTTTCTTTTTGTCCAGGGCTTTCTGACGGTTCTCCTCTAACTGCCGGCGGTGCAGGGCTTGTTTTTCCCTTAACTGCCTTAATTCCTCGGCAGTCTGTTCTATCTCTGTCATCTACATGCACCTCCCCTGTACGGCCTTCGCGGTCTGTTCAAGGGGCTGCTTTGCTGCCCTGGCCTTTTCCAGGACAGCAGATGCCTGGTCAATCATGCTGTTTGAGGCCTCCCGGATAGTCTCAAGGCTGGCTTTCAATTCCTTTGTTTCCCTGCCGGAACTCCAGCCTGCGATATAGCCAAACGAGTAGTCCGAGGTGTCCAGCCCGAAGTACTTGCATACCACATATGCAACAGATTCGGCCTGCACCTCACGGGTGGAAACATCCCCGGGTGCATCCGGGATATCCGTGCTGTGGAGCATGGCATGCCCCATCTCATGGATGAGGGTCTTCAGGGACTGTTTCTCAGAGAGGGTACTGTCTACAACGATTTCCTTTGTATCCCTCCGGTAAAATCCGTGGGCTTCCCCCTCTATCGGCTGGAACGTGACGGGGACAGGACAGATTTTCAGGAGTGCATCCTTCAGCTCTTTCTGGCTGCTGTCCAAATCCCCGGTCAGTTCATTAGCTATCTCCGGCAGGGCTTCCCCGTCTGTCTGGGAGATATCGAAAACATATCCTACCTTGAAGTAAGGGATTATCCTCTCTACAGCTTCTTTCTTGTGGCTGCCGTCCGGTAAGAGACAGGGCTTTCCGGTCGCAGGGTCTTTGGCATCCCTGAGAACGGTGGATTTATACGGTGCGGGGCAGAAAATCTTAATGCCGGATTCGCCCTTCCTTACCTGCCTGTTAAGCCGGTTCCATGTAGTGTAAGAGGCACAGCAGGTTGCCCCGGGTCTCTGACGCGCGATGAGGAGCTGGTTATTAAGGGAGTATGTATGGAATTTTGACATGCTGGAAAGGAATGCCATATATTTTTCCCCGTTCATAAATTCGTGGATGGATTTTTCCAGGTCTTCCGACAATGCCTGCACCTTTTCCTGTCTGCTGGGTTTCTTTGTATCAGTTGTATTGTTCTTCATAAAATTGATTCCTCCTTGGATGTTTTCTTTTAATATGCTGTATTTTTGGAGGAATGAAATTTTTTTGCGGAAAAATATGCTGATTTTGAAAACGGTGATGTTTTCTTTGATAACCTTGACCAGGGTACTTATCAGATTACAGAGATAAAGACACTTGACGGAAATTCATTATTGAAGGAGCCTATCATCGTAACGGTGCCTATGACAATGACGGAAGCTGAAGCTAACGAATATGGCAATGTCAATTATGAAACTGCAAAAGAAGATAAAAATTACTCTGGTAAATGGTATTTCTATGAATGCTTATATGAAATCACCAATAACGCTACATTTGTAATGCCGATGACTGGAGATGACGGTAAATGGAAATATGGATTTATCGGACTTGGAGTCGTTATGGCGATAAGTGCTGGGTTTGTGATTTGTAATGTTAGAACTCAAAAAGCAAGAAAGCGAAAAAAATAAACAAATAAGTAATAAAACAAGAACTGCCTATTCAGGTGGTTCTTGTTTTATTACTTTTGGTAAAATATTTATCAGTTTTTAGTCCATGTTGCTGTTATTTCTTCCGAACAGGTAAGTCTTAATCCAGTCATAATTCTACCATACCGAAACCATCCGGTAAATGTATATCCATCTCTGACAGGTGTTGGAACGTCTCTGCTAAATTCAAGTGCCGTTCCATGATAAAAATACATATCATATACAGTAGCGTTATTCAATGTTGGAAAATATCCGCCATTTGCATCAATTGTCAGCTTTTCTTTTTCGCCATAAGCGGTAAAAACCTGCACGCAATAATATGAAGAACCAGATTTATATACTCCAACCCCGAGATGAGTGGAATATGTATTTAATAATGCGACACGATGCCCTGGGCTATTCATCCAGCCTTCAATTACGCTTTGCGGAGAATTATATCCAGCCGCAATATTTTCTCCTCCTTTATCATCCGGAATTCCATACTCACTTAAGATAGATGTACTATCTGTCCCATCCGGTCTCGTATGTGAAAACTTTATGGAAATCTCTTTTGCCCTCTGCATAGCGGCTCTATTTAAGTCGTTATTAGTCTGTACTAGCGGCTCTCCATGTTTTGCTCTTTCAACATTCGTTAATCTAAAAATCTCAGCTGCGAATTGTTCTTCCGTAAATGTTGGAGCTGGTGTGATATCAGGTTTATCATCGTCATCGCCTGATGGTACGTAAACTTTAACACCATTTGTGTCGTATTTACCGGCTTTTCCTGATTTGGCATATGCCTTTACGGTATAGATGTTATCCTGTCCTTCAAAAGGATATTTGTCTGTACAGTTTAATCCTGAAACGGTGTCAAGAGATAACCATTTTGTGTTATCCTTATTTCTTACATATACTTCATATTGGTCAGCACCGCCAGCCTTAAACCATGAAATTGTAACAGAACCATTAGAATTTAATTTAGCTTCATTTAGCTTTACGGTTTGAGGAACTGTATTTGTTGTCAATCCTTTTTTGTTGTATGCACCTGCTTTTTTTGTTTTCTTGTTATAGGCTTTAACTGTATAAGTATATTTATATCCTGTATCGATTGGATATTTTTTTGAGGAAGTGTGAGTGTAACTGGATTTCGTGTTATCTAATGTCTTTATTTTAATCCACTTCTTACTACCAGCCTCTTTGTAGTATACGATGTAGTTCGTAGTTCCGGAAGTTTTCTTCCATTTAATGTTGATTTTATTGTAATCAACAGCCTTTATACTTGACAGCTTAACTGTGCCTGGCTTGGCTGCCGCCTGTACTGGAATCTGCGCGATGCTGAAAGCGAGCAGGAGCGCGGCAAAAATTGAGAGTATCTGGTAAAAATATTTCTTGATATTTAATGTATCCATTCACACATCCTCCTTCTGAGTGTTTATGTATCTATTGTACTACGGGGATTTCTCGGAGACAATAGGGAAACAAAGACCTTGCAAAAGAAGATACAAACTATACGAAAAAATGGTATTTCTTTGATTGCAAGTATGAAATCAAAAACAATCAGGTATTCTTAATGCCGATGACCGGTTCTGATGGAACCTGGATGTATGGCTTTGTAGGATTTGCCGCAATTGCGTTTACTGGATGCTTATATTTACTTCTTGACGAAAAGAAGAAAAATAAGAGGAAACATAGACGGAAAAGAAGATAAATCTGAAAAAGCTGAAAGATAAAGGTAACAACAGAACAAAAAAAATAAAAAACAACGCATCGCAAGATGCGTTGTTTTTTTGTGTTTAAGATTCGGAAATTGGCGTCCAGGTGGCGATTATCTCTAGCACTCTTTTCTGAACTCTAAATTTAGTTATTATAGATTCGTGATATGTCCAACCACTAAAGGTGTATCCCTCTTTCACAGGAGTTTCAATTGTAGAAATGTCCATGTCTCTTCCAACTGGCTCTACAATTGATACAAGATTGCTATTATTGCTTATAAATAATCCTCCATTTGCATTAAAATTAACAGTTCCCTTTAAATCCGGATTTGATGAAAAGTCCTGAACCCATAACCACTGCCCGGTGATTGGGCTTTTACATACACCAACCCCGATATGTGTAATGCTCTGCTGCATCATTGTTGCTTTATGTCCAGAGCTGTTCATCCACGCTCTGACAACTGCTTCTGGGGTTTTCTGGCCTGCGGCGATATTCTCTCCTCCGTCACAAGCTACTCCGTTTTCATATAATGCTGTACTACTGTCTGTTCCGTCTGGTCTCGTATGAGAGAATTTTCTTGTAATCTCTTCAGCTCTGACCATCGCGGCTCTCTGAAGCCCTGCGTGATACTGTAACGGTGAACGTCCTGCTTTAACTCTCTCGATGTTTGTCAATCTGATAACCTCGGAGGCCATCTCCTCAACACTCATCTCCGGTTCTGGACTCGGTGTAGGAGTAGCGGTAGGAATCGGCGTTGCGGTTGGTGTAGGTGTTGCCGGTTTCTCTGTCGGTGTAGCAGTAGGAGTCGGGGTTACCGGCTTCTCAGTAGGTTCCGGCGCCTTTGTAGGTTTTGGAGTAACTGGCTTCGGTGTAGCTGTCGGTGTAGGAGTTGCTGGCTTTTCGGTAGGCTTCGGAGTCTCTGTTGGGTCTGGAGCCTTTGTAGGTTTCGGAGACGGTGTTGCGGTAGGAGTTGGAATCACCGGCTTTTCTGTTGGCTCTGGTTTCTCAGTAGGTTTTGCTGCATCAGCCGGAACCTTGACGGAAACTCCATCCTTGTCGTAGCTTCCTTTCGTTTTCTTACCGCTGTAATAGCCGCGTACCATATAGGTATTGACTTCACCTTTTTTGTAAGCTGCATCTTCATATGATAATGAATTTTTCAGTGCCAGCATTTTCCACTTACCGTTATCTTTACGGTATACAAGATATTTGTCAGCGCCTGCTGCCTTATCCCATGTCAGTGTTACAATACCGTCTTTATATGCAGCTTTAATGTTTGTTACCATTGCCGGCTTGGTATAAGCCGTAAGGCCTTTCTTATTGTAAGACCCTGATTTTTTGGTCTTCTTATTATAAGCCTTTACGGTATAGGTATATTTCTGGCCTACAACGATTGGATACTTCTTGGAAGAAGTGTGAGTGTAGCTGCTTTTGGAATTGTCAAGCGTTTTGATTTTTGTCCACTTTTTCGTTCCTTCTTTCTTATAGTAAACGATGTAATGAGTGGCGCCTGATGTCTTTTTCCATTTGACATTGATTTTGTTGTAAGTCGAAGCTGAAATGCTGCTAAGCTTGACCGTGCCCGGCTTGGCTGCCGCCTGAATAGATACCGGCATCAGCATTATGACTGCCAGCATCAGCAATGCCAGGAATGAAAATCTTCTTCTCTTCATAGACTGAATCCTCCTTTATGTTGTATATTGTACTACTAAGATTTCATGGAAACAAGAAGGAATACGGATTCGGGTTTCTGTCAGATTAAAGAAAGACTGATAAACAGTGACTTTTATGAGGCGGTCACAGTCTATCAGTCTATGTATGCAGGAGGTTATGAGAGTATAGGAATCAGATATTCTCTCCTGCGTGATTAATTATTCGGAGCCCATTTAGCATAAAACGTTTGAGTTTTGTTACCAGCGTTTGCCGCTGTTAAGTTTTCCAAATTATATTCCCTGTAAACCCAACATTCAAATCTATAACCATGTTTTTGTGGTATAGGAACGTCTTTAAAATAAATTCTTTGGCCAATTGGGAGAACATATGTTTTTCCTCCGCTTCCTCCATTGGCATCAAAAATTATAGTTCCCTTTTCATCAGGATTTCCATCCGCAAAATTTTGAACCCAATAATATCTTCCATCATTGTCTTGATAAAAACCAACGCCAATATATAGATTTTCTTTATCTAACATGGTTAATTTATGACCCTGGCTATTCATCCATGCTTTTACAGCTAATTCTGGGCTTTTCTGGCCAGCTGCAATATTCTCACCGCTAATATGTCCGGCACCACACTCATTTAAAATAGTAGTAAAGCTTTCTCCGTTTGGCCTTTCATGAGAAAATTTTATAGATATTTCTTTTGCTCTCATCATTGCACCTCTTTGTAATGATGGATTATAAATTAAAGCACTACGTCCAGCTTTAGCTCTTTCAATATTAGTCAGTCTGATAACCTCACTAGCCATTGCTTCGGCATTAACAGGTGCTGGTGTTGGAGTGATATCATCTCCTATATCATCTTTGTCGCTGTTGTTTCCACCAGTGCCGCCAGCTGTTACAAAAACGCTTATCCCCTTATTGTCGTACTTACCATATACATTAGATGCAGAATTATAACTTCTGACCGTATAGATGTTTGTTGCATTTTTAAAGGGATACTTTACCGTATATGATGTTGTATCTGCATTGAGGGTGGCAAGCTTCGTCCAGTTTGTGGTAAATTCGTCTGTCTGTACTTTATAAAGCAAAAAGTATTTGTCTGCCCCGCCGGCTTTCTTCCATGTGATATCTACGGTACCGTTTTTGACTTTTGCAGAAACCAATTTTGCAGTTTGCGGGATGGTTCTTGCTGTTAACCCGGTCTTGTTGTAATTGCCTGATTTTTTGGTCTGACTATTATATGCTTTTACTGTATACTGGTATTTCTGGCCTGTAATAATCGGATACTTCTTGGAAGAAGTGTGGACGTAACTGGATTTTGTATTGTCCAGCGTTTTCATCTTAGTCCATTTGCTGGCTCCGGCCTTTTTATAGTATACGATGTAATTCGTGGCTCCGGAAGTCTTTCTCCATTTAATATTGATTTTGTTGTAATCCATGGCTTTAATGCCTGTCAGCTTCACTGTTCCCGGCTTGGCTGCGGCCTGCGTGGTTGCCGGCATCAGCAGTATGACAGCCAGCATCAGCAATGCCAGGAATGAATATTTTTTTCTTTTCATAAACAGAATCCTCCTCGTATGTTTATGTACATATTGTACTACTATTTATTTTCTGAGACAATGCAGAAAAAATAATCCGCAAAAAAATCTTGTTCTGTTCTTTTTTTCGGTATATTGATACTGGAAACATAAAACAGGATTTGAAAGGCAGGTATAGATAGATGAGAGAGATAGATGTTCAGACCTTGCAGGAAGAAATGCAGGCGGGGTATTGGGAACTGGTGAACGGAGAGGATACGGTATATCGTGACAGCCGGGGCAATGTATATGATTCCTGGGGATGCCTGGAAAGACTCCGTGAACTGGAGATGATGATGGAGGAGGAGCCCCGGCGGGCAGAGGAATGGAAGAGGGATATGGATTTGCTGGAGCATACCTGCGAGATGAAGCCGGTGTATGGATACTGCCGGATTTCAGAGAGGGAAGCCCGCATCCTGAGAGACAGGACGGAGGAGTTAGTATATTACAATCCGATACGGGATATTTATGTCCTGGGGGTTACAGAGATGGGGAAGATATCAGATTGTGAAAGATTATGGGGGAATCTGTAGAAAAGACTTGTCTGTTAGAAAAGAATGTAGTACTCTGAAAGTGCATGAACACTTCACTCATGCAGTAATACACACTTTTTTAATAGAAAAGAGCAGCCGGATTGTCTGGCTGCTCTTTTCGTTATCGGGAGAACGGTTTTGGGGTGACGGACGAAGGACGGCAGGAGGGCAGGAGACACCGGAAGGTGGATGCCCCGAGAACACCTTATAGGTGGTCAGTAATTGCGCCCTTGTGGTGTTGGAGATTACCTGCTATCACTACTTATTACGGTCGGTATCATTATTGTCATCGACATCATCATACTTATCAGCAAGAGAAAGTGGTGTACGCGGCTTTTTACTTTCCTGTATCAGACCATTCCAGTTCATAGCATCAAGTATTATATCAAGTTTTTCAGCGGTCATAACACCGGACTTGCGCAACATATCAAACTGAGTATCAATGACGTGCTGGGAGCGTCTGTCTGATATTATAAGTTCAGTAGAAAGTTCCACGTTACGTCTTAATTGATAATCATACTTTTCATATAGTTCCTTATAGGCAACTGCATTTTGTTCTAATTTATCTGTCAAGTCTTGGCATTTAGCCTTCAGGGAGTCGTTTTCCTGCGTCAGGGAATCAATCTTTTCCCGTAGTTCATCCAATTCTTCAGTTTTCACGGCTACAGAATTGCCTGCTTTTTTTCTTCCGTGTCTGTCTAAAAAATCCACTGCAACATCATCAAGATACTGTGTGCCGCTTCTTATCCTGATGTGTGGGATAAGTTCGTCCCTATATTTTAATATTTTCCGCCGTGCGCCCTCATAAGTGAGACTGCGGCTGAGGGCATATTCTGGTAAAGTTATTCCAACTCCTTTTTCGCAAGTCCAGTAATTGGGAGGACAACAATCTCCTTCATAGGGTTCTTCCTCAGTGTAGTCTTTATAGAGAATTTTAGTATCATCTGTCATAAGCTTATGCTCCTATATACATTATTTTGCTTTTGATATTATAACACAAAATAAACCATATGTATATGATTATAAACAAAAAATAAAATCAATTAGAAACATATTGACAACTAAAAACAAAAGATATATAACTATATACAAAGTATGAAACAAATAAACATACTTATAACAAAACAAAAATGAATTATAAACAAAGTATAGGATAAAAATTGAAAAAAGGAGGAACTATGATGAACAGCGGATGAAGCGGGATTAGATTTTTGAGGGGTGTTATCTGTTAAACAATATTTTTTACGAAAGGGGAAAACTTTTATGAGACCATTTAAAGAACTTTACGATAATAAAAACCATGCAGACCTTCAGGAACTGGAGAAGTGTTACGACAGGTTCAGAGATACTGTCAGGACATTATTTAAGAAAGTAGACCAGGCCGCTGACGAGGCCGAAACCCGGTATCTGATGGAAACTGTCAGGGAAATAGAACAAGAGGGCAGGTCTTTCCGCTATATATCAGCGAAGGAACTGGAAGATGTCAGGACAAAAGCTTCACTTGAAGCAACTCAGGGAGAAATAAAAGCCTGTATTGCTGCTGAGCGTGATTTCCTGAAAGTGCTCAGGGAACTGATGGAGGCGGGGGTGCTCCCATTTGAAGAAGCTGACTTTATTGCGAATGCTGCACACAGGGAAGCCCATGGACAGAACGGTGACATTGAGGCAGCCTGATATAAAATACTGATACGAAAGGAAGAAAAAACTATGACAGATAATACATTAAAAACAAACAACACCCAGCAGGTGGAACCGGAATTTCGCCCATTAACAGAAGAGGAAGCGGAGATGCTCCTGGAGAAAACAAAGAACTGGAAGGAGCCGGAATATGATGATTACGATGCTTATAACACTTACGAAACAAGCTGTGATGTGGGATTCCCGCCAGCTTTAAAGAAGAAGCCGTCTGCAGAGGAATATGCCAAACAGATAGACAAGACCGGCTTTGAAAAGAAAGGCCTGTATAAAGGGATTGTACAGGTAGAGGATGATTTCCGCAGGATAAGGCTGATTAAGGCATACCGGGAAAGGGCAAAGGAGCTTGGCGGAACACAGATGGCAAAATTCTTTGATGAAATGCTGAAAACTGCAAAAAAAGAATGGATGGAGGGAGAAAAGATGGGTATGAAGAAAAAAACGATGCCGGCGTCCGGAACAGTGCTGGGAAGGACAAATTATACAAATTTACCGGAAGGGATGCAGAACCTGGACTGTGCGGAATGCTGGGAAGCAACAGACCAGGGCATATATTTCAACGGGCAGGAGAAGTATATCAAGGTCTGCAGCCAGTCGGTATCGATTACCGGAATCCTCCGTTCAGTAGAGAGCGGGGAGGAGATAGTCAAACTGGAATTTCGGAGGAACAAGAAATGGAAGAGGATAGAGGTGGACAGAGGAATCCTGGCATCCCCCCAGAAGATAATCGAACTGTATAAACAGGGATTCAGTGTTACCAGCCAGAACGCAAAAGCAATCGTTGCATTCCTGCAGGATATGCTGGACAGGGGCATAGAGAACGGCACTATCCCGGTCTCACTCGTCACATCTAAAATGGGATGGACGGAAGACAAATCAGCATTTATCCCTTATACAGATGAGAAAATCATGTTCAATGACCAGGGGAAATTTAGCAAACTGCCAAAAGCTCTGGAACCGAAGGGTGACTCAGAGCTGTGGTATGAGGTTATGAAAAAAGAACGTGATATCGAGATGGTACAGCTGCTGCTGGCAGCCAATCTGGCGGCTCCTGTGGTGGGGCTGCTTGGGCTGGAAGGCTTCACTGTAAACCTCCACGGACAGTCCCGCGGAGGAAAGAGTGTTACCAGTCAGATTTGTGCAAGCGTCTGGGCGGGATATAGGCCAAAAGAGGGATTTGTCTACGGTGTAAACAATACCATCAATTCCCTGGATGAGATTTTGGGAACGTACAATACCCTGCCGTTCATCATGGAAGATGCCAATAACATGGATAAAAAAAGAAAAGTGGACTTGTCATCAGTCATCATGAAAATCGCGAATGGGGTTGGAAAGGCACGTATGGGAAGAGATTTGAAGCTGAAACCGGTACAGACTTGGAACCTGGTAGGAATCATAACATCAGAGTACAGGCTTTTGAAAGATGGTGACAATGGGGGCTCTTATAACCGTCTGGTGATGGTGAAAGCACCGGATGAAGAAAACTGTCCATACAAGGAAAATGCGGCAGAACTTCTGGATTTTGCAGAGAACAACCATGGATTCTGCAGCAGGGATTTTGTGAAAGTCCTTCAGGAACTGGGAAAAGATACCGTTGCAGAGCTGCTGCAGGGGGTAAAGCGTGAGATTGATGAGAAGGCAAAGGAAGCGGGAAAATCTGGAGGACAGGTGCTGCCGATAGCGGTACTGGTGCTGACAAGCCGGCTTGCAGAAGAGCATCTGTTCCATGATGGGAAAGTCATTTCCGTGGAAGATGCGGTGAGATGGATGACAGACAAGGATTTGGCAGACCAGAACGAAAGATTCTATGAGACTCTGATGGACACTGTGATGACAAATGGAAGCAAATTTGAAGGCCTTGGTATGAATACAGATTTCCCGCCGCAGAATTACTGGGGACGTTACGACAGCGCAACGAACAAGATTGGGATTATCCCGTCTGTCCTGAGGAAACTGGCAGAAGAGGCTGGTGTGGATGATGTGAAGGCCTTTCTGGAATATCTGGATGGAAAAGGCATGATTGATAAGGATAAGAACGGGAACCTGACAAAAAATGTGTATTCTTCCTGCCTGGCGAAGGGGAACCGGATGCATGTGATTCAGATGAAGAAGGCCGACAAGGATTCCTGTGATGCCTCATTTG
>ERZ773248.1692-NODE-1692-length-16446-cov-3.674883_pt1 | contig 16446 bp, 10 predicted proteins | sample MGYA00580518_ERZ773248 | MGnify/ENA primary metagenome ERZ773248 (study PRJEB29015, sample SAMEA2737762) | human gut metagenome | biome: human gut; feature: human-associated habitat; material: faeces | place: China | collected 2012 ...
ACGTCTCGTACAGCATGCTGCCGAGCACTGCCGCATCCGTATGCGGCTCGAGCCGTCCTCCGATCGACTGGATTTCCTCCATGTACTCGTTGCAGTCCCCGAACTTCATCGGGTCCCACACGCGGATTTCATCAATAAGCGCCCCCGCAAGCTGTAGTAAATACTCCTTGCCTGCCTTGCGCCGCGCCTCATCTGCGATTGCGGCCACGCCTTCAACCGCCTGCGTGTGCGTCTGGTCGAGCAGATGCGTGTATATCTTCTGCGTGGTGGCCGGTGTGGAATGGCCAAGCGCCTTGCCGATATTATACGCCGGAATGCCCGCCTGATTGGACAGCGACGCGAATGTGTGCCGCAGCTCATGCAGTACGATCTTCGGCAGATCGTTATCCGCAAGGAACTTGCCGAACAACTCAGACAGATAATTCGGCCGGAACGGCCTGCCATCCTCCATCACAACCACATAATCGTTATCGTCGTAGACGTTCTTGTATTCTGCCCTGCACGCCTGCTGATGCTCCTTCGCCGCCTTCAGCATATCGCACAGTGTATCCGGCAGGTACAGCGTGCGCGTATTCTCGATCGTGATGGTCTTGTGTTCAAGGTCAACATCGCTCCACCGCAGACCGCGCAGCTCGCCGCGGCGCAGTCCGAGATACGCACAGATATACACCGGCAACTCGAGCCGTGTTCCGACAGCCTTGGCGAGCAGAACACCAAGCTGCTCAGGCGTGTAAAACTTCGCCTCGCGCTGTCGCTTTTTCGGCGGCGAGACCGCACGCATCGGATTTTTCATGATATACTCCTGCCGCTCCGCCGCGTTCAGCGTGTTCGTCAGCAGGTTATGATGCTTGATGACCGTATGCCGTCGTTTGCTCGATCTGCGGCAGGATGATGTCCTTGTACCAGTAGTCAAGCCACTGCGCGAACGTGTACTCGCTCAGCATGACCTGCGTCCCCTGTCTTTCTTGACCTTGTGCTCGTTGAACGCACGGGTCGCGTCACGTTTCGTGTCGAACGTCCGGTACTTGCGGACACGCTTTCCCTCGCGGTCAACGCCGTAGTCAAAGCAGCACACGCGGTACTTGTCGCCGCGCTGCGTAATGCTGCCATATGCCATGCTTCTCGACTCTGTGGCTTAACGATGCCATGGAATTTTGCGGCTGTCAATGGCTGCAAATTGCTGCAACGCAAAATCGCATTCTCACAAAAATATTATTTGCTGCAGATAAAAGCAAAACCGACGGTCTAAACCGTCGGTTTTGTGTTGGTTTGGTGGAGCCGAGGGGAGTTGAACTCGCCTAAAATTATTTTTTCTCGTTGGTTTTGGAACATTTGGACGGTTTCCGTGCGAAATGGGGAGTCCAGAATACACGCAGTGGACGGCGAAACCGCTTGTCAGAGGGCCGTAAAACGGCGTTTTTTTCGTTTTGGCTACAAGTTGGCTACATGGAGCCAATTTCTCGGTGGCCTGTAGCCACGGGATTTTGAGACTCGCGAGGCTGTAATCGAGCATCCCGAAAAGTATCTCTTCGCTGTACTTATTATAGCATATCGGCGTGAATTCGTCAAATTTGGGAAGGTTTTGCGAATTGCCGACGTCCCGTCCGCACCGTCGCTTATTGCGGGCGAAATGAGGGTCGATGGGATGGCTGCCGGAAGGTTTGGCTACAGGCGGCTACAAGGACTGAATTTCGCGTAGCACCAGAACAAAAAATCCGGCAAAATCCATCTATTTAATCTAACTTTTTTACACTTTTATTATAAATAAATGCAATATTTGTGTCTCAAATACTCAGGGAAGGTATTTGAGACGTTTTTTTATTATATCAAAAAATGTAATAAATTTTTCAAAAAAGTTCACTATTCGGCATTAAAAAAATATCAGTCTATAACATGAGAATAAACTTATGATGGAGGTTATTCTCATGAAATTCAAATATTCATTACAAGCTGCTTTGAAACAGCTTGGCTTTGACAAGCCTCGTAAGGCGCAGATCATCCCGATGAAAACTCTTGATGCCGGACAGGATGCGATTGTGATTGCTGCCACGTCTTCCGGCAAACAGGTCATCTACGAAACCGTTGGTCTTGCCCATTCCGACAGGCTGACGATTGTTATCGAACCATTGCTTGCGCTGATCTACAACCAGGTGCAGACATTAAAAGCTCATGACATTTCTGCTGAATACATCGACAAGGACACCACGAAGGAAGATACCGAAAAGATCTTGAAGAAGGCTCGTAAAGGCAAGCTGAACTTTCTCTATGTGACGCCGGAACGTTTACAGAACAGCACCTTTCTTTCTGTGATGAAGCAGACGGATATCTTTATGGTAGTTGTTGACGAGTGCCACTGCGTTACGGAATGGGGTCAAACGTTTCGTGACACTTATCTGCACATTGGCGAATTTATTGATAAGCTGGAGCATAAACCGGTGATCTGCGCCTGCTCCGCGACGATACCGGCTGACTCTCTCGACACTATTCGCGACAGTCTGCATATGGACGAGCCTGCTGTGCTCCGCAGTGATTTACGGCGCGATAATCTTATTCTGCTCAAGAAGGACGTTACCTGCAACAAGAAAACACTGGAGGAACGACTGGAATTCCGTATCAAGAAACTATGCAAGCTGATTGACAAATATCACAAGGATGGCTCGGTGCTGATCTTTGCGCAGACTACGGCTTATGTCGATGCGTTATATAATATCCTGCGTGAAAGATATACGGACGAGGTGACTCGCTATCATTCACGAGTTAAGCCGGAACGTCACAAGAAGGATCTGCTGTTCGACTTCCTGCATGGTGAAAGAAAAATTATGATTTCAACCTCGGCGTTCTCGATGGGTATTGATGTTTCCGATATTGAGCTTGTCGTGCACTTTAACGCGCCGATCAGCATGACGGATTACATTCAGCAGATTGGCCGAGCGGGACGCGATGGACGCAAGGCGCACTGTGTCCTCTTCTACGATCAGAACGGCGATGATGACACTGTCTCGGACAGCTTTATCAAGAAGACGAAAAAGCAGTCAGCCAAAGCCGCTAAAACAATAAAGACAAAACGGAAGCAGGTGCATGACTTTATCCACAGCGATAACTGCATGGTAAGTGACATTCTTGAGTATCAGGGACAGAACGAAACTAAAACCTGCAAGCGCTGCACGGTATGCGCGCGAAAACGGAGGAGCAGCAAATGATTATGAATGAATCTGGTATTCACACCTTTTGCTTAAAGCGAAAGTATTCCTATTCTGAAATTCAGAATATTATTGAGCAGAACAAGTGCTTCTGCTGTGGTAAAGATAGGTATGAGTTATCTTCCTACTATCAGATCACGCAGTACAAATCCCGGGGCGTTGAAATTCAGATGAGTCAGGCCTTCGGCTCTCGTCCGAGCTGGCTGACGCTGATCATTAACCCTTCTTCTCTGCTTGCCGGTCATTATCAGCCGACACAGCTGTTTCAGCCCCATATGGATTTTTTAGGGATGAAGCTCTTTCTTAGTTACATTCTCAAAGATATCGGAGTATCCGAACCGCTCAAGACTTTCAAGCTGTCTCGATGCGATCTGACCTGCAATCTGTATTACGAAAGCAGGGCCGACGTACGCAAACGACTTGAAATGTTCAAGAAATCATATCCTATCCCCCGTTACAGCGTGATTTCTTTCAGTTCATATATGGATTTTGACGAGAAATCCAAAGAGGCGGATAAGCATTCGTGGACAATTGAAAATCAGTCTCAAAGCTGCGCTTTTTCGGTTTATGATAAAACGTATGAGCTCAAAAAACGGCATAATATCAAGATTGATAAGCATATTCTGCGTCTGGAATTACAGTTTAAGCGTTCGAAAATCACCAAGATAACCAAAGCAAAAGACTGGTATGGTCAGCTTATTGAGCTCAGCAAGCAGGTGGAAAAGCAGCAGAGCAAGTTTCTGCATCGGCTGCATATGACGTACTTTGATCCGGTTCCGCTCTCCGAGCTGCTCGACCGTATTGACGCCTCTAAGTATCACGAAAAGACAAAGAAGAAGCTGCGTCGCATCGCGAAAAAGGCGAACGGCTGCGTTTCGCTCGCAGCCGTCCGTAAGGATTGTAGGATTAAGAAATCTGACTTTATTAAATTGTTAGGAAAGTTTGAGGAGATGGGGGTGGGATGTATTTCGTTCAGGTGATAAAGGTTTTCTTCATCTAACTCGCTACTTTGTTAAAGTGTCCTATGCCACACCATATCTGCGCAGTGCTCTGATCTCCTCTCAGCTTATGAAAGCGGCCGCATGCCGTACATGAGTACACTGTTTGGAAATAAATTACATAAACCGTCCATATCGATGGCAAAAACAAATACTCCGTGCTCTATAATCTGATTGGTGAAAAGGTTGATATCCGCGTTAAAAAATTTGGTGAAAGTTTATTATCATGGCAGCCGATATGCCAGAATCGCATCAGAAATATATGACCTGCAATGAAGATGACTTTAGGGTTTGGGCTATGTCTGCTGGTCCGATGGCGGAGCGTGTCGTGACATTCTTTCTCGAATCGGGCAAGGCTCCTGAGCAAGGCTATAAGGCCTGCGCAAACCTCATGAAGCTAGGCGAACGCTACAGCAAAGAACGTCTGGAAATGGCGTGTACGCCTGTTTTCGCATACGGAACTACGCTCTCGATTCGGAATATCAACAGTAACCTGAAAAGCAGGCTGGATATCAAGCCTAAGAATTCTGCTGTTAAGGAACCTCTTCAAAACTCGAATCGCTATGGAATTACGCGCGGTGCCGCTTACTTCAAGAAAGGCGGTGACCACAAATGAACCAGCAGACGGTGGATATGCTCACGGATATGAAATTGAGCGCCATGGCGGCGGAATTTACAGTTCAGCTCCAGGATCCTTCTTTTCGTGCACTCAGTTTTGAAGAACGCTTCAGTATGGCGGTAATGGCAGAATGGAACCGGCGACAGACAAACAAAGTAGAACGTTTGATTAAAAAAGCGCATTTCAGCGCCCCCTCCGCAACGATGGAGGGCATTGAGTACTACGAAGACCGCAAGCTAGACAAGTCTCAGATGCTGAGGCTGTCTACCTGCAAGTATGTCGACGGAGGGCATCATGTAATTTGGGGAGGTGTCTCCGGTAATGGCAAAACTTACATCGCCTGCGCACTTGGAAATGCAGCCTGCCGCCGGTTTAAGAAAGTCACATATATTCGTATGCCTGAATTGTTAGACGAAATCACTATTGCACGCCGCAGCGGCGAACTGAAGAAGCTGCTGCGTGCCTGCAAGAAAGCTGAAAAATCTGGATGGGTTCCGCTTTGCACCGCACCCGACGATCGAGCTGCCGAAAGGGCGGCTTGAAGCGCTGTCAGATGTCGTGGAACGGCAGAGACTGAAAATATTAGAGACAGTATACTCTTACTGAATAGCTATATATGAACACCGCTCGATCGAGCGGTGTTATTTTGGTTTGGCACAAGTCAATTCAACCAATTGTTGCAAATAATTAGAAGAAAGTCTATAATTATTTATTATATTTTGATTTGTTTCAGAAAATATAATAGAAATATGAAGTACAGAGCACTACAGTTCACTAAGAATATAGAGAGGTATAGAAGTATGTCCTATTCTGAATATAAAGACTTAGCGCCGATTGATAATGTTGAAAATGGAGATGAATATTTTGAAGCTTTAAATTGGGCATTTAAAAACAAAAAGGTAAAAAATATTGCGCTTACTGGACCCTATGGTGCTGGCAAGAGTAGTGTTATCGAGACGTTTCTACAAAAAAACGAGAAATCTCAAAGATATATAGAGAAATTAACAAAAGGCAGCATTCGAAAAAATGCTATTAAAATATCTATGGCAACATTTTTTAAAGCGAATGGAACAGCGGAGGAGCAATTTAACGAAAAAATAGAAGTGGATGCTAATGAGGTAGAAAAGGGTATTTTAAAGCAGCTTTTTTATAAAGTGCAACCTAATAAAATTCCACAGAGCCGATACAGAAAACTGCATCGAATAAACAGTAAAATTACATTTGCTGGAATATTGATTGCGCTGCTGTTGATGATGCTATTTGTGGCGATTTTTGCACCTTCCCAATATAAGAATTTTGTGGAAGCAATTACAAATTTTATTTCACCTAAATTTACGGGAACAAAGTATACTGCATGTGCGACAATATTATTACTTCTTTTGGTTTCAGAAATTGCTACTTTCTTATATCGAGGAGCGATCTCAAAATTTAAAATTAAAGAAGTTAAATTGCCTTCAGATATGAAAATTCAGAGCGGAGAAGAAGAAACAGAGTCAGTCTTTAATAAAAATCTTGATGAAATTATGTATTTTTTTGAAACTACAGGTTATCAGACTGTTTTTTTTGAGGATTTAGATCGTTTGGATGATCCAAAGATTTTTGTGCATTTGCGTGAATTGAATAACCTTCTCAATAATGATGATGCTATCAAAAACAAACCGATTGTTTTTGTGTACGCTGTAAGAGATGACATTTTTTCAAAGGAAGATAGAACTAAATTTTTTGATTTCATTATTCCGATTATTCCGGTAATTAACGCTACAAACTCTGGAGAAATATTGCTTCAAAGGTTGATTGAAGCAAAAAATAATGGAATTGAGCATGATATTTCACAAGGCTTTGTACTTGATATATCACCGTTTATTTCAGACATGCGTATTCTTCAAAATATTTACAATGAATTTGTTGTTTATAAGAAAACTTTGCGCACATCGCAGGAATTGAATTTGTCCGATGAGCAAATGCTCGCAATAATAGTGGTTAAGAATCTTTATCCGAGTGATTTTGCTGATCTTCAGAATGAAAAAGGTGTTCTGAAAAAAGCACTTATAGATAAGAATGATTTCATTGCGAAGAAAAAGCAGGAAATACAAAAGAGAATAGATGAATATTCAACGGTGATAACAGATTTTCAGAAAGATGTGCTTAAGTCTATTGCAGAAATCAAATATGCTATGCTTGGAGCTTTGATGGGTGGCCCCCATCAATTTATTGCTTTTAATAATAGTAGTTGGGGAGACTCAGGGGTTTCGGCTTCTATCATTATGGACGATAGCTACGATATGACTAAACTTATAGAAAATGAGTATAAATATATTCATTTTACTAATCAAAATGGTCAGTCTAGCAATCAAAGTTTAAGCATGGGGACTATAACACCATATATAGATCGATGGAGAGCTATAAAAGAAGTTGAAGTAAGAGGTCTTGAAAATCTACAGAATGATTTAGAAAAACTTAAAGAGAGCCAACATAAATTATCGGGAATGCCTATTGTGGAAATATTGAGAAAATATTCTGTGGATGAGGTGCTTTCGGAAAAAGTACGAGCGAATAGCTTGCTGGTGTTTCTTTTGCGGCGCGGTTATCTTGATGAGAAATATGCATGTTATATTAATTATTTTAAGGGAACAAGCATTACGAAGGATGATATGAATTTTATTCTTTCTGTGAAAAATCAGATTCCATTAGCATTTGATTATCAATTGACGAAAGTCTCAAGGGTTATTGAGCGCTTACAGGAGTATGAGTTTGAGCAAAAGACAATTTATAATTTTGATCTTATGGAGCAATTGTTAGAGGGACAATTTCCTGAAAAACTAATGTTTTTTTTAGAACAACTGTCAGATGAAGATGAAACTAGTTGGAAATTTATCGATGAATTTATTAGTAAAACCTCTTATCAAGAGAAATTTATTCGGGCATTGGCTGAAAAATGGCCTGAGATGTGGAATTATATTTCGGCAAATAAGACGTTGACTTACGATCGCCAATTGCTGTATTTACAGATGATATTGTCCGAATCTGAACTTTCGACTATAGAAAATCAGAATATAGATGGATGTATGACGCGGTATTTTGAAGAACATGATGATATCCTCCAAAAGTTAACATCAACATCTTGTGATGTGGCAAAAATCATATCCGTTTTGGATAGTTTAAAGGTTCAATTTAGTAGCCTTAGGACAGCAAATGTACCTGATGAAATATTGAATAGTGTTTTTGGCAAATGTCACTATGTACTTAATGCCGATATGATTAAGACTATAGTATCATATGAGGATAATGGACAAATTGGTAATTTGGAGAAACAGCCATATTCAACGTTGGTTATGTTGGATTATACCCCGCTGCTGCAATATGTTCATGATAATATTAAGCCTTATGTCAGTGAAATTGTTCTTGCACATAACAAACTCAACGATAGACCAGATGATATTGTTGATTTGTTGACTCGACTTGAGGACGAACAAGAGATACAGATCAAATTGATTCAACAAGAAGATTTCTGTCTGGAACATATTGAGGAATGCGCAAATGAATCTGTACATGCTGAACAGGGGAAATGGCTGGTTGTCTGGAGTGCGTTGTTAAAAGAAAATGCTGTGACTATAAATTGGGAAAATATCTTTGCGTATTGGATGGTGTATCAGTTTAATGATGAACTAAAGAGCTATGTTTCAGATCATGAGGACGAACTGGCTGGGATGGACACAAGTATCATTAGTGACGAGTTTATAAAGACATTTATACAGTCGAATTCAGCCAACCAAACAAAGGAAAAGCTTTTACCGGTTCTCAGATTGAGAAAATTTGACTTGGATATAGCATCGCTTGATCAAAACACATTGCAAATTATGGTAGACTGCAATTATTTTGAGTTCATCCCTGAAAGATATGATAGTATCTATTCTGTATTTCCTGATATTGCAGTGAAGTTTATTCTGAAAAACCAAAATCAGTATATGATGCTAAGGGAGACTATTCCTATGACTTCAAATCTCTTTGAACGCTTAATTCTTAGTGCTGATTTTGAAAAAGAGAATAGAAATAAAATATTTTCGGATTATGCGGAAACCTATATAACAGAGACTGTTGTAAGGTGCATAAAATCTCTAAGTTTACCGATGACGAAAAATATTTTTAACTCTGCTTGGAATAGTATTGATGAGCAGAAACGAAAGGAGTTTCTGTTGGATTATTATAAGTTGTTGGATGCAGACGAACTTCAGCAGCGTTTTGAAGAACTTGGTAATGACTACGAACAATTCGCCAAACGCGCATACAGACATGATGTTAGTTTGCCTTTAACAACGAAAAATGAAGATTTTGCGAAATATCTTGAGCGAATTGGATACATCACAAGTTACAGTATAAAAGAAGAAAAAGAGTTTGATATGAAAACAAGAAAAATGAAAGAGCAAAAAGTACTAAAACTTCGGATTAAACAGGTAAGATAAGAGAAGGGCGCATGCAGGTTTGCATACGCCCTTTCGGATGCTAAGCTGATTCAGATCGCCTGCGGCTTCTTTGCACCGTGGGAGAGAACCTTGATGTAAACGCCGTCCTCACGGACCTGGGTCTCCGGCAGGTCGGTGTCTGCTTCGGACGCAGTCTCCGGCACGGCAGATACTTCGGTAGACTCTCTGCTTTTCGCGGCGCTGCTCAGCTCCTCCTGCAGACGGTTCTCGAGCCAGTCGATCATCGCATCGCGCGGAACGATGATACGGCGGCCGAGGTGGATGCATGGAAAGCCTGGCTCGCGGAGCAGGTCGTAGATGCCGCTGCGAGAGATCGGGAAGATCTCCAGCAGGTCGTTGGCGGAAAGCATTTCGGGCTTCGACTTCAGATGTGCAAACATGTTCATGATAATTTCCTCCTAATAAATATTAAAATGGTATAGATCTTGATGAAACCGGCCCAGCCGATTTACCTGCGGGATGGTGGGTGCAGAGTGCTCCTCTGCGGTTATAATATATACGCCGGTGTGCGCCTTAGTCGGTTTTCGACTTGCATCGGCAGCATTTACGGCATTTTTTCTGCGGCTTCTCACCGAAATACTTCTCGATGACACGCCACAGGCATTTCTTAGAGTCGACTAGACCGTGCAGCGCGTTCAGTCGCTTGAGCCTGCGCGCTACCGCCTTGCGGCCGCCGGACTGCGACAGGGTGCGCTTGTTGCGGTCGAAGTCGGACTTGGTGTAGAACAGCACACAGCGCGACTTCTTGCCGTCACGGCCGGCGCGGCCGACCTCCTGAACGTAGCCGTCCATCGAAAGCGGTAGACCTGCATGAATGATTAAGCGAACATCTGGCTTGTCGATCCCCAAGCCGAACGCATTCGTTGCGACCATGACAGGCCTTTTCCCGAACATGAACGCTGCCTGCGCTGCCGAGCGTTTAGCATGCCTCATCTTGCCGTGGTACTTGCTGACGGGATAATCACGCGCTATCAGCCACTTGTACAGGCGCTTTACCCGCTGGACAGTCGGGCAGTAGATGATGACGGCGCCATGCTCGTCCCACTTGCTCAGCTCGCGCTCGACCGACTGGAACAGCGTGTGTTCAATCGACTGGCTGCACTTGCCATTGCGCGTCTTGCCGCTGCTGTCGATGCGCTTGATGTACAGGCGCAGGTTGTCGCGGCGCATGGGCGTGCGGAACAGCGAAGCGTTGTCGATGCTTAGCGACTTGCGGATACGAGCGACGTCCTTGCGAGTGGCGGTGGCCGTCAGCGCAATGACCTGCGGGTGAAGGGAGAGCGAGTCAATGAAACTGCCGATCTTGCCGTAGGCCTTGCGGAAGTCGTCCTTGGCCTGCGGCAGGATGTGCGCCTCGTCCACCGCAATACGGGTGAGGATGGGACAACTCTGGAGCGCTTCGGCAACCGCCGGGCTGCGGAGCTGCTCGGGCGCAAGGTAGAGCAGACCGCCGTGCTCGGTCATGTCCTCTAGCACGTCGCGGTGCTCGGCTGCGGACAGGTCGCTGTTCAGCACAGCGGCACGGATGCCCTTGCTGCGGAGTGACTCCACCTGGTCGAGCTGGAGCGCCTTGAGCGGCGAGATGACGAGTGTCAGGCTACCGGGCTCCATCACCGCCGGGAGCTGATAGAGCAGCGACTTGCCGCCGGACGTCGGCATCAGAACGATGACATCCTCGTTGTTAAGGATCGCTTCCATCGGGGCCTCCTGCTGGGGACGCAGGTTTGCGATCCCCAGCTTTTCCATGCCTTCCTCACGGAATTCCTTAGTATTAATAGTCATTATATTTGACCTCCTTAAAATTATCGAAAACCTAAAAACCCGCAAACCTTAGAATTTCTGATCTGGAAACCAGAAGCCGTGTACGGTCTCTCCCTTAATCTTCACAGAGTGACGATCATCGATCATATCGGCCATCTGCACCGCGCGAGCTTTAAAGACATTGTACAGTTCCTCGGTCATGCCCACGGGCTTCAGAAAACGGAGAAGAGACTGCTCCGTGAAAATGATAAAATGCCGTCCTGCATATTTCTTCACGGTGGGAGAATGCCGGAATGCAACAGCGTCCGGATCGATCTTGAGTCGTTCCTTGGCCTCATCTGCTGTCGCAGGCTTATCGATGATTTTATCCTCGTAGCTGCTCTGATCTCTTACCAGATCAAGCGCATCCTGGAGAATTTTCTCGCGCTCTTCCTCTGCTTCTTTCTGCCGTTTTTGTGCAGTTTGAAAGCCGGTTTGCGCGGTTTTTCTGGCCTGACCCTGCTTCGGAAATACAGAATCGAGAAAAACTCTGTGAAGTACATCACGCCATTCCTCGAACGGATTACGAAGAAAGCCGCACATGTGATACATCCGATCGCGCCAGCGTTTGCTCGCGTCAGCGGCATTCTCCTTGGTCAGCACATGCGAAAACGCGGTGCGGAGCCAGCTCAGCTGGGCGTCGGTCAGCGCAGGGATGACCTCCGGCAGTTCGTAGTCCACTGTATCGGAGCGGTCGAAGAACGTCTTGCTGCGGATGATCGGAACCGTCGAAAGCCGGGGTGGAAGAACGCCCTTGTACGCACGGGAGCGGTCATATGTATCGAGCTTGTCAAGGATCGGAGCGAGACCGCCGCCCTTCGCAGTACGGAGAACGACCAGACGATCGTGGCAGCCGTTCCAGTCTTCAATATCGCCGTTGTCCTGTACGGTGATCTCACGGGGAGCAGCGCTGCATGCGCCGTCCTGCACGGTGAAATTCATCGCCGTCAGCACACGGATGAAATTGGAATCTGCTTGCAGGTTTACCTTTTTAAGAGTAAAATTGTAGCAGAAGACCGGGATGCCGTCACAGCCGGAAAAGCTGCGGAGCTGCGTATCGAGCGCGGCGATGAAGATGGGGGTGAGCCACTCGTTGTTCTCATTCAGCATGTCGCTGAAGCCGCTCAGATCGAGGAACTTATCCTTCCATTTGCAACCGTTATTTTTAATCGCCGTCTTGGCCGGATGGTTCACCGTGGAAGTGATCTCCTTCGGCTTCGGCGAGATACGGTCCGCGATATATCTGTAGGCCTCCAGCTCGCCGTCTGCCAGCTCGATGTCCGGCAGCGTGAACTTGCGCTCTGCGAGGGACATCGGAATGGCGTACAGACGGCAGCCGCCGGGACGGCACAAGTACAGCAGACGATGACGGTAGGTGTAGCTGTTGATGACGGTTGCCTGCGTGTCGTCCCAGAAGGCAAGGCCGGTAACGGTGATGCCGTCGGGAACGGTCGTGCAGTCGTCCGCCCACTGAAGACGGTCGTCCGACTTGATACGCTTGATGTGCTTTTCGATGCGATGCTCGAATTTCTTCTTACGGTGCTTTTTCGAAAAGCTTACCTTGCCGAGCGGGATGACCTGCTCGACCTGTCCTGCTGCGACCGCAGAACGGAGAATATTTGATTTTTTCATAGGTTTTTATCACCTCATCTGTAGTTTATGGTCTTAGTTTACAATAGAATGAGAAAGTAATAAAGCCGAGTTTTTCTTCGATTTTTTGAAAAATGTTCTCTCAAAAAAGCAGGAGATCAATGTCTCATTTTCGTGCTAAGCGCAAATGCAAAGTGATGCTTGATTGACTGGAGAAAAGTGGACTAATGTTTGTTTTAAGACAATAGATGAGGTAAGTCGCAACGCATAAGAGTTATATGCATTTAAATAGAAAGAAGGGAGCGTTGAGTGGTTCGCTCAACGGAAGAATATGTTTGAATCTGCACCGAGAGATATATTAAAGGATAAAACTACAATAGACGAATCAGAACAGCAGAAGAGAGAGAACGAAGTAGTAGATTTTTCCAATAGGGTAATGTGCTATACGATGCGGTATGGTGTATATGGCGCACATCGTCTCTTAATGATTCGAGAATGTTGTAATTATTTACAAAACTTCTTGAAAGAACACGGAAACAATACATGGCCTGCAAATTGCAGGGAACCTGTTCTCGAATTTCGAGATGTAGCACAGATTTTGATTTATGCAATAGCTGATAAGGGATTCTTGTTTGATGAGGAGGGTTTCTGGCGAGAAACACCTAATACAATGCCACCGGACAAGAAATTCGGATCTCCGTGGCAAAGATCTCATCATTCATATGCAGACCTTGTATATGCTATAAAGCGGCGTAATTACACGTATATGGATTTGCAACAGCTGCGCAGAAATTTGGATGAGCATGACCATCAAGATAAATTATACATGGATGATGGAGTAAATCCTTTGGAGGAAGAACAAAATACGCCGGAAAGAAATATAGACGGTTGGTTTAGAAACCACTACTTGCGTATGTATGTAACCAATTGTGCGGTAAAAGCGAGAATAGCAATAGACAGCCTTGCAAGTGACGAGAAAGAAATTGAAAAGATTTCTCAGCTGTTGCAGAAGATTGAGTCGGATAGATGTCTCAAAAAGGTTGCTCCGATGATTATATTTGGTGTCCTATTACGTAAAATAGAGCCCGACATTAGAAAAGTTAAGGCCTTTTTAAAACCCAATAGCAGTTGTTTTGATCCAAAGTACAGTGTGCGAGATTGCAGATTGTTTCAAATTATTACAGAAACCTTTCCAAAATTGGAAAAAGAATTGTTCGGACAAAAATATGCTGTGTTCGATCCGATTGCACTGATAACCGGATTAAAAATTAGGGACGGGCTGCAAATGACAGATGAAGAAATGATTTTGCTGGCACATCTATGTGAGGACTGCATAAAAGAGCCTCAAAAGAAGAAGAAGCTTAAAGAATATACGCAATCGGTAAATGGTGTGGCAGTTGGAGCGGTCATGGAAGCGCTTTTAACGCTATTTCAAGCTCAGGGATATGCAGGCGACGAGAAAAAAGCATCGCATAGAGTGAAAAAGCCGCGTGGACTGAAGAGTGCAATTGAGAGGCTGCACCAGGCGCGGATTGATGTGGAAGACCGGGAGGATGTTGCTGCAGACGAGGTAATGGTAGCAGAGGACGATACGGTTGAGGTGGAAAACCGGGAGGATGCTGTTGCAGAAGAGGACAATACAGTTGAGCAGACAGAGGAAAATGACGAAAATGCGGGTGATGAAGTAGCAAAGTACATGGAAATAATAAGAAGAAAGTACTTTGTTGATCAATATGATTACAACTGGGAAGTTTTCTGGATGATTTCAGGTTACACTCCTCCACCGTTGGTTGATTGGGAAAAGTTTGATAAAGTAAGACATGGTATCTATAGTGATCCATTCGATTTATATTCAATATTCAACGAGTCAATCAAAGAGATAAGTGATGCTTTTCTTGAATATTTCGTTCAACCGTGGGATGATGTAAGTGTACCGCAGTCAGTTCGATATGATGCGGCAACCGTGCGAACCATTTTTGCTCAATATCTATATAGGAATAAGAACGGGGAGGCACAGGTCTTCTTCCATGATCTGCTGGAGAAAGTTGTTAACATGATGATACTGCATCCGTGCAAAGAGCGGCAGGAAAAATTGGTGGAATTGTGCGTGCAAAAATATATGGAAATTGCACCAGGAAATAAAAAGAACCTAAAAAGCTTTGAACAGTATGAGGATGTTTTAGGTGCAGCAATGGCGGATGAGGTGGTCAAACAGCTTTGTGCAAAAATATATGATGAAGCATTTCAAATGTTGAATTTGTGCAATAAGTATTTCTGGTCGGTAACGTAAAAAGAATATTATACAAAGGCACCGCTTCATGCTTTTGCATAGATAGCGCTTGGCTTTCACGAATACCTATTTAAAAGCTTGTATCATTCAAGGAAAGAATGGATAGCATATAACCTCCGTCTACTTAGCCATAAGTGTTACAAAAACACTAGACCATAACATGCCTGAAACGGTCTGGAAAGAGGAAATTCAGACGCAGAAAGCAGCGGACGACGAGCCTGCAACAGTGGAGTCCCTCACAGAGGCAAACAAGCACCTGCAAGCCGAGCTGGCACAGCTGAAAAGTCAGGCAAAGAACACGAGCTATGAGCTTGCACGGGAAAACCGTGCATTGAAAGAGCAGATAGAGAAGCTGACGGGCGCGGCAGACGGCATGACGCAGGAGCTTGCCGACCTGCGCGAAATCGTGTTCAATCAGCAGCAGGAAATGCCTGCGGAGGACGCAGCCGACATTAAAACTGCGTTTCCGTATCGCTTAAGCCGCCGGGTTGTTGCATTCGGTGGACACGATTCCTGGCTGCGCGAGATCAAGTTCAAAGTGCCCGACGTGCGTTTTATGGGTGAGAATATCTCGAATGCGGAAATCATTCGCAGAGCAGATGTCATTTGGATTCAGACCAACTGCATCGGACGTGCTGCATATTACGGTGTCATCAATCTTGCGAGACGCTATAACCGAAAGGTTCGTTACTTTCAGTATGCCAGCGCAGCAAAATGCGCCGAGCAGATAGCGGAAGAGGAAGAAAAAAGCAAGACATGGGCGTAGAAAATGCCTTGTGCACTGAATCACCTCAAAAAAATGTCCGGAAGGGTCTTGCACCTCCCGGACATTTCCGTTTATTACAGACGGACCTTTTGGGACAATTTTTACTATGAATTTATACTGTCCGAAAAGTTCTCGACGGCTTCGATGATGAGGTCAACCACCGCGCCGATAGCTTGGAAGATTGGGCCGAGAGCAATCATGCGCATCGCCTCCCTTCAATCAATATGCGTATAACAGTTCACCGGTCATCTCGTGAAAGAGCTCCGGGTCATACAGCATTTCCTCGATTTCTTCCTCGGAACAGCCATAGTCCAAGAGCGCTTGCACCTCGTCTGCTGTAACGCCGAATGCCTTCGCCACACTGAACAGGTCGTCGTAGTTTGTCGGCGTGTCCTCATAATAGCTGCGGTAGAACGGATATTTGCGCCACCAGTGCTCGAATGTTGTATGCGGCGTGAAGGCTCCAGTGGTGATACGGCCGTTGCGGTTGATTTTCATAATCTCGCCCTCCTGCGGTTCGAGAATGTCGGCGGGCGCTTTCAGTCGCAGCTTTTTGATTGTTTTGCAGAGGATTTCCTGCGTCGAGGCGTAAATCAAAAATCCATCATAGAACATTACGCACAACGGATTATCGCCGACAACGAACCAGATGGAGTTGTCCTTATCCAGAACGGTAAACACAAAAGAACCCTCGACCTTTTC
>ERZ773248.1696-NODE-1696-length-16426-cov-4.048256_pt1 | contig 16426 bp, 17 predicted proteins | sample MGYA00580518_ERZ773248 | MGnify/ENA primary metagenome ERZ773248 (study PRJEB29015, sample SAMEA2737762) | human gut metagenome | biome: human gut; feature: human-associated habitat; material: faeces | place: China | collected 2012 ...
AGATACAACCAGATCCCCTTACGCGAAGGTACATGCGTTGGACGGGATGAAAGTAAAATGGACCGGCGGCCTTTGGAAGGAACGCTTTGACACCTGCGCCAACAGTACAGTGCCTCAGCTGAAGCACATGTTTGACAGTAAGGATATCAGCCATGTAGTAGAGAATTTCAAAATCTGCGCCGGAGATGCGCAGGGAGATTTTGACGGAACTGTTTTCGGAGACGGAGACTTTTATAAATGGATGGAATCTGCCATTTATACGGCTTATCAGACAGATAACCAGCTTCTGAAGGATGAGATTGAAAAATACATTGATCTTATCGGAAGAGCACAGCAGCCGGACGGCTATCTTTCCACCAAGCAGATCATTGGAGAAAGAAGCGGGAACGGCGTTTCCAGAATGGGAGATATTAACGATTTCGAGGTATACAACTTCGGACATATGTTTACAGCGGCCTGTGTACATAAAAGAATTACAGGCAAGGACAGCTTTCTTGCAATTGCAGCCAGAACAGCAGATTATCTGGAGCATCTGTATGATATCCTAAACTATAGTTTGCATCATTATTGCCCTGTCCAAAAACATTATTCCTCTGTCTAATTCTATGCCCATGTGATCCTGCACTTTGAGATGATGCTGTATGTAAATGAGCATTTTGCATATGGCTATGTGAAGGAATTTCATTGATTGTCAAAACATGCGATTTCTCTCCGCCAACCTTCTTTACAGAATTAAATTCACTTTGTGATGTATCAATGCATACAACTGTTCTTCCAGGTGCAAATATTTCCCATGTCCCACCATACCACTTAGCAGGATTTTCTTTATTTGTTGTCATGATAACATCACCTACTCTATAAAACAGTTTCCCATTTATTGTTTGAAATGTCATTCTAAGTTTATCTAAGCAATTCTTACCCATATATATACTGCCATGAATGGTTGTAAATTTTGAGAATTTCCACTCCCAGTTAAACTCAAAACATGAGAATGTCCTCCACAACTATTAATAACAACACTATGCGAATGCTCTCCAGCATATTTAGTTGCTATATCATACCCCCAATTTGTTATAGTACCTGTGTATCCTGATGTTCTCCAATTATTTGCTCCTTCTCTATATCCTGTAGAACTTGTTGCATGAAAATGACTTCCTGCACTTGTGGAATAGGCAGTATGGGTATGAGTTCCTGAGGAATCAATTGAGTGATTATGACTATGCAAATATTTACTTCCACCAGTTTTTTTCACTGTATTAAAATCACTATCATTAGTATCTACACAAACCAATGTTCTACCAGGACATAATAATTGCCAAGTACCACCAAAAAATGTTGATGGATTTTCCGAATTTGTAGAAATCATAACATCTCCAATTCTATATAATAATTGTCCATTAGGACTTTTCCAAGTCATTAACCTGACCACCTTTCCTTACCCATTTATTTTAAACGAGATAATTGCTTAGATATAAACCTCCTTTCTTTTTTATTCTTCTATAAATATTAAAATATTATCTAAATCTATAGGTGTCTCACCAACATAGAGTTTAGAACCATGTGGAACTTCAATAATACTATCTTTATGTTCAAGTACTTTTTGAATCCCAATGCGACCAGTCTTGACATCAAAATCAAAACTTTTAAATGCTGTAGAAATATGTAATATTTCATAAGCAGAGTTATACCCAAAAACATCACCTACATAAACTCTAAAATCATAACTTTTGGCTTCGTTTAAACCTGTTATTGTTTTAGATAAAGCATAACTTAAAGATTCTGCTGATGCTTCTATTTGTGTATATGATGATGCATCAACTGATTTGTATTCAATCAAGTATCGAGAAAAATTCTTTTCAATACCATTAACAATTAAACTTGTTGATAAAAGATTAGCAGTGACAAGAGCACTTGTATCTGTGTTTCTTTCTACTCCAACACCATTAATTTTTGGATGAATATAAGGTAAAACATTGACTGATATAGATTTGGTTGCTGTTCTGCCTCTTGAATCTGTAATTGTTGCAGTAATTGTCTGGTTGCCACTTGTTGTCATAATACCTGTTGTACCACTAACAGCATTGATTGTTTGTCCAGCAACACTAATTTTATAGGTTGTAATAACTGACCCATAGGAACCAGATGCTCCTATAATGGCTAATGATAAACGACTTTTATTTTGAACATATGCACCAATAAGATTATGAACATCGCTCATATATTCTGAACATGTAACTTGACTCAAAGTTGGTACAACTGAACTAGGAACATTCACTGTATAATAGTAATATTGATCACTTCCAATTTGCGTATTTCCATAATAAGTTCTTAAAATAATTGTCATACTGCCACTGGCTGCTTTAGGAATTTCATTGCACAAACTCATTGGTGGAGTAAAACTGCTACTTGTAGAAATACCATTCCCAATACCTTGCCATGTCTTGCTACCAAATGAGTACCAAAGAGAATGGGTAAACAATCCACTACTCCTTGATATGTTCATAGAAAAAAGACTACCTATTGTACTTCCACTGGTTGAACTCAATTTTGATGGACTATAACAATAAACTGTAAATGTTGTTGACTTTGTTCCAATATGTGTTCCTCCATTATATGTATAACAAGTCACTGTACATACCTGATTCGCATTAGGACTGTTATGAATCAAGGCAGCTGGAATTGTCCAAGCATATGAAGTAGCCACTCCTGTTGCAATTGTTCCACTACTTCCTCCACAACTATATGTCAGTGTATGTGTAAAACTTGAACTCGCACGTGTTATATTTACTGTAATACTCCCATTTGGATAAGCAGTACTTGCACTCATTGAAACAGATGATGCACGCGGAATTGTTGTCAATGACATGGAACCACTACCACTAATTGTTCCAATATAAGTACTTCCCCATGTAATCTCTAAACCACAACTTCCACTAAAAGAAAGAGATTTTGTTCCATCTTGATTATGGGAAATAGTTTGGGTTCCACTTAATAAGGTTTTATTCCCGCTACCACCAATGGTACCACTCCCACTATGAACAGTTCCATTAATTGTACATGACCACTTCTTTGTTGCACTAGAAGAAATAGCGCTTGGTCGATGTAAAACAAGTGAATAAGAAACTGTTGATGAGTTATTAGCAATATTTTGAGATGATTGTGTGACTGATAATGTACAATATGGACGAGATCCACTTGTACTTCCAATTGTAATACTAGCCATAATTACTGACCTCCCCATGTTATATCAAAACCATTCGCTTTTGTTGTGAATATCGCATCACCTAACTGAAAAACAGATAAAGCTTTGATACGTTCAATTGTTAAAAGATTCTGTTCTAATTTCATAACCTCTTCATCATTAAAAAGTATAGCAAAATAACTTGGTGCCATTAATGTTTTGACATTGGCTTCTAATTCTCCAACCTCAATACCTTTGGCAGTTTTCCTAATATAAGTTGTAATAGTTTGAAGATCACTACCATTTTCATCAATAATTTCTTTTAATGTTTGATATTGTTCTTCAATAGATTCAGATGTCTGAATAACTGTTGTTAATTTCTTATTGATTTCCTCAATATTTCCATTATATTTTGTTTCCATATCTTCAACTTTACTTGTAATCGTTCCATTAACAGCATCTAAATCTTGAACAATCGAATGATATTGTTCACTTAACTGATTCATTTCACTCACAATGTGATTGACTTGTGTTGCTATATCACTTTCTTTTGTTAAAGCAATAGTATCATTAGCATCTTCAACATCACATTTTAATTTAAAAACAACTATATTTGTATAATCAAAACATACACAGTCATTAGAAATCATCAGTTCATTGGTTTCATTATGGAAAGTTATACCTTCAACATTTGTCTTTAAAATATGTGTATCATCTTCTGAAGTTAAAATAGATTCAATATTGATATAACTTAAACCTAAATCTGTAGAATAACTCCAAATATCAAAATGGCAATTCAATGTATGTGGAATTAAAGTAATATTACCAGGACTATAATTATCTTGATCTTCAACAAACGAAGTTGCTGACGCCTCAATAGAACAAATTTCCCCATTGACTTTTGTGTCCTTTAAAACACTATAATTCATAGTTAAACTTGCAGTTGCATGCAATTCAACTTGATCAACTGTTAATACGGATGCATAAGCTTTGTATTCAACACTTTCTTCAAGATTTTGAGATATTGTTAAGAGTGAACCTTCAGCAATTTCATGTTCAAGTAAATCAACATATTCTTGATCAGTACGTCCTTTTCTTTTCCATGTAATTGTTGCTTCACTCATGACATCTTGCAATGTATCTTTAACAATTGCGTTCAGTTTTAATGGCTGAACTGTATAATCTGGATAATAGTGATGAGGTTGTTCATCAAAAGTCTGCTGATTGACAAAGTTACTAGTGATAGAAACTGATATATTGTTTTTAATGGTATTCACTTCTTTTTTCAATTCTTTCATGGCTTCAATCGTTAGACCATTTTCTCTATCATAACTAAAGACAGGATGTGTAATTTGGCCATCTGAATCTCTTTCACCAATTAAAATCGTACCTGTTTCTAAATTCAGTTCAAATTCATCACCATTTAATTGACCTGTATTAATTGCATTAGCACTAAAATTTCCATCTAAATCAAAAGCAAAGTTTTCAAAAGTCTTTCCACCATCTTGACTATAACCAAAACCACCCATAGACATTTTCCATAGATGCGTATCATCTCTTAAAGTCGGTGTATTCATAATTGTCCATCCATTTGGATAACCATTATCATCTACATCAATAACATAATATCCACCATCATGTCCTAAAATCTTTTCAGTTGTTTGTTTATAAGATTCAATCAAAGTATTATAAAATTTCTTTAATTTGATTTCCGTAGGACTTTTAGACATGACGACTTCTTTCTCATTTTGACCATTGCTTTCTATAGTACTGCTCATACCACCATCAAAAGAAAGCGTATGCTCCATAATCAGAATTTGTGACATATCCTTGGTACTTTCCTGAACATGAAGAATATCACAGACTTCAAGGCTAGGATCTCCACGCCATTTTAATGTGGCTGGTGTATATGTAAAACCATTGATTTTCTCAAAAAGAGATTCTAATCTTTCCTGCGTCATATATGGATTAGCAAATGTAATTCCATAGCCACTTCCAACACTCATCACATTCTCTTCATCACCACTTGTCAATGAAGAAATAGTCAAAGCTGAGTTTGTCTTTTTAAATCCCAATTGATATTGTGATTCTAATGGAATAACATATTGTCCACTTTCATACCAATAAAATTCTAGCTCAGAAAAACGATTCATTCTTGCATTCATTCCCATTAAAGAAGCCATATATCCAAGCATTTCTTTACATGTAACATCCATTGGATTCTCTATCATAATTTCTTCGAAAACCTGTTGTTTAAGAGTTAAACCACATTGATTTGTTATATCTAAAACAACAGTTTCAAGCATTGCTGGATACTCAATACGTGGCGTATATTCATCATTTAATAAAGAAATACCATCATATCCTTCAAGACTCACTTCATAATCATTATTTCTTGTTATTTCACTTATAAAAAAAGAACCCATCGGAACCCATTCAATATCAGAAGCGAGTTGAATCCCAATAAAAGCTTCAAGACTTCCTCCTTCAAAAGGAATATTTCCAGGATCAAACATATCAATTTTAATACTATTTGAACATATTCCTCCAATTGTTAATGTATCCAATCCATTACTCACTTCATGAATCGTAACATTCTTTAAATAATGGCCGTCAATTTCTTGACGACCATTAAATATTACCTTCATTTTCATCTCTCGATGATCACTTAAAATCTTATCTTTATATGCTTGTGTTGTTGTTATCATAAACTCACCTACTTCTCAATAAAATCAATAGACATGCCTTGCCATATCCACTGATTCATTGTTTTATCAAACATATACACTGGAACACTTCTATCACTCACATAGACAGTCATCGTGTGACGTCTACCAAGTTTAGGATCTGGGTATTCCAATTCAAAAAACATTGGAGAAATTGCTTCTAATAATGAAGACATTTGTGTATCTCTCATTGGTGGAAATGAAACAGAAACCTTTCTTTTTATAGTAATACGATCTCTAAACATATCACCCAATTGATTACGACCTGTTCCTTCACTTGAATCCAAGTCTGACTCTTCCCACTGCAATGCAACAGGATTTTGAATAGCTTGACCATTAATTTTTAAAATATCCATAATTACCCTCCTAAATCATTAATGGTGTTGTTCCAGTACGTTTAACAACACCATTATGATATTTAATCACTTGTTTTCCGACAACTTCTCCATCCATGACAAATGTCGCATGAATGTTCATATTTCCATTACCACCATTACCTTGCATTGCACTTCTGACAGCATTATAAACCCCACTACTAATTCCGGTAACAATCTGATCGTTATTTGCAACAGCAGTTTTCCCATTAATGCGACCAACTAACTCCGGTCCCGCTTCTCTAGCTACGAATAATTGCCCAGTTTCTGGGAAACCACCAGCCATATAAGGCTTAACTGAAAACTTATCTCCAGATACTACAAAGCCGTTTGGAGTTGACTTAAATTTAACAGATACTGTCGTTCCTTTTAAATTACTGATTCTCGTTTGAATATCATCAATACTCTTCATAGCAGTCTTGTTGCTTATATCTAGTTCAGGGTGTCTTTCTTTATCTTTAAATTCATCATCAATTGAATCTAAATATTTCTTTCCTTCAGCTGAGCCTTGGTCTTGTGCTAATTTAAGACTATTTATGTACTGCTTCCCTTTCTTGCTATTAATGTCTATATTATGTTTATCAAGATATAATGATAAAGCAGCATATTGTCTAAGCATTAAAGCCCCCTCGCTATCACAGTTACTAACCATTGCATTATATTGATCTTTAAGAGACGCACGCTCGCTATCTGTCATTTTATTATAAGCGTTTCCCATACTAACAACCATTTCATCATATGACTGCGCCGAATTCACAGCTTTTTCTGCCATCATCTTAATAACAACATCTCTTGATTCTTGAGCGTTTGATTTTTCTTTGTCAGTCATCTGTTTAAATTTATCACCATGACCAGCTATAACTTCATTATAATCATTTAACTTTTGTGATAAAGTTCCCCAAGTTGCTGTTACTTCATTTCCTTTTCCTAATTGCTCATCATATTTTCCTGTGAGGGTAACATATGCTCCTACAAGTTCATCAATGCCTATCTTAGATTCTTTTGATAATGACATATATTGTATTTCCAAAGCTGATTGTTTATCCAGAGCAAATTGGTTTTCTACCATAGCAGAACTTGAATTTCTATATGCTTCAGAACATTCATCCATAGTTGTTTTCAAATCACTATTCCATATAGATGCTTGTGCATACGCATCACTATAACTCATTCCTTTGTCAATATACTCTTGAACTTTTTCATTAAATAATTGTTGAACCTCTGCTAAATTTTGCTGAGATTCTGTCATATTTGACATAATTGCCCCATTGTTTAACAAAGCTTCTCCATATGCTTCTTCATTCGCTGTAATCATCGCTCTTAGCTGCATAGCTTCAACATTTCTTAATACTTCTTCCGTATTTCCTATCCAAGCTAATTTCCCATTTTCAATTTGTACAACAGTTTCCCCACAATAAGAATTTAATTCATCTACTTTTCCCTGTGCATTCGCAATTTCTTCAACATTTCCTTTTCCTAAATCAATCAACTCACTAGCATATGACTTGATAACTTCATATTTTCCAAGTTGTGAATTCATTGAATCATTACTACTCTCATTTAATTGTTTTTGTGCATCTCTAAGACTTATTGATTCTTCACTTAATTCTTTACTTTTTTCAGTCAATTTCTGTAAATTTTCATCTTGTTTACCAAAAGCATCATTCAATGCCAAAGCCGCTCCAGTTAAAAGTCCCAATCCTCCAATAAGAGCCACCACAGGATTAGACGCTAAAAATGTAAGCGCAGATGAAAATAGTCCTGTAGCAGATGTAGCTATAGATGCCCCCATTTCTGTTTCCTTAAAAAATTTAGAAAGATCATCTTTAGTATCTCCTAATCTATCGCCTAATCCCCCAAGTCCACTCAAAGTACTATCTAATTTTGCAATACTGTTTACTGGAGCTATCACATTATCAAAAGCTTTAAAAAACGTAAATATATTATTAGAGTCTAATTGTGATGTTGTATTCGATAAAGTTTTAAATGATTCATTTAATCCAATTAATTCTTCACTAAGTCTAGTAATTGATCGTACTGACAAGTCTAAATTCTTTAATGTTTCTGAAATTCTATCTAAAGTTAATACTATTTCATTTTCCATATAAACACCTCCTTATGTTTATTTGTTGTTATTTTTATTTAATGCGATATAATATAAGTATAAATGAAAGTGAGGATTTAAATATGATTGATAAAGATTTAACTACTGAGGAATTTATTCATCTTTTTGGATTAGAAACATTAGATGATAATGAATTAAATATGATAAAAAGTTTATTATACTCTATCAATATAAGCACAAGAAAAAAGCATTTTTCAAAAGCCACTTATGAAGCACAATACGCTTCTATTGCTATGTATAACCAAAATTATCTATTTTTAAAACATATGTTAAATCTTGAAGAACAAAATAAGCAAATTATTGATTTACTTACACAAATTGTTAGGCAAAACCATTCGGTTTTAAAGGAAGATAATGATAATAATTCACAAAACATTACTGATATCACTTTAAATGAAATCAAAAAACTTGAAGAACTTATTAATCTAGGTATATTATCACAAGAAGAATTTGAGAAGAAAAAGAAAGAGTTATTAAGTTTATAAAAATAAATATATACCATCCTAACTATGAAAAGACAACAAAAAAGCACCATTTATAGTGGTGTTTTTTTATAAATATACATTATATCAATAATAACTTTACATCTTTTATTTAAAACCAAAATAATATATTAAAATTCTCTTATTTCTAACATTATTAATATATTTAATAACTTATCTACTCTGGCATGACTAAGTCTTTAACATTGATTCCAATCCTTTTCATCTCTTTTTCAAATTCTTGTTTAATATATGCTGCTTGGCTTGAATATAAGACTTCGCTCTTTTCATCTAAGCCTTTACTTTCACTAATTGTATTTTCATTAAAATCATATTTTAAAAATGTTGTTGCAGCCTTAACTGTTGCAGTATTTTCTCCCCAATAATATGAATATATTATCTTTGTAGATTTTTCATACTCTTGAATATAACTCTTATCTATAATATCCAAAGAAATATTAACAATTATTCCATCTTCTTGTTTTGTTCTTGTCCATGTTGATGAGATTGTATTTTGCCCATTTTCATCAGTAGCAAATCCAGTTAATTCATATCCCGCATCAGCCAACTTTTTTCTAGCAGGATATTTTTCATCCAATTCTTTTTTCTTTAATTCCAACCTATGTTCGGATAGAAGTTCTTTTAATTCATACTCCACATCTGCCATATTTGTATCATATTTCTTCAAAATAGCTACTAAATTAATTAATGTAGGATTAGAATCATCTTTAATTTCACTACAATAAATAAATGCTCCATTACTATCAATAAACTTAAGTTTTTCCCACTCATCACCTTCAATTAGCCTAACAACAAATTGATATTCTTCCTTTTCAAAAGTAATAGTATCACATTCAGTATTATATTTTAATCCATATCCATCAGCTTGCATTGCTTCAAAAGATTTTTTTATATCCTTTGATGCTGCTATTTCAATAGTTGTAAGTAACTCTTTTTCTTTACTATTTATTTTTGGTTGAGAATTACAACCAATTAAGGATATGACCATAATACTTCCTAATAATAACTTCCCAAACTTAACCATTTTTTATGTTGACATATTCAATTTCTTATATGCCTTCTCCTTTCTAACATTATTATAACACATACTATATTTTTAGAAAAAATATTATTACATATTACTTAAAAAATCAAAATTTTCAATAATCTATTTAGACTTTTAAAACATAGTATTTTACGAATTTTATTGTTATTTTAATTATAATTAACTATAATTTATATATAGAAAGCAGGATTGATAATATGAAAAAAGAATTTACTGGCGTTAGTGGCTTTACAGTTCGATTGGAAGACAATGAACACTTATTTGTAAAATCTAGTATTACAAAAGAAAATCTACATTTAGCACATCTTGAATGGATAAAACTAGGAGAAGTTAATTCTCAAGGCAGAGGAACTTTTATTATTGTTACAGATGATACTACTCCTTTTCAGATAGTTTTTAAAAAGAATCAATATGATGAAATGAAAGAATTATATGAAATACTTCTCCCCTATACAAAGCGTTTACTTTTCGAAAAAGAAAATAATAAACTTACAATATTAAATAAAGGTAATTTAGATAAAAAAGTTAGACCAATGAACAAGTTAAATATCTCTCCACCATATGATTCTATTTCTTTTACTGATATCAATAGCTATCAAATAGTTTGTGATAAACAAGTTATCAATAATGATATGTTGAAAAATACAGCTTCTGGTAAGTATATTGCTGGGGGAGTTGGTTCACTTATTGGTGCCCTCTCTTCACTCAATAATGGTGAATATATTTCTAATTTGCAAATCAAATTAAATCTTAATAATTTCGACAAACCTTGTGTTTATGTAAACTATATTACCAGAAATACGAAAACAAATAGTGAGATGGCTAAAGACTTAATTAAGATGTGTGATGAAGATTTAGCAAAGTTAGAAATCATTACAAAAAAAGAGGAAAATAATATTCCTCAAGAAAATAATACAAATGATCCTATTGAAGAAGTCAAAAGGTTGAAAGAACTTCTGGATATGGGAATTTTATTTCAAGAAGAATTTGACAAGAAAAAGAAAGAATTATTGAATCTATAAGATGAAAACACCACAGATTGTGGTGTTTTACTCATTGATAACAATTAACCAAAGTACTCATCCAGACTTTCGCTTTAGCCTGTTCCTCTGCAACTGTTAATTGTTGATCTTCTTCTTTTTGTTCATTCGTCATTGGATATGGCTTTGATGGATATGACGATGCTTGTTGCCCAGATTTTCGACAAAATACATTATATAGTGACGTTGAAATAGCATCATAAATATACATACCTTGTAACCACATATGTGAGTTATGTCGATCTTCTTTTATTTCATAGGCTTGTCTATAGAATTTAGCCAGTTCTACATCTTGGAGATAGAATTCATCATAAGTCATACCAATGGATAAATAAAAGGGAAGAACTTCTTTAAATATTTCTGTATATGTTTTGTTGGAAAGAGAATCCTCAGTGTCTAAAAACTCGCCTTCCAACTTATTGCGTTTTTTGAGTTATCCTCTTCAAATAATGTATTTAATGTATCTGTTGCCATTTCTGATAACTTATTATACATATCATTTTTGTTTGTGAATAAGTGGAAGATATTATCAACTTCCGCTTTTTTAATGCGTTTATGATGTGCATAGAATGCATATTCAAAAAGCTTTGGTAAAATAGTCACAGGCTTTTTATTCATATCTGCTAATACGATACCATCAGCCTCCATTTTTTCTAATGTTTTTCTTGTGTATTCTAATGTGTAATCCACATCATTGTATGTAAATTGAATTGTTTTAGACATTGATTCATTCCTCCTATAAATTATTCAGCAGGTGCTACTGTTGATTTTGCTTGCCAAGTTGGTGCATTTGTTGGTGTAATATATAAGTTTGTTTCCAAAACAGCGTTAACTGCCATTGCTGGTAATCCCATAGCACTTGGTTGTCCTGTAAAATAAACTGATTTTTCTAAACCAGGATGTTTGATTTCAAACCAAACTGATTTTCCTTCTTCTTTAGCTGCTTTATAAGCATCTACTAATGCATTCCAAGCTGTTTCTAAATCTGTAGTAAAGTTTGCTAAAAAAGCTAATGCTCCTCCTAAATCTTTTAAACCTTCAACATATGTCTTGAATTCTGTTTGACTCAAATCAGTTGTTTCTAATGTTTCTGGAGATGGGTTCATCTCAGGAACACTTTTGATATTAGGAATTTGAATATATCCCATAGTTGGTCTTGTTCCAGCAGTTGCTTCAACTGCATAGTTCACTGTGACTCCAGCTGTACTCATAGCAATATTTGACATAATAATTTCCTCCTTATAATGCAGTTTGATACTGCATCAATCTTTTTAACTTTGTTTCTTTATCTTGTGTATCTAATCCACAGTATGTCCTTATATACCCAAGTTGTCGCATAGCATCATCAACACTTATCATAATTGCTTTGATTTCATCCATACCAGTTTGAGATTGAATTTCAATCTCATATTGCTCAACATTATTTGTTCCCAAATCATCGAATGAACGACTATCTTGCAAAACATAATTATCTGTTTGAATTAATGAAATCACTGGATATGTTGAATCATAAAATCTTAATTTCTGATCTGTTGTTTGAATAGTTTCAAACTTTTCTTTTAATGCATTGCTGACAAGTGTATAAACTTGTTTCTCATGATCTATCATTGATTAGACACCTCCTTATATTCAATTGTTTTTAACATCTTTCTCTTTATGAGATGAATATTATAACCTAAGTTATCTTGTTTGATGTTTTCTTTATGAATCTGCTTGGCCAATTAGATTCTTATCAAGAAAGGTATCTCTCTGCCTTTTCTTGACAATATCATCTTAACACCCTTCTATTGGTTATAACTAGGTTCAAGATAAGTTCAAAAAGTATTCATTATTTAAATTTCACTTAAGAATTTACGATTAATTTCATCAATAGAAGGTAATGGACTTGTTATATATTGTGAAAGAGATAAACATATTTCAGGTAATTCTCTTTTATATGTACTTGTACTTATATAATATTTATCATTTAGAGTATCTATCATCTCTTTATATGTTAAAGTCGTAATATAAGTTTCTAAGATCTGTCTTTGTCTCGTTGGTAACAATAGTGTCTTGATCATAAAATTGTTAATAATATCACTTAATAATTGAATCTTTTTAGATAATAATTCTCTTTTAAAAGTATAATCATTCATTCGTGTGATCTGTGACAATGATGTTCCTTTTGTTTCTTCAAACGATGGTGAATGAGGTGCTGGTTCCTCATTAAATTCCTCTAATAAATATTCTCTTTCACGACTCAGTTCTCTCATACCTTTTAAATAAAGTTTCATGTTGTTAATTGTTTTTAATTGTTCCTCTGAATATCTCATATGCTCTCTCCTCTTTTCTAAGTTTTGGTAAATATTACCAATTGTAAGTTTATATTACTCTAAGATTTGTAGAATTTCAATACGATTTCTAAGAAACTTAGAGTTTTGATTGTTTTTTTAATATTAAAGGTATATAATCGGTTTTAAAGAGGTGATTGCTATGTCAGTCCTTGGAGACAATATCAAAAAAATGCGCGAGGAGCAACACTTAACTCAAGATGAGCTAGGTGAATTATTAGAGATTAGTGGCAAAACAATTTCTTCATGGGAGAAGGAAAGAAGTGAACCAAAGATTGAAATGATTGAAAAATTATCACATATTTTTCATTGTACAAGTTCTCAACTCTTAGGTGAAAATCATGATGATTTCTTTACATCACCAGAAGAAGCCTTGCAATTTATATTAAAACAAGATATGTTTGCTAAATTTGGCGGTTATGATTTAGATACAATGAGTCAAGATGAAATTATTGATATGGCAAATGATATTGCTCAATTTATTAAAATGATTGCAAAGAGGCATAAATAAAATGACTATTGAAGATTTTGTAACTCATGAAATCAATGAGTATCAAACAGATAATGTTAGAGAGATTATTGACTATCATGATATTTCTATAGAATACAATGACCAACTCAACAAAGCATGTGACTCTTCTATATTCCTCTTTCATCAAACTGCCTATATTACTATAAAATCAGACTTGAATCCTTTATATGAAAATTTTCTTTTAGCTCATGAACTTGGACATTATCTTATGCATTATGATGAAAATATTTCCTTTCAGTTTTTATTAAAAACAAGAAAAAATTCATTAGAAAGAGAAGCTAATGAATTTGCTTGTCGTTTCTTATTACATGATATTGATCTTAAAGAAATTGAAAACATAGATTTTATTATTAAAGAAAGAGGTATTCCTATAAAAATATGGAGATCTGTTTGTGAATATATCATTATCTAAATTTCTAAACAATGTCAACCGACATTGTTTTTTTTATTACAAAGGCATTTGAGACATATAGACAAAATAACAAGATATACTTATAAAATCAAATACATTAACAAGCATTTACGAATAGGAAACATTGACTTTTCAAATAAGAATAACTACAATCAAAAAGAATGAAAATAAATAAATGAGGGGATGTTATTATGGATGAAGATCATGTAAAAAATGAGCATGTTGAAGAACAGGAAACAAAAACCAAAAGTCATAAATATATTCTTTTTATAAAAGAATATAAAACGAAATTTCTTATTGGTGGGGGAATTCTATTCATATGTATTTATGCATTTGGATGTATTTATTATCAAAATAGATTTATGTCACGAACAACTATTAATGGAATGAATGTGGCAGGAATAAATTATCAAAAAGCAACACAGAAAATTCAAGAACATATTGATAAACGAACAATGACATTGATATTTCTAGATGGAGAAAAGGAAATCTTAACACAAGAAAATATTGGTTTTACATTTAATCAAAACAATGATATAAAAAAGGAAATAAAAAAACAGAACGCTTTTTTATGGTTTACTCATTGGTTTTATCAAGATAATATGACAATCAATAATTTATTTATTGTTGATGAAAAAAAGTTAGAGACATCTCTATCTCAACTCAAGCACCTGCAAGATGACTATCAAGTAGCACCTGCTGATGCAAAAGTTCAATATAAAGATCATAATTTTTCAATTGCAAAAGAAACAATTGGAAGTAAGATCCAAAAAGATATTCTTATTCAAAAAATAACGACAGCATTTCAAAATGGAGAAACAGAGCTGAATGTAGAAGAAGTTGGTGGCTATGTGAAACCTAAGACAACATCTGAAGATGAAAGTTTAAAAAAATTACTGGAAGCAGCTAAAAAATATTGTGATGTTTCTATTACCTATAAAACAATAAATGAAGATGTTGTTTTAGATGGTAATACTTTAGTATCTTGGCTTTCTATAGATGAGAGTGGAAATTATTATAAAGATGATAATGAATTTAAAAAACAAGCAACAGAATTTGTAAAAAAACTATCTAAAAACATAAACATTATTGGGAAGAAAAAAACATTTACTGGTGCTCATGGCAGAAAGATAAATATATCAGGAGGGAATTACGGCTATAAACTTAAGCAAGAAAAAGAAGTAGAGGGACTTCTCAAAGATATTCAGGCTGGAAAAAAAGGAATGAGAACACCTGTAACAACTGGTATTCAAGCTTCATATGACAATGGTGGCCTTGGTCAGACATTTATAGAGATAGATATGACAAAACAACATTTTTGGTATCATAAAAATGGAAAAATTGTTTTAGAGTCAGATATTGTTTCTGGCTTACCTAGTGATCCTCATAAAAAAACACCAGCAGGTACTTATTACATTTATTTCATGCAATTAAATCGAACTCTACGTGGTGAAATTCAAGCAGATGGCAAACCTGAATATGAAACACCAGTAGCATACTGGATGGCTTTTAATGGGGGAATTGGTCTTCATGATGCGACTTGGCAATCTCGATTTGGTGGTGATGTCTACTATACTAGAGGATCACATGGCTGTATTAATCTACCACTTAAAGTTGCTGCTGAGTTATACGATATGGTTAAAGTAAACACACCAGTTGTTTGTTATTATTAAAATAAGTAATAAAAAAAGATAATGAGATCAGTGATGATTATCATTATCTTTTTTATGTATCAAGATTATAGAACAGCCACATTTAACAATCTTATTACTATTTCCAATAGACTTGAATGTAAAATCAATTTTATTAATAATGTAGCTGCTTTTTTATTAACAAAATCTAAAAAACACATAAAGAAATTAGACAAATCAACTCAAAAAATTGACTCGCTATAGCCTCTTAATGATTCATATTTCTAATCATTATGAAATGATTTTTTGTATGTATATAGAGCGCTCTTCTTCTGGTATATCAAAAAAGTTAAACGCTTCTTCCAATGTATACCCTTTTTTAGTCATCATTTTTTGGATTAATTGAATTGTTCGTTCAATTCTCCCCCTAGTTTCTCCTTCAATAATGCCTTCTTGCTTACCCTTTCTTTTGATCTCTTCCCAGATTTCACACATCTCTTTTCTCCCTCCTTCTGTCTCTTTAAAAT